>Ga0299912_10001741_pt1 | contig 17586 bp, 16 predicted proteins | sample RVTome_2_FD_207667 | JGI IMG/M metagenome (GOLD analysis project Ga0299912, IMG submission 207667) | Soil microbial communities from uranium-contaminated site in the Upper Colorado River Basin, Wyoming, United States - RVT95D214 (version 2) ... | reverse complement strand
GATGAACACGTCTTCAACGTAACCCTTTGCAATCACGCCAGGGGGGTCAAAGTACCCCACTAGCACATATGAGAGGAGGTCTTCGGAACCATCAACACGGAAAAATGCTGTTCCCACGTATTCTGCCAGCGCCTTGGCCATTCGGGTCTTTCCCACGCCCACTTCTCCTTCAATGAGTATATTTTTCCTTGCTTTGACCGCAAGAACCATCTGACGTAGTTCCTTGGTCCTACCAACGATCTTAAATCTGTGTTGAATTTCAGTCACGATTTGATCGACATTCTGGGCGTTCACATGCATTCACCTATGGGTCAAAGAGCTTTAGTGATTAAAGCTTCGTCTGGATTTATTTTTTCCACGTGGAATTGCCAAGTTTCCAGCGAAATTTTTTTAATTCCTAAGCTTTCATATAAATCATATTTTCTTTAAATGAAGATTTAGTATAAAACTCTGGGTAATTGCATGGTTTCCCCAAATTCAGAACGGACACAGGATTTACCAACAATACACGAGCGAAATGGACAACGTCCGCTAACACCGGAGGAAAAGCATCAAAAAAACATCGCATATAGAATCGCGGCAGTTTTTGGTATCATCATTCTGACATTCCTCTTCGTCATAATGTTCGTCTATTCTTTTGCCGACTGGGTGGCCACGCTCATCTTCTCAGTACTCTGGATCTGCCCGGGATACTTCGCTAACGCGGGTATGTTCGCGGCGGGGCGTAAGGGTACCCGATGCGTTGATAGTGGGCGAACGTGCCGTGATGGACGGCCTATTTTTGGCCCAGGGAAGACGTGGCGAGGGTTACTCCTTGGTCCCTTGATGTACGGCGTCCCGATCTCAATCGGAATTTATTTAATATTCTTCTTTGCTTATACCCCGCTATTCGAATTCATAACGGCCATGCAGTCCCTATCCGTATATAAATTTTACACGAACATTGACATGATGGCACCTTATTTCTGGGGCTGCACGACACAGTACGACATATGGATGGTCGGTTTTCCGATTTTAGTATTCCGGACATTTCTAGTCGCATATGGTGCCGCACTCGGAGATCTCATAGCGGCATTCTTCAAGCGACGTTGCAATATTGGACGGGGACAACCCTTCTGGATTGTCGACCAGCTAGACTTCCAGATCGGGGCTGTTCTCTTTGGATCAATACCCACGTTGCTTTGGCCTGCAATTACACCCTTACATTTTTGGCCGGTGGTAGTCCACATGTTCGCGATCACCGCCGCCATCCATATCATCGCGAATGTAATCGTCTACAAGGTCGGCCTTAAAGCAGTACCTTGGTAATTTCCCTCTTTTGTATTCTTGAAATTCGATGGATTTTTTTTTGCACGTTCTTTTGATCTTTATAGATAACGCATTTGTAGGGTGCTAGGTGCTAGGACTGAGGACATGGATAAACTCTTGGTAGGCGAATATGATTGTCATATTCGTCCCGTGCGCCGCTCGGACCTCCTGAAAATATTTGAAATTGAAAAGCGAGTATTCGGCGATGACAAATTTGACATTATGCTGTTACGGGATTTGGTCCAACAAGCAATCCAGTTCCTCATTTTAGAGGAGGCGACTTCGAGTGATATGCTTGGGTTTTGCATTACGATGCAAATGGATCCGCAAGATACACCTGGTTCGGAGCGACACTCAGCACCGCAATCTCCAACCACTCATATCGTGAATATCGCCATTGACACGCCCTACCAACACCGTGGACTAGGTAAAATGCTTTTACAACACTGCCTGGAAGAAATGAAGCAACTAAGGTATCAAAAGGTCCTATTGGAAGTTAACACTGCCAATTGGCGAGCAATTTCTCTCTATAAGCAATTTGGTTTCCAGCAGGGCGAATTCCTATCGAACTATTATCGATCTGGAGCGGATGCTTACCGGATGGAGAAAATATTGCAGAATAATTGAAGTAACGCTATTGATCCATTAACATTTTTTTGTTGCTAAAAGCTTACATTTTGAAACATGTGGGGAAGATATTTAAGGAAATTTTGGTCTTACTAATAGTTACTGGGAATAACTAGCCAAAAAACCAGTTAGAAGGATGGAAGTGATTATATGTCAATGGATGAGAATCTTAAAAAAGAAATACTAGCTGCAAGTCCGAAAAAATTGGCCAAAGTTACTGATGCCGACAAAAAGAAGGCAGAAGCAGAGAAGAAGAAGCGACTAGAGGAACTCGCGAAGATTAAGGCTGCCGCTGCAAAGCAAGGACTTAAGCTCGACGAAGAAGAATGACTTTTTTCTACTTTTTTCTTTTCAACTAAATAAAAAAAATAAATTGCAGTAATTTCAATTGGTACGAAGTCTTCTCTCACTACGATGAAGATCTTCAAGTTCGACCCAAAAAAAGGCGAGATAAGGCTCCAAGCAGAGTCCCTGAATGATCTCTGGACCCTCTACAATGTTCTGTACCCGGGGGATAAACTCGAGGGAAGAACCACGCGTCGAGTGGTAGTCCGGGAGGGGGATAAGGGTGACCGCCGTCCGATGTTTTTGGGTATAACGGTGGAATCCGTTGCATTCGATGAATTTGTCAACCGGTTACGCGTGAAGGGACAAATTTATCAAGGTCCGGACGATTTTGTCAGCATGGGGAGTTTTCACACTTTCAATGTAGAACCAGGTGACGAACTTAGCATCATTAAAGACGTATGGTACGACCACCTTATCCAGCGGTTGAAGAAATCTGCAGACGCTGCGAAATTATTCCAAGTTCTCATCATCCCCATCGATTCGGGCGATGGAATTGTCGCACTCCTCTCCACTTACTCCCAAACTATCATAGCAAGGGTACACGAGAACATTTCTGGAAAGCGGTTTGGGAAAGCGGCGTGGGAACAAGAATTGGAGCATTTCTTCGTACAGATGGCGAAAGTTGTCGAGGAAAATCTCGCGAAATATGAAATTCGATTAATCTTGATAGTAGGACCGGGATTCACGAAAGAGAAATTTGCAGAATACCTCCAAAACCATGTCGCTGCAGCAAGGGATAAAGTAAAGCTAGAATCCGCCACCTCTGCGGAAGAGAGTGCCATTTACGAGGCATTGCGAAAGGGGACCCTTCAATCGCTCTTACAAGACCAACGCGTAGTCTACGAGACCGACCTGATGGAAGAAGTGATGCGGCGGATTGGCAAGGACCAACCAACCGTAACGTTCGGCATTTCCGAGGCCAAACAGGCGGCTCAATATGGAGCGGTCGAGAAATTCCTCATTTCTGACGTCAAATTCCGGGAATGTCAGGGTGATGATCGCCAAAATCTTGAAGAATTGCTCCACAATATAGAAAATGGCAATGGGAAGGTGGAAATTGTGAGTTCACTCCACCCGGCCGGCGAGCAATTGCTCAAGCTAGGCGGTTTTATCGGATTGCTAAGATTTAAAGTAGATAATAAAACTTAGGTCAAAAATTTCATCTAAACCCTAACCAAGACTAAAAGTAATTCATTTTCGAGTGTGCCTAGAAAAAAGGTGTGTTGTTTTTCATCCATTTTTATTTTGTATGCCTAATTTTGAACCATAATTTGAGAACTGAAAAGATGAGTTTTATCGAGTCTGTAAACGGATTTAAATTACCTTTCTCCTTGTGTTGCCATTTTATAGGTAACACAATTGTTTTGTAACCTCTCTTCTTAGCTTTGTAAAGAATCTCAACATCAAACAGCCACCGAGTGTTAATAAGTCCCAAAAAGAGATCTTGAGCAATTTTTGTGTTAAAACCCTTAAACCCACAAAGGAGATCCGACAGACCAAGTCTGAATAAAAAGTTGGAATAAGCATTGAAGACTTTTGTTGTTATGGTTCGAGTTAATGGCCGTTCAACCTCTGCATCCCTATGGTTTCTTGTTCCGATGACTATACTGTTCTTCTGTAAAAGTTTGAGCATAGAAGGTATTTGGAAAGGGTCGATAGAACCGTCACTGTCAATAAAGATTACAAATTCACCTTTTGCATCCATTATACCTGTTTGAACCGCCGCACCCTTTCCTTTATTAACGGAGTGGTTTAGAACACGGAGAGACTTGATTTTTTTTGAAAATTCTTCTGCAATATCATAGGTTCTATCCTTACTCCCATCATTAATGACAATGATTTCATACTGAAAATCTTGATTTTTGTTATTATCATTATAAAACATACTTAACTTTTCCAAAAAAGCCTCCATTCTCCCCTCTTCATTGTATGCAGGAACAATAATTGATACGAGTTGCATTGGATTACTCTTTTGTAAGTAACTAAATAAAGGTTTTTTTTGCGATCTTGATGTTACGTATGTGAAGGAGAAAAAGTCTTTGTGGAATCGTGGAAATTCGAATATTTTTTATATTCTTTTTTATTTCTCTAATCCACTCTTTGTAAAATCATAGGTTGAAAAAATTGTGCCATTTAAGAGCATAAAAATCGGAGGATTCGAGTTTGACAAGGAGTTTATTCTAAAGTTCCTTCGATTTTGTGTTGCAGGCGCGATTTCCTTTGGTCTGCAAGTTATCCTAACCTACTTATTTTCTTTCGTGATACAGGAGTTCATTATTGCCACAACCGTTGCTATCTTAGTCACGCAGGTTTTTCATTTCTGGTTGAGTAAGGATTTTGCTTTTCGCTATAAAGAAAAGTCCCGGATTACCCAATTTGTATATTTCTTAGGAACGAGATCCGTGTCCATTTTAATGCAAATAGTTGTGACCAACCTCGGAACCAACCTATTTCAAATTAATTGGGTTATGGCCCAGCTGATCGGCATTTTGGTTGCAATGCTATTCAGCTTTGCCACATCTAATTGGTTGATTTTTAAAAAACCAACCACATTGAAAGAGACTGAATTGAAACAGAAGCAAATAACTTTAATGATTTACCTCATCCTCTTCTTATCCGCATTGTTTGTAGGCCTGCTCATCGTAACGGACACACCCCCCATTCTCAACAGCGATAACCTGTATTTATATTTGGATGGCAAAGTCACTATTGCATACGGAGGATTTCCCTATTATCACTGGCATCACACCCCGCTCTACAAGTATCTGATCTCTTTCGTCCTCGTCATATTTGGGAGCGTTGACTTTTATTTACGGTTAACACAAGTCGTCATTTTTTGCGTAGCCGTGTGTTTCGTGTATGCTACTGTCGTTTTGAAGAAATCGCAAAGAGTTGCCATAATCGCGGCCATCCTCTATATGCTTTCGTATTTCACGTTGTACGCGGCCACCGATGTACATGAGGAAGGCCTCGTAACCCTCTTCATCATCTTAAGCTTCTATTTTGCATTTCGCTACGAAAAGGAGCGAAAGGGGCTCTGGTTTTGGGCGTATATGCTTTGCCTCGGTTTGGCCTTTTTTACCAAGGAAACCGTAATGGTTGTCCTGGCTATTTATGCCGTTTATATGATCTTCTGGATTAAACCGCCCAAAAAGGACCTGTTTGTAGGCGCTGCAATCTTTGGGAGCTTTCTCCTCGCGTTGCTTTACGTTGAATACATACAGGACTGGTGGATCATCAAAACCTATCTGGGTGTGGGAGATCCCAGCGCTGATGCCTTCCTTTCTAAGAGTGGTATCGATTTTTCCAATTTGGTCGTTGCGCTCGCAGTCGAACCCATCGCCTTTACGCTAGCACTCCTGAATGGAGTTGCATTATTGACGAAGTTGATTCGAAAGAAACACAAGATTGGGTCAGATGACGTTCTTGCAATCTCACTCCTAATTTATCTTGTGATTTATGTTAGTTCCCGTGCTATGCTGTGGCACATAATATACATTACCTTCATTTCAGTATACCTGGCTTCGGACGAATTAATCCTGTTAATTCAGTACATTCAGCGGAAAAGTCCCAAGTTTGCGACCTTGATTGACAGAAATCCAAGAAAGGCATTTGCACTCGTGTTTATACCACTGTTAACAATCCAAATGGTCATATTTGCTCCAAATTTAGTAACCCTCCGCAACAGGCGGGGAGACGACTTTGTAGCAATGTACTGTGACATTGCGTCCATCGTCCAAGATAACAAAACTTATTGCGAAACCCATAATGGTATTAATTATTACATCAAAAATCTGTATTCCTTTAACGGATATTACAATTCCAGGCAGCGGCATGAGTGGTTATCCTGGAATGAATCAGACATCATTACAATCACTGCCATGAACAATATCACCGACCTTGGGTTAAAATATTTTATTTACGAGGATTTTTGGGTAGAAAAGGGTTCTTTCTTCTACGAAATCGTCCATAATGGTACCCTCAAACTGGTCAAAAGCTACACCTACGATAGGCGCAGTCAGTATGATGCGATCTGGTGGTCGTCCGTCCTGAATTCCACCGTTGAATTATATGAGTATAGTGGGGAAGAATAAACTACTTGCATCAGAAAATCAAGGAGTCATTGTATTCGTCAACAGGATAAAATTGTGCTTTCACAGAGTCTAAGGGTCCACTATAGCGGCGTTCCAGCGAGACTTGTGGTTTTTCATCTTCAGCAAGATTAGTATGAGGCGGGTTTCAATTCAACATTGGCGAGGAGCTTTTCAACTACTTTGTAGGTTTTCCTAATACGGTGAAAATAATACCCCAATTTGTAGGCTTTCTTGCAGTTAGAGAGCAGGATAAATTTACTCGAACCCACCGTCACGATGGAATACCCTTCCTCCCCCGCGATCACGATTTCCGTAAGATCCCCTTGCTTCAATTCTTCAATGATTTTTGAAGAGAGGGAGATGAGCGTGGCAGGAGAGACACTGAACTGGTCGGCGTCCGTTTCGGCACTGTCGGCGCACGCGACCCGAAGACCCGTACTCGAGATCACCGCGCAACCTTCCAAGTCCGTGCCACTTTCTAACGTTTCGAGAATCTGACTAATCTTCATTTGCAGTGATGGGTCAATGTCGACTTCTTTCACCATGCGCGTGCCGCCCACAATGTCGAATTATCTCAATAATTATAGTCTTCCTTGGTGCAAATGCTATATATTTTTAGTGTATTGTTTTCTATTAATAGCTGATTTCCCGGGGCTCTATTGCGTGGATTTCCTGCCCGATCTCGATAACCGCGGTAGAATTTTCGAGTCTGATAACGACATTCCCCTTGGTCCCGAAAGTCCCCACGATTTTGCCCCGTGGATTCGTCACGAGGCGGTTGACCATTTTGTCTGCTCCCTCTTTGCTTTGGGCAAGGTCTTCCACGACTATTCCTTGCGAATGTTGGATACTCTTAATGTGTCCCGTTTTTAACTTCCGTCTGTAAAGAGGCGGTTTTTCACCGAGTTCTTCTTGAAAAATTCCCGAGCCCGCAATACGAAGGGTGGTGGGGGGGAGGTCAAATCTGGAGAGGAGGATTTTATCACCGCGTTTGACAACAACGGGTTCCATTAGATTTACGATTGCTTGGAACGATTCCTGAGTATTAATTTCCTCTTTCTTGTAGGGTAAATTCTGTTCATCCTCATAGGGAAAAATCTGCCCGCTCACAGTTTGCATCCCAACACTAACGTGCACCTGCATACCAAAACTCAGGATATCCTTGTAAAAAGGATTAATCCGACAAGTTGCTCGAAAGAGATGGCTGACAACGATGTCCGTTTTATCTTTAACAAGAACACATCCCCGGTAGGGAATATTGGGGTCAAGATTTGTAACAGAGATGCCGACCCGTTGACCCGCCTGAACATTAGAAACCTCCTGTTTCGCGAACTGGAGGGATTTCACCTTCCCTGGCAAGTTCAACGGTTCGATCACAAAAGTGTCTCCCACTTTTAAGACGCCCTCCAAGATTGTTCCCGTGAGGATGGTCCCATGGCCTTTGATCGGAAAATGATGGTCAATTACAACTCTAAAGGGGGCATTTACTTGTCGCACGGGGGGTTTGAGGCGATCTAATAATAAAGACTTCAATTGATCAAACCCTTCGCCGGTGTTCGCAGATACAGGGATAATTGGAGCATTTTGTGCATATTTCGTATTAGACGTGATACTTTGTATTTTGCGGACCATCGACTGACGCTCTCCAAGACTCAACAGGTCAATCTTGTTTATCACGATAAAGATGTCCTTTATGTCAAAAGAGTCAAGGATCACCAAATGCTCACCGGTTTGGATTTGGGGTCCTTCCTTCCCGTCCACAACAAGGAGCGCCGCATCAATAATGTCCGCCGAACTTACCACGCTTCGTATCAAATCCGCATGGCCCGGGGCGTCCACGAGAGTCACGATGAAGTGCCCCAATGTAAAGAATGTAAAACCCAGATCTATCGTAATACCACGCTTTTGACTCTGAGGGTGGGCGTCTAATCCTGCAGTCGAAACGATCTCCGTCAGTCTTCTCGCGATGGAGGTCTTGCCAGCATCCACATGGCCTAGAATCCCCAAATTAATGGGTATCTGATTGGTAGGCGAATCTTGATCTATCCCCATACGTGCAACCTTGGTTATGAAAAAAATTGGCCCCGCATAAGATTTTATTCATCTATGTTGATTATACAATTTATGCCATTTTGCGTGTATTGTGGCGGCGAGCTCAGAGACAACGACAAGTTCTGCATAGCGTGTGGCAAGCCCCGCGTGGTGAAAACATCCCCCGGTGCAAAAGTGGATTCGAGAAAAACCCCACCCTTTACCCAGAAAGAGTCCTCGAAAGAACCCCCGAAAGAGCCTGAAGAAGACACCAGGAAAATGTCAGAGAAAAAATCTGAGAAACCGGAAGCGAAGTCTGAGAAAGCAGGGAAAAAGGGGGAAGAGGAGAAAGAACCTAAAGAAGGGGGCAAAGAGGAGCCAGAGATGCCTAAACCTGAAATTAAAGGGTCCGCTGCTGGTGATAGTTATGAAATTCCCTCCAATGTTCGGGAACAAATAGAAATCCGCATGGAAATCGAACTACTCAAGGTAAAAAAGAAGAAAATCGCGGATAAAATCGAAGAGGTCACCAAGCTGCTCGATGAACCTGATTACGAACTCGATATGAAGTTCCGGGATGACGTCAACCTCAGGATCAAGGCCATTCGCCAGATCAAGGCAGAGCTCGGGGAAGAAGAGAAGAAATTGACGGGGCAACTTGATCCAAGTTTTCCCCTCGTGTCGTTGCCCACCCGCATTCGGGTGATGAAAGACCAGATTGACGAACTCAAAACCAATTTCAAGTTCCACAAGGTCGAGAAGGATGTTTTCGAGCAACTAAACACCGAATATATTGACAAGCTAAAGAAAGACATGAAGGAACATACAGACTTGATAGTTGGGCTCAAGACATGGCAAACTCGGTTGAAAGCGGAACGGCTCGAGATGGAGCGGGAAATCAAGCTTTCGAAGGCGAGATTCAAGAGTAAGGAGATTACCAAGGAAAGGTTTGAAGAAAAGCGAGATGAATTTGAAAATCAAATCAGCAAAATTGATGGCAAGTTAAAAGTCACCCAACAATTCCTCTGAAACTTTTTTTACCAAGGGAGGTAGTATAACTACACTATGCGAATGAAAATTATTACGCTCATTGTACTCCTAGCAGGAATTACACTAGTAGTCCTTGGATTGACCGACAACCAGCATTTGGGTATACCTGGACTTTTTGCTCTTATGAAGAACGTGAGCGCGATATATCCGGCTCCCCCGTAATTAATAATAAAAAAAGGAAAATTAGTCCAACCTTTTCATATGGCCTGCGTTGTATGCTTTCGCATCGGACTTTTTCTCAAATTTGGGACGCACCATTTTGGACTCTTTTTTATTCTTCTTTTTGACAAGCTTGTAATGTTCTTGGCAGATGAACAAGCGGGGGGATTTATCATCTTTCAATGCAAGGTTTAAGAGCTTCAGGATCGACTCGAATTTTTCCTTTGACAAGCTCCTGGCGGCTTCGTTTTCACAACCCTCAATGCTACATACCCGGTCGGATTTCTTTGAGGTTCCCTCCGCTTGGGAGCTCTTTTGCCCTGTTTGTCCATTGTCTTTAAATTTCTGGTCAATTTGTGCCATCCGTTTTGCGAGGGGACCAGTTGCTTCGCCTTTCTTGACCATATGCATCACTTGGTAGTTAGTTAAAAAAAGCTAGCGGGCGTAATTAATTTTATTTGCCAATCATACTTGCACGTACGCCCAGTAATATTAGGGCGCGCGATGATTTGCTTGGATCAAGGTACTATCTTTGATATAATCTGCGCCAATCTTTCCGGTTGGACAACGGTCCATTTGGCGCACCCTCAATTCAAACCTTCCGCGGTCTTAGTACCATTGATTGATGCAAAAGACGGTCCCGAGTTAGTTTTTACCGTTCGTACCTCCAAGGTGGGAAAGCATAAGGGAGAAATATCGTTTCCCGGCGGGGCCTTTGAAGAAGAACACGACCAATCTTTACACAACACCGCCATCCGCGAAGCGAATGAAGAAATCAATATATCCCCCGACCAAATAACGATTTTAGGGGATTTGGACGACTTCTGCACAATGACGCGTTATATTATTCACCCAGTGGTTGCACATGTCTCCCCCCCTTACAACTTTCGCCCTGAGAAGACTGAAGTCGCGGAGATTTTCACTGTTCCCCTTGAATTCTTCAAAGACTCGACCCATTTTGAGGAAAAAATGATGTCCATTGCAGATTGGGATTTTGGTGTGTATTATTTTAGAAACGGAAACCATACGATTTGGGGGGCAACCGCCAACATAATTGTGAACTTCTTAGAAGCAGCTCTCAAATTCCTGATGCCCGTTAGTTTGAGGAAGCGACCTTCCCCAGAACTCTTGCTTGCGTTGCTAGAAAAGATTTAAAGAATATAATAAAAAGTTAAAGTTCTTGTCTCGGGAGTTTGATCATCACGAGAGTGCTCCAATCCCCACAAGCTGTGCATTCGCCTCTGTAGCATCTCGAAATATAAGGTAGAGGCAATTCAGGTACTTATCTGGAAACCCGCCGTATCATACACCAAATTTATAAAATTAATATCCTACCATTGTATTAGGATAATAACAATGGGGAACCCTTCGAATGACCCGATCGCCAAAGCCCAGGCTCTTCGGAATGAATTACTCCAAAATCTTAAGCACTTGCGGGCATTATTCCAAAGCGGGCATTCTTCCAATCAAAGTAACCCAAAACCCGCACAGATAAAATCCCTTAAACCGAGAGATAAGGCCATGTCACTAGATAGGCAAGATTCTGACACGAGAGATTATTACCGATCTATGTTTGGATTCGACCCAGTCAAGAGTAAAATTAAGATTCAGGCTGGGGAATATAAATTCGAACAATTCTATCCTCTCAAAGCAGATGTAGAATTTGACCGGCAAGGCATTTTAATCGGAGCGCGGGTTGAGTTCACAGAAGCACCATCCGGCCGGGCGGAATCATCAAGGAAAAATACATCAAAGACTCCGGATCTCAAAGTAGCGCCAAGAATCAATAATCGAATCGTATTCAAGAAGAACGATCATGAACAAGTAGTTTCTTGCGTTCACACGGCACTATGCACGTTAGACGCAACAGTAGCGCTTCTTGCTGATGAAAACCAGATATTTGAACTGGCGAAGACTTCGGCTAATGATCTGGTCTTACTCCCACCCGAGGAACACTTTGTCTCGTTACGTTCCTACGTTGAAGGCATCGCCACCCTCGGCATCCGGAACATTATTGGTGCGTCATATTATTCAGAAAAGATTAATCCCGAAACATTGCCTTTCGGATTCAATTCTGCGATGCAAAGACAAATCATTGAAGCTTTACGTAAATTAGCCCCGTCCGCCACTCAAGCGTTGGTTCGGGATGTTCTCATTGAACTTTCACAAACTGTGCCAGAAGATTGGTTTAATAGTCGCTTGATGTTGTTGGACCAGATTTATAATTTAAAGGACATCATCCTTACTGACCCAGCGGTTTTTGAGACGGTAGATGCCGCGGTGTCATCCTCAAATCTTCGAAAATTTGCAATTAAATACCCAAAAACCCATAAAACGATCAGGAAATTCATCGAAGAAAATGACCCACATTATCAGGATTATCTTAAGGCTAAGGACTTTTCATTCCCATCCCTTAATCTTCCCCTTTTTATTTTTAAAATCGCGATTATCGGCAGTGAAGGTTCAGGACGGAACACTCTCTGCCGGCGGTTAAGCACGAATTTTAATGATCCATTAGCCAAGTCCTTAGATTATATCGGAGCTTCCTTCGGGTTCCGGCAATTTCGCTATGACTCAGGAGATACCGTCCGGTTATTGTTGTGTAATTTTTCCGGGGATAACCGGTTTCAATATATGCTCTCAGATTACACGATTGGTTCAGCAAGTGCACTCATCTGCTACGATGTTACGAATCGTTCTTCCTTCGAGGACGTGCCAAAATGGATTGCAATTTTACGGCAAAAAAATGTAACAACTCCGATCTACCTTGTTGGATGCAAATCTGACGTAGATCTGAATAAACAGGTCGTGAAGAAGGAGGAAGCGGATAAGATTGCATCAGATTTGGGATGCATCCGAAATATAATGGTTTCTGCACGAACGGGGCAGAATTGCGAAAGTCTCTTGCATACCTTGGCGGACCTCTTATTTCAATCCATCCGAACTCCACCTTGAATATTTTCCTCATTTTTCCCGGGAAATTCTTCTTTTGGCAGCAGGGTTCGTTGATTCAATTTGTCGCAAAACGTCACTGAATGACTCGTCAGGACCGAGGCTCCGTTTTAAGAAAATTCCGGTACGGCCAACTTTATCTCGCCGTTCTAATACCCGGATCCGCTCGAAAATGGTATCAATCGTGATATCCAAGAGTTTGGCCGCATAGGAAGCATTGTCCCGAGTAATGCGGGTTTCAGTGTGCCCTTCGGGGTTAGGTTCCACGAGCAGGAGTTTCTTATTGATGCCCGGGACCCGTGTATTCGCTTGTAACCCTTCAAGGTCGATAGATCCCCCGAATCTGTAGAAGTCGTGTTCTCGTGGATATAATTGCACGAGCGGAAAGGTCAACGAGATTTCGGAGGAGAGGGTTATAACCGCTTTAAGCGCTGCCAGGGGAGTCGCCTGGACGACTTCACGTGTCAGGAAGGACCCTGTACTGAAATCTTCTAGGACAGGCAGAAGTTGGTATTCATCAATGGAATAGGGAATTATGATGTCAATGTCGCTGTGTGGCGTCACGTCACCTCGGGCGATTGATCCGTAGACACGAGGTGCGAGGTTGGGTATTATTGTAAGGATATTTTTTGCTTGCTCTCGCTTTTCTTGGAGAATTTCCCAGTGAGCTTTGTCATAATGGACATCCGCAAAATCCGCTTCTCCAGCGACTTTCTCGCGCACGAGAGACTAAAACGGGTTTTTTCTTAATTAGTTTTTTATGTCGAAATATTACCTGATATAAGTAAAAACTTAGGTTGGGTGTTATTCAATCAGTAGACCCGGACGTCCATTGATTCCAAATTTCTGACTCTTGCGAGCAATTGGGATTTGATCCACTGGAGAACGTCCGTCGGAACCGCCATCACAAATGGTTCTGCTGGTATCCGGGCTACGGAATACAGTTGGACTATATGGGGTTGGACCGCAATAATCCGTTCGATCCATGCCGGAATGTCGATTTCTCGAAATTTACCCTTCAAATTATCGCGAGTTGTAAAGATTAGCGTTTGTATGGCGAGCTTGTGACCTGGTGGTAGTTCTTGCTTCAACGCGACTAGTCCTTGGGAAATTTCATCAAGTGATGGTATATTCGGGTGAGGACGGTGGACGCGCCGGAGGTCCGAGGGCGTCCCAACATCCAGTTTTGCTAGGATCAGGTCGAATTGAGAGAGAGTCTGGCGGATCTCTGGTTGGGTAACAGTGGTACTATTGGTAAAGATCGTGACTGTCGGAAATTTGTCCCCCGGACCGGGAGCTATTTCTTTTTTGATCTCTCGTGCTATTTGGAGGAATTCCCCCAAGTGTGGATTCAATGTGGGTTCCCCGTTATATCCAAAAGTGAAACTATCCAAGTCTCGCTGTAAATTTATTAAGATAGGCTTTACCTCTTCACGGAACCCCTCTGGCCTGATGTCCACAATGTAATCTGGGGGCACTAATTCGTTTCCAATCGTCCGTCCCGCTTCGCAATACACGCAATTGAAGGTACAACGCTTCAGTTCCCCTAGGACATTCACACCAAGCGAGAGGCCGAGGCGACGCGAGGAAAAGGGGCCGTAACAGAATTTTGACATTAGAGAATACCCCTAGTGAGAGAGGGTACGGCTCCCCAGGGGAATCGAACCCCCAAGCCTTAACAGCTAGACTGGGTTTCTTCGAGGGGGATTTTCCCGGTTTTTTGAAGCCCAGTGGCAAGGACCACCTCGCCCGTGAGGAGCCATCGTTAGGTGGATGAAGAATGATAAAAATCTAAAATTTGTGGTTCAGGTTAGTGTCGCTAGCCTGTCCCCAAATTTGCTCCATACTTTTTTAGGAACAATTTGTTCCATTTCTACACGAACGATTAAAAACTTGGGTGGATTCAGTGGATTGGACATCCATGTTGGAGCACTCTATCCCGCAAACCCCGCTCTCCGAACCTGTGCGGGGCAAATGGACGATAGCAGACTTTGCCCATCTCAAGGACATTCGCGACTATATGGTACGTGGCTCGGGAGAGTTATGCATCGAGCGCGCCCGCCTGATGACTAGATTTCTGAAAGCAAAAGGCGGTCTGGATTATGCAGATCCGTTTACTCGTCAAGCTGAAGTGATGAAACACATTCTCGTGCACAAACGCCCTAATGTGTTCCCGCACGAGTTACTTGCGGGATCGAGCACTTCCAAGCGGAAGGGTGTGCTCTTTTATCCCGAATTCTTTGGCCTCGGCATTTGGCCGGAATTGCTAACGATTCCATTCAAGAAACCAAATCCCTATCTCATTACTGTTCCGGAAATTATGGAACTTGACCACGACATTATGCCCTTCTGGATGAATACTACTGCATCGGAGATCGTCCGCCGGGATCTCGGGGAAGAGGACCTCGCGTGGCGCATGTCAAACGCGTTAGAGTTTTTCATGTGTTCGAAAATGGTGTGTCAGAGTCACACGATCCCTGATTACAAGCAGGTATTGGCGGTAGGAGTGGAAGGACTAATTGCTGAAGCAAACCGCCGAAAGCAAAACGCGAGTAGTGCCCAACAAGTCTTCTATCAAGGTATCATCACGGTAATGGAAGGAATCATCGAATATGCCCAACATCTGAGCGAGGAATGCACCCGGCAGGCAGCGAAATGCCCAGATGCTAAGCGAAAAACCCAACTCGAGAAGATGGCGGAGATATGTCTGAAAGTGCCTGCGCAACCTCCTACCACTTTCTGGGAAGCGATCCAAAGCATTTGGACGTGTATGAACGCCTTGTACCAGGAACAGAATAACGTGGGGTTTTCGATCGGGCGCATTGACCAGTTACTCAATCCATATTTGATTCGTGACCTTCAAGGAGGAACAATCACTCGAAAAGACGCGATGGAGCTACTCGCGCATTTCTGGCTTAAAGTAGGGGACAACCTGCCCATGGTTCCAGAAACTGCGGAGGTACTTTTCGCCGGTACGGGGTCAAATCAAGCGATCACGATTGGCGGGTGCGACATCGAAGGGAAAAAAGCCATTAATGAAACGACTTACCTGTGCTTGGACGTTTGCGAGCTCGTGCACGTACGAGATCCAAATCTTAATGCCCGGGTTCGAGACGATGACCCCCCAGAATACACGCAACGACTCGCCGAAGTCATCCTCGCAACCGGCGCAACACCCTCGCTAATCAACGATAGTGTTGTCATACCCTCCCTCGAACAAACGGGCATTAAGACCCCAGATGCTCGGGACTACGCCCAAGTTGGGTGCTTGGAACCAAACTCTGCTGGACGAACCTTCGGACACACCGGCGCGGTACTTATCAACGTGGATTCCGCTCTCGAATTGGTGCTTTTCGGTGGAGACACGCGACGTACGCAAGGTTTGGGACTGAAGACGCCGAAATTTGCAGAACTCAAAACCTTCCCAGAGTTTCTTGATGCCTTGAAACAACAATTGCGACACATCCTTCTAAACGCGACGAGGTTCAACAACAACGCTGGCGTAGCTTATCGATACTTGCACCCCCAACCCTTGCTTTCAACCCTCTTCGAGGGACCAATGGACAGAGGAAAGGACTTACTTGAGGGGAGTGCTACGTATAACTCATCGGGGATCGCGTTCATCGCAATGGCAGATCTTATCGATTCCGTTTACGCGGTCAAAAAACTCGTGTACGATGAAATGAAAGTGACACCCGTCGAATTGCTGAGGATATTAGAAAATAATTTCGAAGGACGAGCAGATATCTTCCAATACGTCATCAATAAGATTCCCCACTTTGGTAATGGCATCAAAGAAGTTGATGATATCGGTCACCTCCTCGTGAATTATTTGTATAAAGAGACGATGGGAATTGAAAATTACCGTGGCGGACGTTACCTACCAGGATATTGGTCTATGACGATCCATTCGGGATTTGGAGCTCTCTCCGGAGCTTTCCCACACGGAAAGAAGAAAGGGGAACCTTTTGCGAGTGGATTGACCCCTGTGTCTTTTGGAATAAGGAACGGGCCCACTGGAATCTTCCAAAGTCTGATCGCCCTCGATTCTACCAAGATGCCCAACGGCATAGCATTAAACATGAAGTTCAACAAATCATTATTCAAAAATCAAGAAAAGATCGAATCCTTCAAAGCGCTGATGGCGGGTTACTTCCATCAAGGTGGGATGCAAGCGCAATTTACCATTCATGATGCAGAAACCCTAAAGGACGCGAAGAAGCACCCGGAGAATTATCCCGACTTGATGGTGCGGATCAGCGGGTACACCGCATATTTCGTGGACCTCAACGAACATATGATGGACGAGATTATTAACCGGGCGATTCTGGAAATATAAAGTTTAAGGAAGCATAGGAGTCGAATCAAATTCCAATTTTATGGGACATTTGGATGGCCGCGGTAATGGGATTCGTTTTTTCGTCTGTTTCACCCATTTTGAAGAATAAATTCAAAAAAACAAAACCTAACGACTGGTTACCCTTTCTGTTGGGACTCGCATTTACCCAGCTCGTGATCGTGGGCATATCCGTGTGGTGCTGGGATAACGTGGACCGAAATTGGTTGGTATTGTACTCGTTTGACCCGAACAATCTCGGTATTGGCGCCTATTTCCTGTACATGCTCTTTCCGCTGATCTATATTGGGACATACCAGATCAATAAACTCTTGCACCAGCAGAGGATGGCCAGATCGTCTTTATTCATCGCAGCAACGAGCTGGTTGCTGTTCACGCTCATCATATTCCCGGATTTCGTGACTTTATTTAAGGGTAATGACATCCCCATGCATGGCATCGATTACCCCCCCCAAGTCTTGTGGAATTTAACCCAATTTCCTGCGGGTAACGCATATTGGTTTCTCCCGTTTGATTATGGCACGTTTTTTATGTTTTTCTTCTTCATCGCCACATCCATAGTTGTTGGGATAGAACTGTTGGGCATCCTGCTAGCAGCAAAAAATAACTTCTTGCCTCGTTCATCCTCAAACCCACAGGCGGGTGCGCAAATTCCAGAAT
>Ga0299912_10001739_pt1 | contig 17598 bp, 14 predicted proteins | sample RVTome_2_FD_207667 | JGI IMG/M metagenome (GOLD analysis project Ga0299912, IMG submission 207667) | Soil microbial communities from uranium-contaminated site in the Upper Colorado River Basin, Wyoming, United States - RVT95D214 (version 2) ... | reverse complement strand
GGTCACGGCCTGGAGGTAGATGGCGACACCGCCCGGCCCGTAGCCCTCGTAGGCCGCCTCCTCGTAGGTCGTCCCCTCGAGCTGGCCCGTGCCCTTCATGATGGCCCGCTTGATGTTGTCGGCGGGCATGTTCGCGGCCCGGGCGTCGTTGATGGCCTTGCGCAGGCTGGGGTTCTTGTCGGGGTCGCCGCCGCCGGCCCGGGCGGCCATGCTGATCTCGCGGATGAGCCGGGTGAAGATCTTGCCGCGCTTGGAGTCGGTCGCGGCCTTTTTATGCTTGATGGATGCCCACTTGGAATGTCCGGACATGGTCCTCTCCTTATCGTCTCGAGCGTCGGAATAGTAGCACAAACGGACGGCAGGCGCAACCTCGCGGACCATATCTTACAAGTATGGTAGGAATTCTGATATCCTGAAGAATCTGTTATAATTCAGGCCTAGCGAAGGAGGCTCGCATGAAGAAGAATATGGGTCGCTGGGACAGGACTCTCAGGCTTGTCGCCGCCGCCGTTTTCGCCGTTCTCTTGATCGCCGGCGTCGTCAAGGGGACCGCGGCCGTCATCCTGGCCATTCTCGCCGCGATTCTCGTGATCACGACATTCATCAGCTTCTGCCCGATCTATGCGCCGTTCGGCATCTCGACCAAAAGGAAGGGCAAGAAGGACGAATCCTGCACCGTTTGACCTGAAGCCGAGATCGGACGATACCGGGGCGCTCACCGGAACAGAGTTCTTGGACCGGGGCGGGGTGTACGGTCCGGGCCCGAACCCGGAGGGGGAGGAATGTCTGACGAAACTCGAAAGAACGACTTCGACAAGCTCGTTATCGCCGTGACCGGCATGAGCTGCGCGAGCTGCGCGGCCAACGTCGAGCGGGCCCTCAAAAAGCTCGCGGGCGTGCGCGAAGCCAATGTCAACCTCGCCACCGCCCGGGCGACCGTTCTCTTCGACCCCCGTCTCATCGGTCCCCTAGACCTGGTCAAGGCCGTCCGCGAGGCGGGCTACGACGTGGTCGCCGCCCCCGATGAGGTCCGGATCAGGGGAGAGAGGGAATACCGGACGCTCAGGATTTCGGTCATCTGGGGCGGAGCGTTGGCCCTGGTCATCTTCTTAGGCAGCATGCGGCACTGGTTCCCCTGGGTGCCGGGTTTCCTCAGGGATTTTTTTGTCCTCTGGGCCCTGGCGACGCCCGTTCAGTTCGTTCTCGGCCGCCGGTTCTACAAAGGGGCCTGGAGCGCGCTCCGCCACGGGGCGGCCGACATGAACACCCTGATCGCCGTGGGCACCTCGGCCGCTTACCTGTTCAGCGCGGCGGCGACGGCCCTGCCCGGGTTCTTCCGGAGAGCCGGCATCGAACCCCAGGTCTATTTCGACACATCGGCCGTCATCATCGTCCTCATCCTGTTCGGGCGGATGCTCGAGGCCCGGGCCAAGGGCAAAACGTCCGACGCCATCCGCAGGCTCATGGGTCTGCGGCCCCGGACGGCGCGCGTCGTCGGCGAGGACGGTGAGCGCGAAGTCGCCATCGACCAGGTTCGCGTCGATGACGTCCTCATCGTCCGGCCCGGCGAGACGATCCCGGTCGACGGGATCGTCATCGAAGGAAAGTCTTCCATCGACGAATCCATGATCACCGGGGAGAGCCTGCCCGCGGACAAAGGGCCGGGCGCGAGCGTTGTCGGGGCGACACTGAACAAGTGGGGGAGCTTCCGCTTCCGCGCCGTCCGGGTCGGGGAAGACACGGCGCTGGCCCGGATCATCAAGCTGGTCGAGGAAGCCCAAGGCTCCAAGGCGCCCATCCAGCGGCTGGCCGACGTCATCGCCGCCTATTTCGTCCCGGCCGTCATCGTCATCGCCGTCCTGACCTTCGTCGTCTGGGCCGTCTTCGGCCCGCCGCCGCGTCTCGTCTTCGCCCTCCTCAATTTTGTGGCCGTCCTGATCATCGCCTGTCCCTGCGCATTGGGCCTGGCGACGCCCACCGCCATCATGGTCGGGACGGGCAAGGGGGCCGAACGGGGGATCCTGATCAAGAGCGGCGAGAGCCTGGAGACGGTCCACAGGGTGGACACCTTCGTCTTCGACAAGACCGGAACGCTGACCAACGGCCGGCCCGAAGTCACCGATGTCCTGCCTGCTCCCGGCACGACCGCAGAGCGGCTTCTCTCCTTCGCCGCGTCGGTCGAGAACGGCTCCGAACACCCCCTCGGCCAGGCCGTCGTCCGCAAGGCCCGCGCCGAAGGCATCGCCTTCGAGGCCGCGGACGAGTTCCGGGCGCTCGAAGGCATGGGCGTCGAGGCCGTGGTGGGGGGCGCGCGCGTGCTCGTCGGCAGTCAAAAGCTCGTCGAGGCCGCCGGCGTCGACGTCTCATCGCTCACCGCGCCGGCCGAGAGACTGGCCGGGGAGGGGAAAACCGCGGCTTATATCGCCGTCGACGGCCGGCTCGCCGGGCTCGTCGCCCTGGCCGACACGCTCAAGCCAAGCGCCCGCCCGGCCGTCGAGACGCTCCGGAAATCGGGCCTGAGGGTTGTCATGTTAACGGGCGACAACGTCAGGACGGCCCGCTCGGTGGCCGGCCAGGCCGGCATCGACGAGGTCATCGCCGAGGTCCTGCCCGGCGACAAGGCGGACGTCGTCCGCAGGCTTCAAGCGGAAGGGCGGCGCGTGGCCATGGTCGGCGACGGCATCAACGACGCCCCGGCTTTGGCCCGGGCCGACGTCGGCATGGCCCTGGGGACGGGGACCGACGTGGCCATGGCTTCGGCGGACATCACGCTCATCTCCGAAGACCTGGGGGCGGTCGTGGCCGCCGTCGAGCTCAGCCGGCGGACGATCCGGACGATCAAGCAGAATCTCTTCTGGGCCTTCGTTTACAACGTCGTCGGCATCCCGGTCGCCGCGGGAGTCCTCTATCCATTCTTCGGGATCCTTCTCAATCCCATGATCGCTTCGGCCGCCATGGCCTCGAGCTCCGTCTCCGTAGTGACGAATTCGCTCAGGCTCAGGCGGGCGAAAATCTGAGCCGGCTCAGAAGATAAAGCGGACGGCCAGCCCGGCCCGGATGAAGGACGAGTTGACGCTCAGCGTTCCGAGCCCGATCGTCGCTTCGATCTCTTCGATAGGGTGGGTGATGACCGCGTCCTCGACGACGTGCATCTGCAGGGCGCTTTTCGGGGCGCCGTACCAACGGAGGTCAACGGCCAGGATGACGTGCCGGAAGGCCTCGTAGGCCGCTTCGATCCCCACATTCATCCCGTATTTCGTCCGCGGGCCGAATTCGACGACCATCTGGTAGGTCCCGCCGGTGAGCTCGTACTGGCCGTCGTCAAGGGCGAGGTTGAAGAACGTGTAGCCGATGTAACCGGCCTTGCCCTCGAAGTGGAAGACGCTCGGGCCGGCCGAGACGCTGAGAGACAAGTCGTCGGCGACGGGGAAGCGGGCCAGGGCGTTGAGGCTGAAAGTCGTCTCGGTGAGGGTCCCGCTCGAGGCCGGCCATTCGACCGACCGGGAATAGGTCTCGGGCTCGGACGCCTGGAACCGCATCACGACGTCGTAGGGCGTGTTCGTCCCCCCCAGCCCCGGGCGATGGTAGTCGGCCAGGACCTGGAGGCCGATGTTCTCCTTGAACAGGATGTTGAAGAACCCGTTCATGCCGTACGCGGTCTTCCCCTTGAAGCGGACCGTCTGGTCGGCCGAGCTGGCGATGTAGCGGTCCGGTGGCGTGAGCGTCGGCTGGTATTGGTTGATGTAGGTGGCGTTCATGGCCGGCCCGACCAGGGTCCAGCCGAAGCCGAGCTCGAAGCGGATGTCCGCCGCGAGAGGAGCGGCGGCCCCGAGGAGGAGGAATAGGACGATGAGCGGAGAAAACTTTTTTGTCATGGAGTTGTTACCTCCCGGCAGCAAAAAGGTAACACGCCCGGAAAGGGTTGTCAATCCCCCGGCGCCGCACAACTCTTTTAAGATCAACCCTTTTCGGGTCGGATGTCCTAGCCGAAAAAGACCTTGGCGATCTCGTAGAGCTCCGCGTCGACGGTTTTCGGCTCGGCCAGAGCCTCCTCGAACGGGACGGGGACGACGCGGTTCCCCCGGAGGCCGACCATGAAGCCGAATTTTTCCTCCTTGACCAGCTCGATCGCGGCGACGCCGAAACGGGTGGCCAGGACCCGGTCGAAGGCCGTCGGCGAACCGCCCCGCTGGATGTGGCCGAGGACCGTGACGCGCGTGTCGATGGCCGTGCGCATCTCGATCTCCCGGGCGATGATGTTGCCGATCCCCCCCAGCCGGACATGGCCGAAAGCGTCTTTCTCGCCCGACTGGATGATCAGGCTGGCGTCCTGGGGCTTGGCCCCTTCGGCCACGACGACGATGCTGAAGAGCTTGCCGCGCTCGCGGCGCTTCTGGATCTGGAGGCAGATATCGTCCATGTCGAAAGGGAACTCGGGGATGAGGATGATGTCGGCGCCCCCGGCGATGCCGCCCTCGACGGCGATCCAGCCGGCGTGACGGCCCATGACCTCGACGACCATGACGCGGTGGTGGGCCTCGGCCGTCGTGTGGAGCCGGTCGAGCGCCTCGGCGACGATCGATATGGCCGTGTCGAAACCGAAGGTGTAGTCGGTCCCGGCGATGTCGTTGTCGATCGTCTTGGGGACGCCCACGCAGCGCAGGCCTTTCTCGTGGAGCTTGTGGGCGACGCCCAGGGTGTCCTCGCCGCCGACGGCGATGACGGCATCGAGCTCGAACTTCTCGACCTGGGAAAAGATCTTGCCGACCCCGTCCTCGACTCGAAACGGGTTCGTCCGGGTGGTGCCGAGGATCGTCCCGCCCCGCGGCAAGATGCCCGAGATCGAGTTCAGGTCGAGAGGGAAGATTTTGCCTTCGATGAGCCCCAGCCAGCCGTTCTTGATGCCAAGGATGTCAAAGTTGTATGTGACGATGCCCTTCCGGGTCACGGCCCGGATGACGGCATTGAGTCCCGGACAATCGCCCCCGCCCGTCAGGATTCCGACTCTCATGAGGTCCTCCGCTAAACGCTCGCCCGAGCCCCGAATTCGTCGGAAATTATACCTGGGACCCCCGGGCATTTCAAGGACATTCCTCCTCTTGACCCACTCCTCACTTTTATTTATGGTAGGGAAGGCGGTTATCACGGCCGAGAGGAGGAAAAGATGGCGGCGACGATCATCAGCGGCAAGGACGTGTCCCGCCGGATCCGAGAGGAGCTCAAGGGCCGCGCGGTCCGGCTCAATGAAATGGGCGTCGTCCCGGGGCTGGGCGTCGTCCTGGTGGGGGAAGACCCCGCGTCCGTCTCTTACGTGACGGCCAAGGCCAAGGCGGCCGAGGAGATCGGCATCTTCGAGACGACGATCAACATGCCGGCCGACTCGTCCGAAGAGGACATCTTGAGGACGGTCGACGGGCTCAACCGGGACGGCCGCTACAGCGGTGTCCTCGTCCAGCTCCCCCTGCCGAAGTACGTCAGCGCCGACAAGGTTATCAACTTCATCTCGCCCGAGAAGGATGTCGACGGGTTCCACCCCATCAACGTCGGCAAGCTCCTCCGGGGCGAGCCGTGCCCCCTGCCGTGCACGCCCTATGGCGTCGTCCAACTTCTCGTCCGGAGCGGCTACAGCCCCGAGGGCAAGCACGTCGTCATCTGCGGCCGGAGCAACATCGTCGGCAAGCCCCTGGCCGCGCTCCTCATTCAGAAGAAAAAGGGGGCCAACGCGACGGTCACCATCTGCCACACGGGGACGCCGGACCTCTCCCGGTTCACGCTCCAGGCGGACATCCTCGTCGCCGCCATGGGCGTGCCGCGGGGCATCAAGGCGGAAATGGTCCGGGAGGGATGCGTCGTCATCGACGTCGGCGTCAACAGGGTGCCGGATCCCACATGTCCCAAAGGCTTCCGCCTCGTCGGCGATTGCGATTTCGAATCCATCAAGGAAAAGGCCGCGGCCATCACTCCGGTACCGGGCGGCGTCGGCCCCATGACGGTCACGATGCTCATGATGAACACCATCGAGGCCGCCGAGCGGAAAGCCGGCCTCGCTCCCTGAGGACGGCGGAGGCTCGCGGTCCCGGAGCAGGACCTGTTCTGGCCGGCGTTCTTCCGGGGGCTGGAAAAGATCTGAGGGGCGGGGACAGGCCTCAGCGGGCCTTGGCCTTGTTCTTCTTGTCCTTTTTTTCGGCCATCGTTACGATGTCCTTGAGCGTTAGGCCGTCGAAATAGCCCTTCAGGAGTTCGGTCGCACCCTTCCAGATATCATAGGTCGGGCAGATTTCGATGAAATCACAGAAGGAATCATCCTCGACGCACTCGACGAGACAGCAGTTCCCCTCGAGGGCGTGGAGGATCTCGCTGAGCTTGATGTCCTCCGGCTTGCGGGCGAGGGTGTAGCCGCCGCCGGCGCCGCGGATGCTCTTGACCAGACGGTTGATCTTGAGAGGAATGATGATCTGTTCGAGGTAGCGGATCGAGATCCTCTCGTCTTCCGAGATATGCTTGAGGATGACGGCGTCGTTGCCGTTCCCATAATGCCGGGCCAGGTTGAGCATCAGGCGAGTCCCGTAGCGTCCCTTGGTCGAAAGTCTGATCATGGCCGACTCCTTATAGGGTTATCATAGTCGGCTTTTGTCCGAATATCAACATGAATTTATAGGAATTATCAGTTTACTAAGATCCCGCCCCAGGTGCGGGCGGCTTGACACCCTCCGTCGCCTGTGAGTATCCTACCCCCTTGACGGATGCGCTGCACGTCTCCTCGCTTGATCCTCCGGGCGTGCGTCCGAGGAAATTCCGTCGAAAGAGGACTGCCCATGTCCCGTCAAATCCTGCTCGGTGACGAAGCGGTGGCCCTAGGGGCCGTCCACGCGGGCCTCTCGGCCGGATACTCTTACCCCGGAACGCCCGCCTCCGAGATCATGGAATACCTCATCCATCTGGCCGGCGAGAACAAGGCGTTCAAGGCGACCTGGTCGGTGAACGAGAAGGTGGCCTACGAGGAAGCCCTCGGCGTGTCCTTCGCCGGGAAAAGGGCCCTCGTCTCGTTCAAGCACGTCGGCCTCAACGTCGCGGCCGACCCGTTCATGAACTCCGCGATCACCGGGGCCAACGGCGGCCTCCTCGTCGTCAGCGCCGACGATCCCGGCATGCACAGCTCGCAGAACGAACAGGACAGCCGCTACTATGTGCAATTCGCCCAGATCTTCGGCTACGAGCCCTCCGACCACCAGGAAGCGTACGAAATGACCCGGGAGGCCTTCGATCTGTCGGAGCGTTTCGGCCTGCCCGTCCTCATGCGCCTGGTCACGCGGCTCTCCCACAGCCGTTCGCCCGTCGAGACCCGGGACGCCCGGCCCCAGAATGAGCTGAAGAAGGGGGCGGCCAAGGATTGGATCCTCCTTCCCGTCAACGCTCGCCGCCGCTTCGGCCTGCTCCTCGACCGCCAGGCCGAGATGGTCCGTTTCTCCGACGAGTCCCGATTCAACGTTCTGAAACTCAACGAGGGCGACCGCTCGTTCGGCGTCATCGCCTCCGGCGTCGCCTACAATTATTTCCGCGAGGCCGAGGCAGGGGAGGCCTCCCTCCCGTCCTTCCTCAAGGTTTCGACCTATCCGCTGCCCGAGGGGCTCATCCGCAGGCTCGTCGGCCACGTCGATACCGTCCTCGTCGTCGAGGACGGCTATCCCTTCATCGAGCGCCAGCTCAAGGGGCTCTTCGGGATCGCCGGCAAGACCGTCCTGGGCAAGCTCAGCGGAACCCTTCCGGCCTCAGGCGAGCTATCTCCCGACATCGTCCGCCGGGCGCTCGGCCGCGGGCCCCTGCCGGCCCTCGAGGCGAGCGGCCTGCCGCTCGCGGGCCGGCCGCCCCAGCTCTGCGTCGGGTGTCCCCACGCCGATACGTTCAAGGCCCTCAACAAGGCCCTCGAAGGCACCTCCGGCTCGAACGTCTTCAGCGACATCGGCTGCTATACCCTGGGCGCCCTGCCGCCCTACAACGCCATTCACAGCTGTGTCTGCATGGGGGCGAGCATCGGCATGGCCCGGGGCGCCGCCGACGTCGGTATCCGCCCGGCCGTCTCGGTCATCGGCGACTCGACCTTCGCCCACTCGGGGATCACGCCCCTCCTCGGCGCGGCCCACGCCGACAGCGACATGACCGTCATCATCCTCGACAACGCGACGACGGCCATGACCGGCGGTCAGCCGACCTACGGATCGGGCGAACGCTTGCTCCGCCTCATCGAGGGCCTCGGCGTGGCCAAGGAGCACATCCGGACGATCGAACCCCTGCCGAAACACCACGACAAGAACGTCCAGGTCATCAAGGACGAGATCGGCCACCGCGGGTTGTCCGTCATCGTCGCCGTCCGGGAATGCGTCCAGGAACAGCGGAAGAGAAGGAGCTAGGCCATGAAGCAGGACATCATTCTGGCGGGCGTCGGCGGCCAGGGAATCCTGTCCATCGCTTACGTCATCGACAACGCGGCCCTCGCCGACGGGCTCTTCTTCAAGCAGGCCGAGGTCCACGGCATGGCCCAGCGGGGCGGGGCCGTCCAGTCCCACATGCGGCTTTCGGACGGGACGATATGGAGCGACCTCATCCCCAAGGGCGAGGCCGACATGATCCTGAGCGTCGAGCCGCTCGAGGCCCTGCGCTACTTCGACTACCTCCGGCCGGACGGGATCGTCGTGACGAGCTCGACGCCCTTCCGCAACATCCCCGACTATCCCGAGATCGAAAAGGTCATGGAAGCGGTCCGCAGGGCGCCGCGGAGCGTCGTCGTTGATTCGGAGAAGCTGGCCCGGGAGGCCGGGACGGTCAAGGCCCAAAACATCGTCCTCCTCGGAGCGGCCGCCGCGTTCCTCATCCTCAGGGAAGCGACCCTCTTCCAGACGATCGACACGCTGTTCCGGGGCCGGGGGACGTCCGTCCTCGAGGCCAACCTCAAGGCGTTCGAGTCCGGCAAGAAGGCGGCTCTCGGTTCATGAAGATGACCTGGACCAGGACCATCCACGTCCTCGAAGAAGCAGAGAGAGACGGCCGGAGCTTCCTGCTCGAGCCCGAAGTCTACGAGGTCTTGAAGGAGGCGGGCATCTCTGCGCCCCGCCATGTCTTCGTCCCGGCCGAGAAGGCCGTCACCCGCAAGGATTTGAGCGGCCTGGAGGCGGAGTCCGTCGTCCTCAAGATCGTCTCTCCGCTCATCATCCATAAGTCCGACGTCGGCGGCGTTGCCTTCGTCAAGGCCGACGCGGCTGCCGTAAACAAGGCCTGTGCCGCGATGCGCAGGAACGTGCCCTTGAGGTATCTCGATTGGGAGAAAATGAACCGTGCCCATGGCGCCCGAGGCCCTTCGTCCCTGAAAGCCGTCCGGGAATCCATCCGGGGCTTCCTCGTCGCCGAGAAAGTCGCCTACGAAGACGTCGGATTCGGCTCGGAGATCTTGCTCGGCCTGAGGAACTCACGGGATTTCGGGCCCGTGCTGACCATGGGCGGTGGCGGAATCGACGTCGAGTACATGAACGAGCGCCTCAAAGAGGGGAGGACCGTGGCCATCGGCTCCGCCCATCTATTGGACGGCGAGAAAGCCCGGGGACTCCTCGAACCGCTGGCGTTCTACGGCAAGCTCGCCGCCGAATTCCGGGGACGGAAGGCGCTCGTCTCTCCCAAGGTCCTGGTCGAGACGCTCCTCCGCTTCCGCGACCTGGCCGCCGCGTTCTCACCCCTGTCCGCCGCGACTCCTTTCGTCCTCGAGGAAGCCGAGGTCAACCCCTTCGTCGTCCGCCGCGGCCGGCTCGTGCCTCTGGACGGCGTCTGCCGTTTCTCCCGCGACAAGGCGGCCCTTTCCGCCCGGCCGACAAAGGCCATCGGGCATCTGCTCAAGCCCGGGTCGATGGGCATCATCGGCGTCTCGGAGAAGATGAACATCGGCCACATCATTCTCAACAACACGTTGGAGAAGGGCTTCTCCAGGGGTAACGTGGTCGTGATCAAGCCGGGGTGTGACGCGATCGAAGGCTGCCGCTGCGTTCCCACCGTCGAGGCCATGCCCGGGACGGTCGACCTCTTCGTCCTGACACTCTCGGCCGACCAGTGCTACGACGTGATGAAGGATCTCGTTGAACACGAAAAGGCCCGCTCGGTCATCCTCATCGCCGGCGGCATGGGCGAAAAGGAAGGGGGGGCGTCCATCGAAGACAAGATCCGGGGCCTCCTCCGCGAGGGCCGCCGGAGCGGAAAGGTCACGCCGGTCGTCAACGGCGGCAACTGCCTCGGCGTCGCCTCCAAGCCCGGCCTCTACGACACGACCTTCATCCCGGAGCACAAACTTCCCCGGCCGCGGAACGCCCGGTCGGACATGGCCGTCATCAGCCAGAGCGGAGCTTTCATGATCTGCCGGATGAGCAAGCTGCCGCTGGTTCAACCCCTCTACGCCGTCTCGCTCGGCAACCAGCTCGACCTCACGGCCTCGGATTATCTGGACTACCTCAAGGACGATCCCGACGTCAAGTCGTTCTGTGTCTATATGGAAGGATTCAGGCCCGGGGACGGCTTGGCTTTCGCTCGCGTGGTCAAAGGGATCACGGCCTCCGGCCGGCCGGTCCTCGTCTACAAGGCGGGCCGCAGCCCCGAGGGCCGGGCCGCGACGTCGAGCCATACGGCCTCCGTCGCCGGGGACTACGGCGTTTTTCGGGCCGTCTGCGAGCAAGCCGGGGCGATCGTGGCCGCGGACCTTTTCGAGTTCGAGAGTTTCATGAAAGGACTGTCCTTCCTCGAAGGCCGAAAAGCCGGCGGCCGACGCGTGGGACTCATCAGCAACGCCGGCTTCGAATGCGTCGTGCTGGCCGACAATCTCAAAAACGGCGCCGGCCTGGACCTCGCCTCCTTCTCTCCGGAGACGCGGGAGCGAATCGTGGGCATCCTCCGGCCGCTCGGCATCGACCGTCTCCAGGACGTCCACAATCCCCTCGACGTGACGCCGGTCGCCGACGATGCTGTTTTCGTGGATTGCGCCCGGGCCATCCTGGACGACCCGGGGGTGGACTGCGCGGTCATCTCCAACGTCCCCCTGACCCCGGCCCAACAGACGCTTCCGGCGGGGGCGGGGCACCACGAAGACATGACTCGGCCGGGGAGCTTCGCTCCGAGGATGATTGACCTCTTCCGGGCGACGGCCAAACCCGTCGTCGTCAACATCGACGCCGGGGAGCTCTATACGCCCCTGGCCGACCATCTCGAGCGGGCCGGCATCCCCGTTTTTCGGCGGGCCGACGAAGCCGTCCGGTTCCTAAGGAGGTACGTCAGCCATATGTCCCGGAGGCCGGGGGAATAGCCGGACGTCAGCGGTTCCTCTGCTGGAACCTGTGGGGGAAATGGAAGGGATTGTTCGTCGTGATCGGACCCGTGTGGCAGACCGTGCACGACGTCGGCCGGCTGCCGCCATGGGCGCCCGCGACGTCCGTTAATCCGCCGCCCTTCGAACGGCTGTGGCAAACCCGGCAGCTTCCGAGGGCTATGGCCTTGTTCTGGTATTGGGTGGCTTGGTAGTGGTCCGCGTCCTTCTCCGAGGGGATCTGGGCGTGGGGGCTGCCGTGACAGGCGGGGCAGGATAGTCCGCCGTGGCCGCCGGCGTCGCGATAGAGGGTCGTCCCCGTGTTGACCTCGGCGACGAACGTGTGGCAATCCACGCACATCGGCTCGGACTCCCAAGGCACCCGTCCGGCGGCGATCGTGGAGGCCACTCTGGCCATGGAGCCGTGGCAGGCCGTGCAATTTCCGTCCGTCGCCGTGTGGGCGACGCTCCGGTTGAACTTCGTGGTCGAGCCCGGGTGGCAATCGTAGCAAGTCGCGCCCGAGTTGCTATGAATGCCGTGGATGGCCTGGGACAGATATAGCCCGGTCGAACCCGGTCCGGTCTGTCCGAGGGCGGGGCTGCCGTGGCAATCAGCGCAAAGGACGGGGACGCCGTCGGTGGCGAATGTCGTCTCCTGGCCCTCGTCGTGCTCTTCTAGAACCGATAAGATGGCCATACCACCGATCGTCTGGCCGTGGCACTTCGTGCAGTTGATTTCGTCGGAGGCGGGCACGGTGGTCCGCGTCTTGGCCAGCTCGGCCCCGGTCGAAGCGTCGCGCACGGTGAGCTCCGCGACCTGGTAGGGATCCCAGGTCCCGGAGTCGTCGATCGGAACGACCGGCACGCCGTCGACCTCGAAGTGGTTGCCCTTGAGGAGCATCGTCCCCGAAAGTCCGTTATGGATGTCGGGGTCGACCAGGTTGAGGCCCGTATCCGGGGCGAGGGAGACGCCGAAGAGGTCGAACGCATTGTCCCAGAACTGGGCATAGCTCCGCAGGGGCGACGCTGTCCCCTTGCCGTAGGAATAGGTGTTGTCGACGATCCGGTACTCCAAGGTGACGCCGGTCGTCACGATCTGGGGCGGATCGCCCCGCTTGATGACCTGGGCCCAGAGGGTGTTGTAGGGCGGCAGGATAACTTCCTTGTCATAGGTCGGGTTGAGGGAGTGCATGCCCAGATCGTTCCAGGCGAGAACGATGTACGACATCGCCGCCGCGGGGATGTCGACGGGCGTGACGACGTCCCCGTCGCCGTCGTTCCCGGCCGTGGAACAGGAGCCCAGAAAGGCGGCGAGGATCAGGATGAAAACGGCGGGAATGACCAAGCGGCGCTCTAGCATGCGGCTCTCCTTCCGGTCTATTATTCCCTGAAATCCCATAATTTGCAAACGCTCCGCTCGGCCGGTCCGTTGCCTTGTCTCGTCGGCGGCGGCGTGATACAATCGAAAGGAATGAAGAGGCTTGCAGTTTTCACCGCCGTCCCGGCCGACACGCTCCATGACCGGGGCCCGAGCGATCCCCGGCCCGCATCGAACTCGCCGAAGTCGGTCAGGGCGAGGAGGCCCTGAGCGAGATGCCCGTCTACGAATATCGCTGCGCCGACTGCCGCAAGAAGACGACGGTGGTGACGCTTTCGGTCAAAACGGCGGTCGACCCGGCTTGCATGCACTGCGGCGGGCGGAATATGGCCAAGCTCGTCTCGCGCGTCGCCGTCCGCAGGTCCGAGGAGAGCCGGCTCGAGAGCCTGGCCGATCCGGCCTCGCTCGCCGGGCTCGACGAGAGCGACCCGAAGAGCGTCGCCCGCTGGATGAAGAAAATGGGCCGCGAGATGGGCGAGGAGGCCGGCGAGGACTTCGACGAGGAAGTCGACAAGGCCATGGAAGAGGCCGCGAGCGGAGAAGGAGCGGAAGGGAGCGGAACGTCGGGGGATGATGAAGACGTTTGAGCGGCCGGTGACGGATTCGAGCATCGGCTTGACCTAAGGAGAGCGGCGATGACGGAAATCCTGGTATTCGTCGGCGGGGCCGTGTTCGGCGCCCTGGTCGTTCTCGTCGTCCATCTCCTTCGGAAAAAGGACTCGCGGGAGATGGCCCGGGCCCTGGTGAGCGAGACCGAAAAGGAAAAGGTCCAGGATCTCGAAGTCCTCATCGGGCGGGTCAGGGACAGCTTCGGCGCGCTGTCCCAGGAGGCGCTCAAAGCCAGCACGGGAGAGCTTCTCAAGCTGGCCAGGGAGAACCTGGACGGCCGGGTCCAGCTCGGCGAAAAAGACCTGGATAGCAAGAAACAGCTCATCGACCAGAACCTCTCGTCGATGAAGAGCGATATCCGGAAGATGCAGGAGCTCGTGGACAAGTTTGAAAATGAGCGGGCCCGGCAGTACGGTGAGCTGGACGTCCAACTGAAGAACGCAGCCAGGGAGACCTCCCGCCTCCAGGCTACGGCCGACCATCTGCGGCAGGCCCTGGTCAGCACCAAGGCCCGCGGCCAATGGGGAGAACGGATGGCCGAGGACGTCCTCCGCTTGGCCGGTTTCGTCGAAGGCGTCAACTACCTCAAGCAGAAGACCCTGGATGCCGCGGCGTCGCGCCCGGATTATACCTTCCAGCTTCCGCAGGGCCTCAAGGTCAACATGGACGTCAAGTTCCCCCTGAACAGCTATCTCCGCTATCTCGAGACCGAGAACGACATGGAGCGGGAGTCCCAAAAAGCGCGCTTCCTGAGGGACGTCAGGACGAGGATCAAGGAGGTCACGACCCGCGACTACATCAATCCGGAGGACAAGACCCTGGACTACGTCATGGTCTTCATCCCCAACGAGCAGGTCTACGCCTTCATCAACCAGAACGATCCGGACCTGATCGACGAGGCGCTCAAGAGCAAGGTCATCCTCTGTTCCCCGTTCACCCTGTTCGCCATCCTGGCCATCATCCGCCAATCCCTGGATAACTTCAGCATGGAAAAAACGGCGGGCGACATGCTCAGGCTCATCGGCGCCTTCAACAAGGAGTGGGAGAAATTCGCGGACGCCATGGAGAAGATGGGCCGGAAGCTCGACGACGCTCGCGACGAATATCAGAAGATGATCACGACGCGCCGCAACAAGCTGGAAAAGCCCCTCCAGAAGATCGAGGACCTGCGGCGGCTGAAGGGGATCGAGCCGGAGCTGGCCATCGGCGAAGCCGAGGTCCAGGCCCTCGACGAAGCCGACGAGCAAGAGGGGACGAAGTAGGGCGCTCTCGGGATCCTCAGGTCCGCGGGCCGAAGAGGGCCGTTCCGATGCGGACCATGGTGGCGCCCTCTTCGACGGCCACCCGCCAAGAATTGGTCATTCCCATGGACAGGTGCCGCATCTCGACCCCGGGGAGGGCCAGAGCTTTCAGCGCGTCCCAGATCCGGCGCGTCTCCTTGAAATAAGGACGCGAATCCTCGGGATCGCCTTCGAAAGGGCCCATGGTCATGAGACCGAGGACCCGGATGTTGGGAAAGCCCGCCAGAGCCCTGACGAGAGGCTCGGCCTCTTCGGGAGAGACTCCGGCCTTCTGCGGCTCGCGGCCGCTGTTGACCTCGACGAGGACCTCCATCGTCTTTCCGGCCGCGGTGGCGCGCTTGTCGATCTCGCGGCCCAGCTCGAGCGAATCGACGGTCTCGACGAGGTCGAAGATCTCGACCGCCTTCTTGACCTTGTTCGTCTGGAGGTGGCCGATGAAGTGCCAGCGGGCCCTGCGGCCGATCGCCGGGAAGACATCCGCCGCCTCCTGGACGTAGTTCTCGCCGATGATTCTGACGCCGGCTTCCAGCGCTTCGAGGATCTCGGACGACGTCCGCGTCTTGGCGGCGGCGACGAGCTCGACTCCGGGCGGCAGCTCGCCCAGGATGGCCTTGACGTTGGCGGCGATCATGATGGGTTTATCGCCATCATTCTAGCACAGGCCACTCGATTTTTGCTATAATCTCTAAGGACGGGGAGAGATGCCGTGACCATCCGCGAGGAGCTGGAAAAAACCGAACAGAAGATCCTCTCGCCCAAGGCCTGCCTCAGCGCGCGCTCCAAGGGCCGGGTCCGTCCCGAGGCCCAACATCCGATCCGGACGGACTTCCAGCGCGATCGCGACCGCATCATCCATTCGAAGTCGTTCCGCCGCCTCAAGCACAAGACACAGGTCTTCCTCTCGCCGTTCGGCGACCATTACCGGACGCGCCTGACCCATTGCCTTGAGGTCTCCCAGATCGCCCGGACGATCGCCAAGGCCCTCAGGCTCAACGAAGACCTGACCGAGGCGATCGCCCTCGGCCACGACCTCGGCCACACGCCCTTCGGCCACTCCGGCGAGCAGACCCTCCACAAGCTCCTGCCCCTCGGCTTCCACCACGCCGACCAGAGCCTGCGCGTCGTCGAGAAGCTCGAGTACGAGGGCAAGGGGCTCAACCTGACCTTCGAAGTCCGGGACGGCATCCAGAGGCACTCCAAGGGCCGCGGCGAGATCTTCGACGACGACCTCGAGGACATGCCCTCGACCCTGGAGGGCCAGATCGTCCGCGTATCGGACGTCATCGCCTACGTCAACCACGACATCGACGACGCCTCGCGGGCCGGCATCATCAAAGAGGAGGACATCCCGGCAGGCCTGATCAAGGTCCTGGGCAAGTGGCACGCGACGAGGATCGACCGCATGGTCATGGACGTCGTCGAGGCCAGCCTGGGGACGGATATGGACCGGATCGCCATGAGCGATCGGATCATGAAGGCCGTTCGCGAGCTCCGGGAGTTCCTCTACCAGAACGTCTACTTCAACTCGACGGCCCGCGACGAGCTGCGAAAGACCGAGAAGATCATCCGCGACCTCTTCGCCTACATCATGGAGAGGCCGGAGGAGTACGTCAAGGACTACCCCGCGGGCGACCCGGTCATCGTCCGGGCCGGGGATTTCATAGCCGGCATGACCGACCGCTACGCAATGTCCCTCTACGAACAGGTCTTCTTGCCGAAGTCTTGGCCGATCCTTTAAGCGGAAACGAAGTCGCGCCGCTCCCCGGCAACGCTCCTTATCCTCGCCGGGCTCATGTCCTGCAAACCGGCCGTGAAGAGTCCTTAGCCCGCCGAGACTTTCTCCTGTTTTGCCTCGTCTAAATTTCATGCTATCATGCCCCCCTTGAGGGACAAATCCCACGATCACTGAGGAGCGCTGACCCATGGCCAGGATAGATGACCTCCGTAAAATCGCCACCCGGCTGCGCATCCATTCTCTGCGCATGACGACCGTAGCCGGTTCGGGGCACCCGACGACCTGCCTCTCGGCGGCCGACCTCGCCGCCTGCCTCTTCTTTTCGGAGATGCGCTGGAACACCAAGGACCCGGCCGACCCGGCGAGCGACGAGTTCGTCCTGTCCAAGGGCCACGCGGCGCCCCTCCTCTGGGCCGCCTACGCCGAGGCCGGCGTCATCCCCCTGGAGAGCCTGCTCGACCTCAGGAAAATCACGAGCGACCTCGAAGGCCACCCCACGCCCCGGATGAGATGGGTCAAGGCGGCGACGGGTTCCCTGGGTCAAGGATTGTCCGTCGGCGTGGGCCTGGCCCTCGCCCAGCGGCTCGACAAATCTCCCGCCCGCACCTTCGTCCTCATGGGCGACGGCGAGTGCGCCGAGGGCCAGGTCTGGGAGGCGGCCAACTCCGCTTCCTACTGGAAGCTGCGCAACCTCTGCGCCGTCGTCGACGTCAACCGGCTCGGCCAATCGGACCCGACCATGCACCAGCACGACCTGGCCGCCCTGGCCCGCAAGTTCAGGGCCTTCGGCTGGGACGCCGTCGTCATCGACGGCCACAAGATCGACAAGATCCTCGGGGCCCTGAAGGAGGCCGGAAAGAAGGGCAAGCCGACGGTCCTCCTCGCCCGGACCCTCAAGGGCAAGGGCGTCAGTTTCATCGAGGACAGGAACGGCTGGCACGGCAAGCCCCTCAAAGCCGACGAGCTGGCCCGGGCGCTCGAGGAGATCGGCTGTCTTCCCGACGTCGACTCGTGCCGGTTCGTCCACAAGCCGAAATCCTTTCGAAAAACGAAAACCGTGTCCTCGTTCGACTTTCCCCGGACGGCCTATACGGAAAAGACGGCGACGCGCCTGGCCTACGGCAACGCCCTCCGCAGCCTGGCCAAGGTCAACCCGTCGGTCATAGCGATCGACGGCGACGTCAAGAACTCGACCTACGCCGACAAGTTCTTCGAGGCCTTCCCCGGCCGCGCCTTCCAGTCC
>Ga0299912_10001738_pt1 | contig 17603 bp, 16 predicted proteins | sample RVTome_2_FD_207667 | JGI IMG/M metagenome (GOLD analysis project Ga0299912, IMG submission 207667) | Soil microbial communities from uranium-contaminated site in the Upper Colorado River Basin, Wyoming, United States - RVT95D214 (version 2) ... | reverse complement strand
CGACCCCCTCGCCTTGACACTCCCGTCCAATCCGGCTTTACTAGTCCCGTGAATATCACCCTGTTCGGCTACCCCAAGACGGGCAAGACGACGCTCTTCAACCTCCTCGCCGGCGCCCACGTCGAGGTCCGGGCCTACGACGACGGGAAGCGGGAGCCGAACGTGCGCTCGGTGTCCCTCCCCGACGGGCGCCTGGACCGGATCGCGGCGGCCTATCCTGAGAAGAAGAGGGTCGCCGCGTCGATGGATTTGACCGACCTCGTCGGCATCTCCTTCGGCGAGGTCAAGACCAGCCTTTTTCTCGGGCATCTGAGGAAGGCCGACGGCCTCGTCCACGTCGTGCGCGGCTTCGCCGACGAGGACATCCCCCATGCCCGGGGCCGGCTCGACCCGGTCGCGGACATCCGGAGCATGGAGGAGGAGCTCGTCCTGGCCGATCTCGTTCTCGCCGACGGACGGCTGGAGCGCCTCGAGAAGGACTTGAAAAAAATGAAGGACCCGGAGGGGGAGAAGGAGCGGGAGCTGCTCCTGAGGCTCCGCCCGTCGCTCGAATCGGGCCGCGGCCTCCGCGGATTGCCGATCACGCCGGCCGAGGAGAAGCTCATCCGCAGCTTCGCCTTCCTGAGCCTCAAGCCCCTCCTCCACTTTATCAACCTGGATGAGAAGGACCTGGCCGCGATCCGCCGGCCCGAGGCCCTCTTTCCGGCCCTGGGGGCCCCGCGCCGGGTCATGGCCTTTTGCGGCCGGATCGAAAGCGACATCGCCGAGCTCGAGGACGGCGAAAGACCCGCCTTCATGGCCGAATACGGGCTCGCCGGGATGAGCGCCCCGCTCTTCGCCGGGCAGGCTGCCGCGTTCCTCGGCCGCATCTCGTTCTTCACCGTCGGGAAGGACGAGGTCCGGGCCTGGACGGTGAGAGAGGACGCATCCGCCGCGGAGGCCGCCGGCATCATCCACTCCGACATCGCCAAGGGCTTCATCCGGGCCGAGGTCATCGCCGCCGAAGCCCTCCTGCGGCTCGGGACACTCCATCAGGCCAAAGAGGCGGGGGCGATCCGGCTCGAAGGAAAAGAGTACGCCGTCCAGGACGGTGACGTCATCTACTTCCGGTTCGCTCCATGAGCGCCGCCTTCCGGACGACCGCGAAAGACCCGCTCTCGGCGGCGCGCACCGGCCTTCTCGAGACGCCCCACGGCGCCGTCGAGACCCCGGCCTTCATGCCGGTGGCCAGCCAGGGCACGGTCAAGGGGCTGACGCACGCCCAGGTCGAAAGCCTCGGCGCGGAGATCCTCCTCCTCAATTCCTACCACCTGTCCCTCCGGCCGGGGGTCGACGACATCGAGGCCATGGGCGGGCTCCACGCCTTCATCTCCTGGCCGAAGCCGATCCTGACCGACAGCGGCGGCTTCCAGATCTACAGCCTGTCGCCCCTCGTCCGCGTCACCGACGAGGGGGTCCGGTTCGCCTCCCACCTCGACGGAACGAAGATCCTTCTACGGCCCGAGGACGTCGTCGACCTCCAGGTCAGGATGGGCCCCGACATTCTGATGTGCCTTGACCATTTCCCGCCCTATCCCTGCTCCGAAGAGACGATGAAGGGATCCGTCCGGCTGACGAGCCTATGGGCCGGCCGCTCCAAGGTCCGCTTCGCGGAATACGACACGCGGCAACAGCTCTGGGGGATCAGCCAGGGCGGGATCCATCGCGACCTCAGGACGCGGTCGATCGAGGACCTGATGAAGCAGGATTTCTCCGGCTACGCCTACGGCGGGCTGGGCATCGGCGAGCCGAAGACACGGCTCTTCGAGACGCTCGAGCTCGGGAACGGCCTGTTCCCGGCCGACCGCCCCCGCTACCTGATGGGCATGGGCTACGTCGAAGACGTCGTCGAGGCCGTCGCCCGCGGCGTGGACTTCTTCGACTGCGTCCTGCCGACCCGGAACGCCCGCAACGGCACCCTGTTCACGAGCCGCGGCCGAGTGGCCATCAAGAACCGGAAATACGCCCGGGACGAGCGGCCCCTCGACGAGGCCTGCTCCTGTTACACCTGCCGCGGCTTTTCCCGAGCCTATCTTCGCCACCTCGCCGAGCGCGACGAGATCACCGCCGCCGTCCTGAACACGATCCATAACCTGCACTTCTATCTTGACATCTTCCGGAAAATGCGCCATTCTATCCAATCTAACTCTTTCGATTCCCTGAAGAAGAGTTTGATTTCTAACGCCTCACAAAAGGAAGAAACGACATGATTTTCGGAGCACTGACAAGCCTGGCCCTGCAGGCCGGAGGGGCCCCCGCGGCCCGGCCCAACATGCTGGGCGCCCTCCTGCCCTTCGTCCTCGTTTTCGTCATCTTCTACCTCCTCATCATCATGCCCCAGAGGAAGAAACAGAAAAAGCACATAGAGCTCGTGGAGAACCTGAAGCCCGGCGACCGCGTCATCACGACGGCCGGCATCTTCGGCACGGTCATGGGCGTCCAGAAGGACCTCATCGAGCTCAAGATCGCCTCCAACACCAACATCAAGATCACCAAGAGCGCCGTGGGCGTCATCCGGGGCGCGACCGACAGGCTCGAAGGCGAATAAGGCCCGGCGGAGGCGGTGTCCTCCCCTCCCCCGCCGTGAATCCCTCGCGAGAGTGAAGGTCCCATGAAAAAGAATCTGCAATGGAAGGTCATCCTGGCGCTGGCCGTCATCGCCGGAGCGATCATCTTCGCCTACCCCTTCAACGACACCAAGATCAGGCGCGGCCTCGACCTCAAGGGCGGCATCCATCTGGTCCTCCAGGTCATCACCGACGATTCCATCAACATGGAAACGGACCAGGAGATCGCCCGGCTCGAGGAGCTCCTCAAGAAGAACAGCATCACCTTCCAGAAGGTCACCAAGGAAGGCATCGGCCGGATCGCCGTGCAGGGGGTGCTGGCCGACGAGGAAGGCAAGACCCGCGACCTGTTCGAAGAGTACACCCGGGACTGGGATTACGGGTTCACCGGCGACCGGGCGAACCTGACCCTCAAGCCGCTCGTCGTCCAGCTCCTTCGCGACCAGTCCGTCAGCCAGGCCAAGGAGACGATCGACAACCGGATCAACCAGTTCGGCGTCGCCGAACCCCTCATCCAGAGGCAGGGCTCCGACAAGATCATCGTCGAGCTGCCCGGCGTCGACAATCCCGACCGGGTCAAGGAGCTCATCAAGGTCACCGCCGTCCTGGAGTGGAAGCTGGTCAAGGCCGGCCCCGCCGCCGACGAGGCGACCCTGCTCCAGGCGACGAACGGCCAGATCCCCGACGACGCCGAAGTCCTCAAGGGCGACCCCAAGAGGGCCCAGGGCGGGTTTTACCTCGTCGACAAAGTCGCGGTGGTCACGGGCAAGGACCTGAGGACGATCCGCCGGACGCAGGACGAATGGAACAACCCGGCCGTCTCATTCACCCTCAACGCCGACGGCGGCGCCCGGTTCGAGCAGGTGACCGGCGCGAACATCGGCAAGCAGATCGCCATCATCCTCGATAAGAAAATCCAATCGGCCCCGGTCGTCGAAGACCGGATCCTGAGGACCCAGGGCGGCGTCATCCGCGGCCGGTTCACGCCCGAAGAGGCCGACGACCTGGTCGTCGTCCTCAAGGCCGGCGCCCTGCCGGCGGGCATCAAGTACCTCGAGGAGCGGACGATCGGCCCGGCCCTCGGCGCCGACTCCATCCGCCAGGGGCTCGTCGCCGGGCTCGTGGCCATCGTCGCCGTCATGACGTTCATGGTCGTCTTCTACAAGCTGTCCGGGTTCAACGCCGTCGCCGCCCTCCTCCTCAACGTGCTCATCCTCTTCGGCGCCCTGGCCTACTTCAAGGCCGCCCTGACCCTGCCGGGCATCGCCGGCATCATCCTGGCCATCGGCATGGCCGTCGACGCCAACGTCCTCATCTTCGAGAGGATCAAGGAGGAGCTCGCCCTGGGCAAGGGCGTCCTGAGCTCGATCTCGCAGGGCTTCTCCCGGGCCTTCACGGCCATCTTCGACTCGAACATCACGACCATCATCGCGGCCATCTTCCTCTTCCAGTTCGGGACGGGGCCCATCCGCGGCTACGCCGTGACCCTGACGATCAGCCTGTGCGCCAACCTGTTCACGGCCGTCTTCATCTCCCATCTCCTGTTCGACCTGACGGTCAAGAAAACCGCCAAGAGAATGAGTATCTGACATGCAACTCTTCAAGACCCCCAACATCAAGTTTCTGAAATACAAATATATCGCCCTGGCCGTCACCGCCGTCATCGTGCTCGCCGGCGTCCTCAACATCACGGTCTTCAAGGGCCTCAAGCTCGGCGTCGATTTCGGGGAAGGGACCCTGCTCCGGGTCATGATGAAAAGCCCGTCGACCGAAGGCCAGATCCGCGACCTTCTCCAGACCGTCGGCCTGGGCAAGAGCCAGGTGCAGAAAACGGGCAACACGGGCCGGGAATTCCAGATCCGGGCCATGGAAGCGGTCAGCACCAAGGCCAGCGAGCAGGACCAGCTCGAAGCCCACGAGGCGCTGGCCGACAAGGTCATCGCCGCCCTCCGCGGCGACGACGGCAGGGCGGAGCTTTCCCGCGGCCTCGTCGACCTCAACGCCGTCGACGAGAGGACGCTCTCCGGGCTCCTCGAAGGCGCCTTCCCCGGGTCGGGCCCGGACGCGGCCCAGAAGGTCATCGCCTATAGGAACCAGAACGGCATCATCGCCGATTTCCAGGACCTCGCCGGGATCGGGCTCAAGCCCGAAGCCCAGGCCTTCCTCAAGGACAAGACCTTCCTCGGCAAGCTGACCATCATGAGCCGGGAGACCGTCGGCCCGCAGGTCGGCGCGGACCTGCGGCGCAAGGCCGTCCAGGCGACCATCTGGTCCCTCATCGGCATGCTCATCTACATCGCCCTGCGCTTCAAGCTCGAGTACGGCGTCGCGGCCATCTTCACCCTGGCCCAGGACGTCCTGATCACGATGAGCCTCTATTCCTTCACCAACCGCGAGATCAACCTGCCCATCATCGCCGGCATCCTGACCATCGTCGGGTTCTCGACCAACGACACCATCGTCATCTTCGACCGCGTCCGGGAGAACCAGAAGCTGATGCGCGGCAAGGGCCTCGAAGAGGTCATGAACACGAGCCTCAACCAGTGCCTGGGACGGACGGTCATCACCTCGGGCACGGTCTTCCTGACGGTCGGCGCCCTGTTCCTCTTCGGCGGCGAGGTCATCAACGACTTCGCCTTCCTGATGCTCATCGGCACCATCGAGGGCGTCTACTCGACGATCTACCTCTCCTGCCCGGTCGTCCTTTTCTGGCAGAAATGGTTCAAGCCGAAAAATGCCCGGCGGCGATAAATTCCCCTTGTCAAAACGACTTTTTTATTTTATACTATCGTTTGTGTGGTCCTATAATATCACGAGCATGAGGTAAGCATCATGGCGGAAGCTAAAAAGCGGTTTAACCCGACAGATGTGCCCGAGCTCTTCAAGGACTCCTTCTTCAAGGGCGAGAAGGGCACGACGCGGAAAGCCCTGGTCTTTCCCATCGCCCTGATCCTGCACGTCATTCTCATCGTCACGGCCATCGTCCTCCCCCTGCTGTCGACGGGCGAGGTGCCGACGGTCGAGGTTTACAGCGCGTTCCTGGCGCCGCCTCCCCCGCCGCCGCCCCCCCCGCCGCCGCCGGCCAAGAGGAAGAGCTCGACGACGAGCGCGCGGATCAAGCGCGTCCAAGCCACGGCCCAGATCGACCCGGGACGGCTCGTCGCTCCCGTTGAGATCCCCGAGCAGATCGCCGAAGAGACGCTTTCCGACATCGGCGTCGAAGGCGGCGTCGAAGGCGGCGTCGAAGGCGGCGTCGTCGGCGGCGTCCTCGGCGGCGTCGTCGGCGGCGTCCTCGGCGGTGTCGTCGGCGAGGTCGAAGCGCCCGTGCGGGCCATCGGCGACATCAAGCCGCCGAAGCTCGTCAAGGAAGTGGCGCCCATCTATCCGGAGATCGCCCGCCAGGCCCGGGTGGAGGGCACCGTCATCGTCGAGGCGACGACGGACGTCTACGGGCGCGTCATCTCGGTGAAGCTCCTGCGCTCGATCCCCCTGCTCGACCAATCGGCCATCGACGCCGTCCGGCAGTGGGTGTACGAGCCGATGATCATCAACGGCCGGCCCCGGCCGGTCATCTTCACCGTCACCGTTAAATTCCAGCTGAAATAGCAAAGTCAGTCAATGGCTTTCGATATCTTACAGGAGGTATAACCCATGCAATTCGGTCTTCTCGAAATGTGGGCGGCCATGGGAGCCGTGGCCAAGACCGTCGCGATCATGCTGATCGCCCTGTCCATCATCACGATCTACCTGTTCATCGAGCGGCAGCTCGTGTTCGCCCGGGCGCGGAAGAAATCCCGCGAAGTGGCCCCCAAGCTGGCGGACCTGCTGAAGAGCGGCAACCTCAAGGACGCTCTGGTCCTGGCCAACAAGAAGGAGTACAAGGGTAGCCATCTGGCCCGCGTCTCGGCCGCCGGGATCCAGGCCTTCATCGAAAGCAAGGACGCCAAGCTCGGTTTCGATGAGCAGATCGAGAGCGCATCCCGCGCCGGCGAGCGCGCCAGGACCCTGTTCAACCAGGAGCTGCGTCGCGGCCTGGCCGTCCTGGCCACCATCGCCACGTCCTCCCCCTTCATCGGCCTGTTCGGGACGATCTTCGGCATCATCAACGCCTTCCGCGGCATGCAGCTGACGGGCTCCGGCGGCATCGGCGCCGTGGCCGGCGGCATCTCTGAAGCGCTCGTGACCACGGCCGTCGGCATCGGCGTCGCGATCCTGGCCCTGTGGTGCTTCAGCATGCTGAACTCCAAGATCGAGATCTACGACGCCGAGATGGCCAACACGTCATCCCAGGTCGTCGATTTCTTCATCAAGTCCGGCGAAGCCCGCTAAGGAACGAGGTTCCGGCCTGCGTCAGGCCGGATTGAGAGAGAGGCATACAATGGGATTCTCAGTTTCGACAGGCGGCAATGAGAACGTCAGATCCGAACCGAATGTCGTCCCTCTCTGTGACGTCCTGCTCGTCCTTCTGATCATTTTCATGATCGTGACGCCGCTCATCCAGAAAGGCGTCGACGTCAGGCTGCCCAACGCCCAGTTCACCAGCAACATGCCGGAGAACCCGGACGTCGTCCTGGCCATCAAGAAGGACGCGCGCGACCCCAAGGGTTTCCTCCTTTATGTCAACCAGGATAAGGTGACGATGGAGACCTTGCAGAACGCGCTCGAAGAGGCTTTCCTGACCGTCGCCGACAAGAAGCTCTACCTCAAGGCGGACCAGGAGCTCGAATACGGCAACATCGTGGACCTCATCGACATCATCCGCGGGGCGGGCATCGAGATGGTCGGCATCATCACGGAGAAAAAGACGGAACGGAGCGACTGAGCGCGCGGCTCATTCTCCACATGCACCATCGATTCTGATCGAGAACGGGACGGGGGAAGGAAGCGAGAGATCGCTCCCTTCCCCCGTTTTTTTTAGCTCATCTCCCGATATCTGAAGAACTCCCCCATCCGGCCCGGCGGAGAACATTAAATGGGCCTTTTCTCCCGATATTGGGAGAGTCCCTAATGAGGCGGCGATGGATATCGCCCCTCGCATCCCCGCGCAGCGGGGGGAACCGGACGACTGGTTCCCGGGGGGCCGGGGAGCTAGAGGCATATCCCGAGCCAAGCCGGAGAGAGGAACTTCCCGGAATTGGGAGATAGGCACCAATAAATTAGCGCTCGGGATCAGAAGCGAGTTTAAGGATCTCGGCGATGAGCTCGTCGGCCATCCGCGCGGCCGGGACCCGGCGCAGGAGCTTCCCCTTCCTGAAGATGACCCCGCTCTCGCGGCCGCAGGCGAGGCCGATATCGGCTGCCTTGGCCTCACCCGGCCCGTTGACGGTACAGCCCATGACCGCCACCGTGAGCGGCAGGCGAAGCCCGAGGACGGCCTTTTCGACGCGGGCGGCCACGGTCATCATGTCGACCTCGGAGCGGCCGCAAGTGGGACAGGAGACGAAGCTCACGCCCCGGGCCCGGATGCCCATGGCCTGAAGGATCTGCCAGGCGACGAAGACCTCCTTCTCGGGCGGGGCCGTCAGGGAAACGCGGACCGTGTCGGCAAGGCCCTCGGCCAGGAGAAGGCCGAGCCCGGCCGAGGACTTGACGCTCCCGGCGAGGAGCCTGCCGGCCTCGGTGATCCCGGCGTGAAAAGGATAGTCCACCCGGCCGGCCAGGAGGCGGTAGGCCTCGAGGGTCCGCGGGATGTCGGAAGCCTTGAGGGAGATCTTGATGAGCCGGAAATCGAGGTCCTCGAGGATGCGGACGTGCCTTAGGGCGCTTTCGACCATCGCTCCGGCGGTCACTCCTCCGGCCCGGGCCAGGATGTCCTTTTCCAGCGAACCGGAGTTGACGCCGATCCGGATGGGGACTCCCCTCTCCGCCGCCGCCCGGACGACCTCGCGGACCTTGTCCGGCGAGCCGATGTTGCCGGGGTTGAGGCGCAGGCCGTCGATGCCCGCGTCGAGGGCGGCCAGGGCCAGGCGGTGGTCGAAGTGGATGTCGCCGATGAGGGGCACGCGGACGCGTTTCCCGATCTCCCGGAGCGCGGCCGCCGCGGCCCGATCCGGGACGGCCAGGCGGACGATCTCCGCCCCCGCTTTTTCCAGCCGGCGGATCTCCGCAACGGTCGCCCGGACATCCCGGGTGTCCGTCTTGGTCATGGCCTGGACGACGACCGGGGCGCCGCCGCCGACGGCGACCCCTCCCACCTGAATCGCACGCGTCTCACGGCGAGGGAACATCCGCTCCTCCTTCAGCCTAGAAAGGATTCAGGCTGCGCCATCCGTTGGGCAGCAGCTTGACGATGTCGTTGAGGAGGACGAAGACGATCAGGGCGACGAAGATGACGAAGCCGATGGACATCCAGACCTGGCGGGCTTTTGGACTGAGGTCCCGGCGGACGATGCTCTCGACGATCAGGACGAAGATCTGGCCGCCGTCGAAGACCGGGATGGGGAAGAGGTTGAGGACGCCGAGCTGAAGACTGATGACCGCGATCCAGCCCAGGAGGGTCAGCCAGCCCATGCGAAAGGCCACATAGGAAATGTTGGCGATCGCCAGGGGGCCGCCGAGCTGGCTCGTCGGGGCCTCGCCCGTGAACAGGTCCCTGATGAACCGGATGACCAGGAAGACGTTGCGCAGGTTTTCCTTGACGCTCTGGCTGATGGCGGCGAAGAAGCCGTATTTCTTGAGGACCGATTTGGGGACCTGGGAGATGCCGATCTTGCCGACGCTTCCTTCCCGGCGCGGGGTGACAGGAAGGCTCAAGGTTTCGCCGCCCCTTGTTATGGAGAACAGGAGCTCCTTGTCCGCGTTCTTTTGGATGACCTCGAGGAACTGGTAGAAGTAAATGGGTTTCCCATCGACAGCCAGGATCAAGTCCCCCGGCTTGAGGCCGGCCTTCTCGGCCGGGGAGTTGGAGAAGACCATCTGGATCTGGGTCAGGATCTTCGCCTGGAAGCCGGCGTAGCCCATCTGATAGCGCGTCACCGATTCCGTTCGGAGGTCGATGGGAATGACCTGGCCGTCCCGCCGGACCTCGAGCCGGACGTGCCGGTCGGGCTTGGACCCGATGGCCATATGGACGTCGTTCCAGGTCCCGACCTCGCGGCCGGCGATGAGGACGATCTCGTCGTCGATCCGCAGCCCGGCCCGTTCGGCCGGCGAGCCGCTTTCGATCCAGCCGATGACCGGCTTTTCATCCTGGTAATCGGGGACGGGAACGCCGACGCCGTTAATGAAGGCCACGATCACCACGGCCAGGACGATGTTCATGATCGAGCCCGTGGCCATGATCAGGAGCCGCTGGAAACGTGTCTTGGCCATCAAGTCGTCGGGGGCGACGGGCCGGTCCTTCTCGAACATCCCCTCGCCCAGGAGCCTGACGTAACCGCCCATGGGAATGAGGCTGATCCGGTAGTCCGTATCGCCCCGCTTGACGCCGAAGAGCCGTTTCCCGTAGCCGAAGGAGAAGACCTCGACCCGGACGCCGACGAGCTTGGCCATGAAGAAATGACCGAATTCGTGGACGAAGACGAGGATGCCGAAGACGACGGTGAAGGCCAGGAGGGTGCCGAAAACGTTAGCCATGTTCTACCTCTGCGGGATGAAGCGGCGGGCTTCGCGCCGCGCTTCCTTGTCGATGTCGGTGATCGCTTCGATGGAATCGGCCGGGCGGGCCCGGTGCTCGGCCATGACCTCGGCGACGACGGCGCGGAGATCGGGGAAAAGCATCTTTTTCTCGAGGAACGCCGCGACGGCCACCTCGTTGGCCGCGTTGAGGGCCACGGGAAGGCTGCCGCCGGCGCGCAGGGCCTCTCTGGCCAGCGCGAAGAGCGGGTAGCGGCGCTCGTCCACCTTGCGGAATTCGAGGCGCTTGATGCGGGCCAGGTCGAGCCCGGGCAGGCCCGTATCGCGCCGCGACGGCCAGGTCAAAGCGTATTGGATGGGGATGCGCATGTCCGTGGCGCTCAGCTGGGCCAGGACGGAGCCGTCCTCCAACTCGACGAGAGCGTGGACGGCGCTCTGGGGGTGGATGAGGACGTCGAGCTTGGCCGGCTCGAGGTCGAAGAGCCAGCGGGCCTCGATGAGCTCGAGCCCCTTGTTCATCAGGGTCGCCGAGTCCACCGTCACCTTCCGGCCCATGACCCAGCGGGGATGGCGAAGAGCTTCCTCGAGCGTTTTATGCGGGAGGTCTTTCAGCGGCGTCCGGAAGAAGGGGCCGCCCGAGGCCGTCAGGATGACCTTGCGGACGTACCGTCCTCTTTCCTTGTTCAAGCACTGGAAGACGCCGCTGTGCTCGCTGTCGACGGGGATGATCTTGGCCCCGGAGCGGACCGCTTCCCGCCTGAGGATAGCTCCGCCGACGACCATGGACTCCTTGTTGGCCAGGGCCACCCGGCGGCCGGCCCGGACCGCTTCGAGGGTCGGCCTGAAACCGCTCATCCCGGTGATGGCCGAGACGACGATATCGGCGCCGTCGGCGCGGGCGACTTCGACGGCCCCTTCCGGCCCGTGGACGACCTTCGTCCGCCACCGCCGCGAGATGCCGCGGATCTTCTCGGCGTCTCGCCTGTCGCTCACCGAGACCAGGGCGGGCCGGTACTTCTCCACCTGGGCGGCGAAGAGCGTCATGTTGGACCCGGCGGCGAGAGCGGTCACGCGGAAGGTATCGCCCAAACGGTCGACGACGTCGAGCGTGTTCCGGCCGATCGAACCTGTCGAACCGAGGATGGCGATGCCGCGCGTCATCGAACCCGCCTCTTATCTCCAGATAAAGGTGACGATGAAATAAAAGAGCGGGCCGGCCAGGATGAGGCTGTCGATCCGGTCGAGGAAGCCGCCGTGGCCCGGCAGGGCGTTGGACGAGTCCTTGGCCCCGACGGCCCTTTTGAAGAGGGATTCCAGGGGGTCGCTGACCTGGGCGGCGGCGTGGATGACGACCCCGGTCAGGGCGGCCAGTCCGAGGGGGATCTCCGGCAGGAGGAGATAGCGGGCCAGGACGGCCCCGGCCAGGGCGAAGAGGATGCCCCCCGCGCTCCCCTCCCAAGTCTTGTTCGGGCTGGCGATGGGGGTCATCTTCATCCGGCCGAAGGGCTTGCCGATGAAATAGGCGCCCGTGTCCCCCAGGAAGATGACGGCGAAGAGGAAATAGAGAGTGAACGGGCCGGACTCCAGGCGGATCCTGTAGAGGAAGTTCAAGGGAAAGCTGACGTAGATCATGCCGAGAAGGGTGACGGCGAAGGACGCCGGGAAAAAAGCCAGCTTTTCGGCGGTGTTGACGGCTGTGACGAAATAGACGCCCGCGGCGAGCAGGCCGCCGAAGAGCGCGGCTTCGAGCGGGATGGAGCGGAAATAGAAGGTCAGGCCGACCAGGAGGGCCAGGCCGACGCCCAAGGTCTTCTGCGGATGGAGCCCGTTCCGCCCCGCCAAGCCGAAGAGCTCGAGCAGGGCGGCGACCATGAACGCCTGTCCTAAGAGGAAAAAGGCCCAGTTCGGGGCGTATTGGACGACGATGAACAAGGCCCCGAGCAGGCCGGCGGCGGTCAAGGTGCGCTGGCGCAGGCTCATGTCAGCTCATGTCCTTCCGCGTGTCCCTTTCTTCGCGGCCCGGACGTCGCCGAACCTGCGGTCCCGCTTCTGGTATTCGAGGATGGCCTCGAGAAGGTGGCGACTCCGGAAATCCGGCCAGAGGACGGGCGTGACGAAGATCTCCGTGTAGGCGATCTGCCAGAGGAGAAAATTCGACACCCTCAGCTCGCCGGATGTACGGACGAGCAGGTCGGGATCGGGGATGCCTTCGGTCGAAAGATGGGCGGCGAATGTCTTTTCATCCAGGCCCCCGGGCGGGATGCGCCCCTCCTCCATGATCCGCCGGGCCGCGTCCACGATCTCGTCCCGGCCGCCGTAGTTGAGGGCGACGACGAGCGTCATCCGGCCGTTCGTCCGGGTCATGGCCTCGACGCGCTCGAGCTCCCTGAGCACCGGGCGCGGAATGCCCTGTCTCCGGCCGATGACCCTGAGCCGGATGTCGTTCTCGACGAGGAGGCTGTCTTCCTTTCCCAGATATTCCCGGAGCAGCCGCCAGAGCCGGCCGACTTCGTGGCGAGGCCTTTTCCAGTTCTCGCTCGAAAAGGCGTAAAGGGTCAGGAACCCGATGCCCAAACGGGCGGCGGTTTCGACGATCTCGCGGACCGAGGCTGAGCCGGCGTTGTGGCCTTCGACCCGGGAAAGGCCCCTCTGCTCGGCCCAGCGCCCGTTGCCGTCCATGATCACGGCGATATGACGGGGCAGGCGGTCGAAATCGACCTCGAGAAGAAGCTTGTGTTCCTCCGTCCCGGGCGGGAAATGGTCCTCGAGGTACTTCTCCATCGGCCCCCCATTATAGCATAAGGTGGACCGGATAAGGGGATTCTGGTAAAGTGGAATGCCTGGAGCGAAACGACGATGTGCTTAGCCGTGCCTGCCGAGATCACCCTGCTCGACGACTCGGGCCAGGGGACAGTCAACTACATGGGCAGCGAGGTCAAGGCCAATTTCAGCCTCGTTCCGCAGGCCCGGCCGGGCGACTGGGTCATCATCCACGCCGGCTTCGCCATCTCGGTCATGGACGAGAATGAGGCCCGCGAGACGCTCCTCCTCTTCAAAGAAATGGCCGACGCGTCCCGCCGATGAAGGAGCTGAGGAATCCGGTCGCCATCCGGAAGCTCCTCGGGGACATCGAGGAGAAAGCCCGGCTCCTCGGGCGGACGCCGCGCCTCATGGAAGTGTGCGGCACGCACACGATGTCCCTCTTCAAGCACGGTCTCGTCCCCCTCCTCGCCGACGCCGGCGTCGAGATGGTTTCGGGACCGGGGTGCCCCGTCTGCATCACGCCCGACGGGATCCACGAAGCCGCGATCGGCCTGGTTTCGGAGACCGAAGGCCTGACGCTGGCCACGTTCGGCGACATGACCCGGGTCCCGACCCGGAACGGGTCCCTGCAGACGGCCGTCCCCGGCCGGGGCTCGCGGATAAGAATCGTCTATTCTCCCGAGGAAGCCCTGGAGGAGGCCCGCCGGGACCCCTCGCGCCGGGTGGTGTTTTTCGGGGCCGGATTCGAGACGACTATCCCGGCGATCGCTTTCACGGCCAAGCGGGCGGCAGCCGAAGGGATCCGGAATTTCTCCATCCTGCCGGCCCTGTGGCTCGTCCCGCCCGCCTTGAAAGCCATCCTCGAGGCGGGCGAGATCGCCGTCACAGGCTTCGTCTATCCGGGCCACGTCAGCGCCATTATCGGCGCGGAGCCTTATGAGTTCATCGCCAGGGACTACGGTATCCCCGGGGCCATCGCCGGCTTCGAGCCCGGCGATATCCTGCTCGCCGTCCGTTCGATCCTGGAACAGACGGTCGAAGGCAAGCCCCGCGTGGCGCTCGAATATTCGCGGGCCATCGGCCGCGAGGGGAATCCCGTGGCCCGGGCGCTCATGGAGGAGGTTCTCGAGCCGTTCGACGCCGTCTGGCGGGGGCTCGGGACGATCCCGCGGAGCGGCCTCCGCTTCAGGAAGGAGTTCGCCGGGCTCGACGCCGCGCCCACGTACGGCCTCAAGCCCGGAGAGGCCCACCGCGACCTGCCGGGCTGCCGCTGTGGTGACGTCCTCCGCGGCGTCATCCGGCCCGAGGGCTGCCGGCTCTTCGGAAAGGAGTGCCGCCCCGACTCCCCGCTCGGACCCTGTATGGTTTCCTACGAGGGCGCCTGCCTCATCCACTTCAAATATGGCCGGGAGAGGAGGGCCCGCCCATGACGAAAGTCAGCCTGGAGCTCGGCAGCGGCGGCCGCCTGATGCGCGACTTCATCGCCGGCAAGATCCTGCCCTCCTTCGGCAACCCTATCCTCGACGAGCTTTCCGACGCCGTCCACCTGCCGGGCGGCGTTGCTTTTACAACGGACAGCTACGTCGTCGATCCTCTTTTTTTCCCCGGGGGGGACATCGGACGCCTGGCCGTCAATGGAACGGTCAACGACCTGGTCGTTTCCGGCGCCGAGCCGCGCTTCCTCTCGCTCGCCCTGATCCTCGAGGAGGGACTCGAAACCGACGTCCTCGACCGGGTCATCCGCTCTGTCAGTGCGGCGGCCCGGGCGGCGAACGTCCGGATCGTCACCGGCGACACCAAGGTCGTCCGCCGCGGCCAGGGCGACAAGGTCTATATCAACACGGCCGGCGTCGGCCGATCGGTCGCCCGGCCGCGCCTCGGGAAGATCCGCCGGGGGGACAAGGTCATTCTGACGGGGACGCTCGGCGACCACAGCTTGGCGGTCATGCTCGCCCGCGGCGATTTCGGCTTGAGCTCCAGTGTCCGGAGCGACTGCGCCCCTCTCCTTTTTCTCCTGCCTCTGTGGAAGAAGGGAGCCTTGTGGATGCGCGATGTCACCCGGGGAGGGCTGGCGACGGTCCTCTTCGAGTTGGCCGAACGGCTCCATTACCCAATCCTCGTCGAGGAAGATAAGATCCCCCTATCCAAACCCGTCCGGGCGGCGAGCGAACTCCTGGGGATCGACCCCTTCTATATGGCCTGCGAGGGGAAAGCGGTTGTCATCGCGCCCGCAGCCAAGGCCGCTGAGTTCCTCCGGCTCATTCGCCGTCACCCCCTCGGCCGCAAAGCCGCCGTCATCGGCGAGGTCCAGGACCGCGTCGGCCGGCCCGGCGAGCTCCTCCTCCGGACTGAGGCAGGCGGACTGCGCCTCCTCGAGCCCCTGACCTCCGAGCTCCTTCCCCGGATTTGCTAGGCCTTGACGACGTTTTTCCGCCGCCGCTTGATGGCGTTCCGGGTGTCGACGACGAGCGGGGCGTGCTTGACGATCCAGCCGTAGTCGTAGGACGTGTGGTCCGTGGAGATCACGACCGCGTCGCACTTCCGGAGCAGGGCCGCGGTCAGCGGGACGGAGTTGAGCTCGAGGCCCGGGTACTCGCGGTGGCCGACGACGCGCGGGACGTACGGGTCGTTGTAGCAGATTTTCGCTCCCTTTTTCTGGAAAAGGCTGATGATCTTCAGGGACGGCGACTCGCGGGAGTCGTCGATGTCCTTTTTGTAGGCCAGGCCGAGGACGAGGACCCTGGCGCCCTTGATCGACTTTCCCCGCTCGTTCAGGGCGGCGACGGTCTTCTCCCTGACGTAATAGGGCATGAAGGTGTTGATCTCGCCGGCGAGCTCGATGAATTTCGTCTGGTAATCGACTTCCTTGGCCTTCCACGTCAGGTAGAACGGGTCGATCGGGATGCAGTGCCCGCCGAGGCCGGGCCCGGGATAGAAGGGCATGAAGCCGAACGGTTTGGACGAGGCGGCCCGGATGACCTCCCAGACGTCGATCCCCATCCGGTCGAAGATCATCTTCAGCTCGTTGACCAGGGCGATGTTGACCGAGCGGAAGATGTTCTCCAGGAGCTTGGTCGACTCGGCCGCCTTGGTCGACGACACGGGGACCGTCCGGACGATGATCTGGTCGTAGAGGGCCTTGGCCACCCGAAGACAGTCGGGCGTCAGGCCGCCGACGACCTTGGGCGTCGTGGCCGTCGAGAAATTCTTATTGCCCGGGTCCTCTCGTTCCGGCGAGAAGGCCAGGAAAAAGTCGCGGCCGCCCCGGAGGCCGCCGGCCTCGAGGATGGGCAGCATCTCCTCGTCGGTCGTCCCCGGGTAGGTCGTGCTCTCGAGGACGACGAGCTGGCCCTTGCGGATGTGCTCGGCGACGGTGATCGTCGAGTTGAGAACGTAGGACAGGTCGGGGCTGCCGTGGCCGTCGAGAGGCGTCGGCACGCAGATGAGGATGGCGTCGACGTCCCGGAGGCCGCGAAAATCCGCGGAGGCCTTGAATTTCTTACGGCCCAGGAAGTCCTTGAGCTCGGCCGCCGAGATGTGGCGGATGTAGCTCCTGCCGCGGTTGAGCATGTCGACCTTCTTCGGGTCGATGTCGAACCCGGTGACGCGGAATCCCTTTTGGAGGAACGTCTTGACCAGAGGCAGGCCGACATAGCCCAGGCCGATGACCCCGATCCGGGCCTCTTTCGTCTCGATCTTCTTGAGCAGTTTCGAAGCTTCGGTGTTCATGCGGTCAGCTCCTTTTTTTATACCATTCGACGGTCGTCCTGAGACCGTCCATGAAGGACAGGCCGGGCGTGAAACCCAAGAGGCGCCTGGCCTTGGCGATATCGGCGGTCGAGTGCAGGATGTCGCCGGGCCTCGGACCGGCATAAACGGCCTCGACCGTCGTGCCAAGGGCCACGTTGACGGCGTCAAAGAGGCCGTTGACGGTCATGCCGACCCCGCAGGCGACGTTGAGGGCCTCGCCGGCCGCGGCCGCCGATCCGGCGGCCGCGAGGTTGGCCGCGACGACGTCCTCGACGAAAATGAAATCCCGGGATTGCTCGCCGTCGCCGTAGATGACCGGACGCCCGCCCCTGAGGATCTTGGTGATGAACAGCGGGATGACGGCGGAATACTCGGAGAACGGGTCCTGCCGCGGCCCGAACACGTTGAAATAACGCAGGGCGACCGCGTTCATCCCGTGGAGGGCGTGGAAGGCCTGAGCGTATTTCTCGTCGACGAGCTTGCTGACGGCGTAAGGCGACAGGGGCCTGCCCTCCCGGCCTTCGACCTTGGGCATCGTTTGGTCGTCGCCGTAGACGGCGGACGAGGAGGCCAGAACGAAGGTCTTGACGCCCGCGTCCCTGGCCGCGACGAGCAGGTTGAGCGTGCCCATGACGTTTATGGCGTTGTTCAAGAGGGGGTCCTCGACCGAGCGCGCGACCGAGGCCAGGGCAGCCTCGTGGAAGACGGCCTCGACCCCTTCGACCGCCCGGCGGCAGGTCGCGAGATCCCGGATATCCCCCTCGACGAACTCGATTCGGCTCCTTATAGCGGCGAGGTTCTCTTTTTTCCCGGTTGTGAGGTTGTCGAGGACGCGGACGGCGTCTCCCCGCTCGACGAGGGTTTCGGCGATGTGCGAGCCGATGAAGCCCGCGCCGCCCGTGACCAGGT
>Ga0299912_10001737_pt1 | contig 17607 bp, 18 predicted proteins | sample RVTome_2_FD_207667 | JGI IMG/M metagenome (GOLD analysis project Ga0299912, IMG submission 207667) | Soil microbial communities from uranium-contaminated site in the Upper Colorado River Basin, Wyoming, United States - RVT95D214 (version 2) ... | reverse complement strand
GCTCTGCGAGTGTTGCGCCCCGGCGGGCGGTTGGTTATTGAGGAGCCGGACGTTCGCCACTGGGCTTTTAAGCTGATCGCGTTGGGCGAGAGGCTGCTCTTTATGCGCAGCCATTTTCACTCGATTGCCGACCTAACTAGCATCTTCGAGAGGGCCGGGGCCAAGGTCGTGGCCATCGATGAGGAACCTGGCGGCAGTGTCCGACTAGCTGTGGGAAAGAGGATCCCTAATTAGAAAAAGTGCAATACTTTGGTCATCATGACTTATCTGACGGAGGTTTAGGATGTATTCAGACTCTCATTGCCATTTGGATTCTTTCAGCGAAGAGCAGCAGGCTTGGCTGCTGGAGGAGGCCGCCAGAGATGAAATCGTCCTCATGCTCACCACGGGCCTTGATTTGGAGACGTCCCAAGCAAGCGTACGCATCGCCGAAGAGCATCCCTGCGTCTATGCTGGGATTGGCTATCATCCCTCGGAAGCTGTCCCCATAGACGGCGATATTTATGGGCAGCTTGCGGGTTTGACTATGAGCGAAAAGGTGGTAGTGGTCAGCGAGGTGGGGCTCGATTTCTCCGGGCAAGGTGCGCCGCAAGATGCGCCTCCACGGGAAATTCAAGAGGCTTGCTTTAGGCGTAACGTCCAACTGGCCAAGGAGCTATCGCTGCCACTCCAGTTTCACATCGTAAATGCTCACCGGGAGGCTTTCCGCATATTGGAAGAGGAGGATGCCTTCTACTTGGGAGGGGCAATCCATGAGGAGGTCGCTAGCGAAGCCGATCTGGACCTCTGGCTGGGGAAAGGCTACTACATAACGGTGGGGCTGAGGGTGTTGCGGGGCGATGTCAATGGGCGGGAGTTCGCCAAAGTAGTCGAGCTGATCCCTTTGGAGAGGCTTTTACTGGAGACGGACGCCTACGGCGCGGGTGGGCAAGGCGCGCTTATCGGGCCAGCGATGGTTAAGCAGGTGGCACAAAAGGTGGCGGAGATAAGAGGCATGAGCCCCGAAGAGATAGGCCGTATCACCACCGAAAACCTGAGGCGCTTTCTCCGGATCAAGACTTAGGGATCGTTCGGCTCAGGCTTCAGATAAACTCAAGAGGGCCCTTCGACAAGCTCAGGGTGAGCGGAGGTTCGCTCGTGGTGAGCTTGTCGAACCACAGGTCAGAGACTTTCGACATATTTGCTCAAATCTTCGATAGTGTGTTCTACCTCCTCAGGCCTGAGCATTCCTTCTTCGGTAAGTATACCTGTTATCAGCCGGGCTGGGATGCGATCGAAGCCCGCTTCTAGCTCTGGCTCCGGGTCAAAATAGCTTCTGCCCCTGAGTAAATCAGGGGTGAATTTGCTCTTCTCGCAAAGGGCGTAGAAGGGGATAGCATTTTCCTTCGCTGCTACCGCCAGCTCATAGCTGGGCGTGCCGTTGATAAGGGAGCCGTCGCTGAGCACACTATCAGCGCCCGCTATAACCTTATTTGCCCTAGCCATATTGCGCCTGATGGTGTCATCCGAGATCGTCTCTACGGCAATTCCGTATGAGCGGATTTCCTCGGCAGCCACCACACCGTAGGGTCTACCGGATGGCGATTTAGACTCGGCGATCATAACTGAGAAGTGCTTGCTGGCTTCCCTGGCCACTTTAAGGGCCTGACAGACGGTGGCGCTGTAGCTGCAAGTAAACAGTTTCTCCCCAGGGCCGATTAACTCGGAGACATGTTGTGCGATCATCGCCACCGCCTCCTCGGAGGCCTTGATAAGCTCCTTGCCTCTTGATTGAGCGAAGGCCTTTAGTGAGCCTATATCTGCTTCTCGTTCGGATTGCTGAGCCACGTCGTAGACCAGGCGGCCCACAGAGTTAGCGATAGAAGCCATGCTGGGCCTGGCCTCTATCAGTGCCCTCGCCACTGACTTTAGCTCATCCAGCAGTTGAGCATTAGTCTTTGCTTCGCTCATCTGGGCCGCGGCCATCAGCGCGCCGAGGGCCTGCCGGGCAAGCCAACTAGCGCCATGTGTCCTGTCGTCTTTGATCTCCTGGATTCTGGCACTGATCTGGCCGTGCATAACGAACCCCTTGCCCTAATCGGCTACTTGCTGCCAGGCCTCCGCCAGTTGGGGGACGGTTTCGTACTCCCCTAGCGTCTGAGGCTCTATCCATCTGATCTCGCTGTGCTCCCAATCGATAGCTATCCTCTCCGGATTCAGCACCTGGAAGCGATAGGGGTGGACGATCCATTTTCTCCCCAGCCCTTCGTCTACCACCTCCAGCGGCTGCCCTTCTTTCGCCAGCTTCACATCGGTCTCCTCGAGGCCAGCCTCCTCCCTTATCTCCTCCAGCGCTTGCTGATAGGGCGTATGTCCCTCTTCGATATAGCCACTCACGCCGGCCCATCTGCCCTGGTAGGTGCCGACGCTCCCGCTTCGCCTCAAGAGCGCGATCTTGGCTCCATGTTCGAGAAAGCAGGTGACGACATGCCTGACTTCCATTGTCATTCCCTCTTTGTCATGGATAATCTCGAGCCTGCGTTAGGTAGAAACTAAGTCAGTTGTAAGACGTAAGCGATTAACGCCAGTAGGGCAGTTGCGAAACGCCAGTCTTGAAGATGAGTGGGGGCGGCAACAGAGTGAGCTTTGTCACGTGTCCAAACATAGGAAGCGTGTCACAAGAGGCAGCCAAGTGCAACGCGAACGGTCGGTTTCATTATGGTCGTCTCAGAGTAGCATTGTGCCGACAAGTGTTACGTAGCAAAATACAGTTCTGCCCATATTGAAAAGTGACCCGTAACGTGTCATTGATGTAACACTCAAATATGTCGTACGTACCTTCGATCTTATGAGTGTGCAGCCCCGGATGACGAGGATCGCTTTGTAGCAACGAAAGTGTCTTTTCCACCTTTTCCCGCTCCCCCGGGCTCTTTTTCTTGTATTGTTTTTCAAATCTTTCTGTTAGCTCTAATTCCACCTACATTACCAACGAGTGCAGATAGGTCATTGCCTCCTCAGCATTAGAGAATCTTCTTGTCCTTCCAGCTTTTATGTCCTCGTCAGCTTCCTGCTCGCCCTCTTGCCACTCAGATGTCCAAAAATACGCTTGCTCAGGTGGCCTCTCAGTTAACTCGAAGTCGTCCCACACACTAAACGGGAATACAACTGAAGCTGTTGACTTAGCTAGAGGATTAGGTGCGATCATTTGTGTGCCTCCGTCCATTCTCGATTCACCAGTCCTCAAAAGGTATGAGACCTAGCTTGGAGTATAGGTCAGCGGGGAGATTTATCGGGGTCCCGGACTCCTCTTCATACTTCTTGAGTTGGCGTCTCAAAAGCATTGCAGTTACCTTAGCGTGTTCTGGACTCATTCGTATCGTAGCCACAGGAGTTGGTTTCCGATCAGCTTCGGTCGATCTCAGTGAAAATGTCAGGGCTACTGTCCAGGGCATTGTTAGATTGATTTCCACCGCATCGGAGTAGAATTCAGGCACTTCAGCCATTTTATCCCCCTTCGCTTATTATGGGTTAGCTTCCGGGCTTACTTGGGAAGCCCTTCTGGATTTTAGTGTGCCTAATTCTAACACATCCGATTCTTGCTTTCTACTCTCCGCAATTTGTCTAGGGATGCTAGCATATTTGTTCCACTACCGCAATAGGCTAATGTCGCTACGTCAAAGAAGAATACGTACCAATCGTCATCCATCTTGCTGGTACGGCAGTAGTATCTTACGTTGACGACAATAAGGACTAGGTTTGTGGTCGCCCTTGCGCTATACTCTAGTGGGGAGCAATAGGATGCTGCACATCGATGGGGCTACCAAGTCGGGGAGCGGGACCATCGTCCGCTACGCCGTAGCCTTCGCCTCACTGCTGGGGCAGGAGCTTCACCTGACCAACATCAGGGCGAAGCGGCGGAACCCGGGCTTGCAGCCGCAACATTTGAAGTCGCTGGAGGCCTGTGCCCAGATGTGCATGGCCAAGATCGAGGGCGCTAGTCTGGGATCGAGGGAAATTTTCTATCGGCCGGGCGACGACATCGAGGGCGGATACTATCAGTGGGACATCGGCACCGCCGGCTCCACTACGATGCTGGTCATGACCATATTGCCCCTGGCCTGTTTTGGCAAAAAGGAGACGCTGGTGCGGATCACGGGCGGAGTTTTCCAGGATTTCGCCCCCTCGGCGTACCACATGCAGCACGTCCTACTCCCCACCTTACGCAAGATGGGGATTCATGCCGAATTGAGCATAATACGGCCGGGCTACTACCCCCGCGGCGGAGGGATCATCGAGGCCCGGATCAGGCCGGTGGCCAATCAAATAGAGCCATTGAGGTTAGCGGAGAGGGGCAATATCGTTTCCATAAAGGGCATTGCCCTTTCCTCCCGCCTCAAAGAAAGAAGGGTGAGCGAGAGGATGGCAGAGGAGTGTCTAAGGGCCTTGAAGGCAAAGGGGTATCAGGCGCAGATAGAGTCGGTTTGGGACGAAACCTCTGTCCAGGAGGGAGCCTCTTTTGCGCTGTGGGCCGAGACCGATAGTGGCTGTCTTTTGGGAGCGGACATGGCAGGTAGGAGGGGCCGCAGCTCGGAGGAGATCGGGCGCTACGTCTCTAAAACTCTCATCGAGGATTTGGAGTCCGGCGCTACGGTAGATAGATACTTGGCCGACCAGGTTATCCTCTTCGCCGCTCTGGCCCAGGGCACCAGCGAGTACCTCATACCCCGGATGACCGACCACGTGGATACAAACCTCTGGCTGGTGGAGCGATTCGGCGCAAAAGCCGAGGTCGACGGCAATCGCGTGCGGATACAGGGCATCGGCCACAAGAGGGAAGGGCAGTGACACTACCAGAGGGGCAAGGCAAGCGACAAGGCGGAGGTGGTTTTCGACTTGGCGGGATATGTGATACGCGAGAAGTTGGGTGCGGAGCCGCCTACTCTGTAAGGAAATAATTGCCTCTGAGCGAGCAATACAAAGGGTTTCGTATTTCCGAGACAACAGGGTTATTTCGGAGTTGACATTAGATATTCTCTATGGTATATGATACAATTGTTTCAGGGATATTTAATCAGAAGTAAAGGGAAGAGGGGGATTACTCATGGGTGGTGTGGGTTATATAGTTCTTACTTACAAGTTCCACAGACTAAATCGGCGATGGAGTGCGTATTGTGAGGAACTTGGCACGGCTACGTTTGGTCGTTCCTTGCCAGAAGCCGAAAGAAGACTTAATGAAGCTGTATTTCTTCATCTGAATACCCTTGAGGATGTCGGGGAACGAGAGCGATTCTTTCAAGAACAAGGTATACAGTTATATCCAGTCAAACCCAGCAACCCCATTTCAGTTTCCTTTTCTTTGTCCTTGAGGCCTGAAACGGAACACGTATTTCTGCATCCGCATATCCAGCAAGTCCCGGCTTTGAGTCCAGCCTAACTACAATCCGTATTTGTTAAGTAGGTCTAGCAAACCTTGCCTGCCAATGTTGGTTTGTTTCGGGCCGATTATCGCTGCCAACGTGCCATCATCAAGCGATGCTGTAGTATCGGGGATCACTGTTACCCTAGTGCGACCGCTCGTCGCTTTGGCTAATGCAACTCCGTGTTTGGTAGTCCCTCTGATTGGGATTGCCCATCCATCCTTCTGAAGAAGTCTAATGAGCTTCTTGCCATTTATAGCGGGTATCTTAGTGTACTTTGTCATATTCGCTGACCTATCATAATTCTCCACCTCCGGCCATCTTAGGGATCTTTTCCATTTTCTGATTTCCATTCGAGAATGCCATCGGCTTGTGAATCCTCTTGACCGGGGTCCCGCACTGCTCGACCCATTGATCTCACCTCCTTTCTATTAGGATGCTGTGCCCAACTCGGCCATAGGGGCGAGATAGGATGCTAGGAGCTGAACCCTGGTAAGGTGACATCTCTAGTGTCCCTCTCTGTTTCTTCTTGCCATTCATAACTATCTTCCTCAAGTTTCTTTACATGTGGATCTCCTATCATTGCAAACTGAAGAACTCTGCGCGGTGATTTGTCCCCAAACTGAAAGCCGCCAGCTTTCAGTGCCTCAATTAGTTCAGTCTTGGATGCTTTTTTCCTTTCCCGCAACACTGCACGGTAGGCTTGTCTGGCGGTCATTCCGATGAACTGATAGTGCCCAGTGGATGGCGTTGGAGGTGCAGTGATACCTCTCTGTTTAAGTTCGGCATCACGCAGAGCTTCAGCTTGCCTTAGCCATTCCGTCAGCCGTGTTATCTTGGCTTCGAGTTGCTCCTTTTGATTGCTCAACTGCGTTAGTTCCTCAGACCGCGCCTTTATGAGCGCGTCCAAACCTGTAAGGAAGTCACCGTTGGTGTACACTGAGTTCGCCTCCTTCCCCTCATTCGGGTTATCATTATTGAAGCCATTCGCCTACATCAATATTTTACATATATCCTGCACATATTGTCAAGCATACTGCATCACTAGTCTATGCTGCTCATTATTATAGTCTCATACGCTTTGTAATGCAAGGCCTCCCGAATGTGGCAACAAGAAGGCGGACCATGAAAGGGGCTTAACGAGCAGGTGATTCTAAGAGGTTAGCATCAGCCGAATCTGGCGGCCGTTGACCACGGCCTTGTCCTCATAGCAGTTGTTCATGAGCACGTGCACCTCTTGGGTTTGAGCCGCCAGCCCCTTGATCCGGGGAACCCACTCGCCCAGCTCTTGCTCGGAATACAGGTAATCGAAGCGTTCGGCGGCGGAGATGCCCTTCTTCTCCCAGGTCTCGCGATTGCGCCCATGAAAGCGCACCAAGCCGATAGAGGAGGTGGCCTCGGCCACCGGCGGCACGCTGGACTTGAAGCCCTGCGGCTCGTCCACACAGACGAAGGCCAGGTCGTTATCCCGCAGGAAGGCGAAGGTCCTCTCGCTATTTCGTTCGTTGAGCCAACTGGCGCTGCGGAACTCGATGGCCAGCCGATACTGAGACAGCATATCCTTCGCTGAGAGGATATATGCCCTATTCTCGCGCGAGGGGAAGAACCACTGCGGGAACTGGAAGAGAACCACGCCCAGCTTGCCGGCGCTGTCCAGCGGCAGCAGGGCCTCGGCGAAGCGCCTCCATAGCTCCGCCAGCGTATCGTCGGGCACATCGCGCAGGTAGATGTTCCTCTTCTGCTGTGCCTCTGGGCTTAGGGTCCCGACTATATCCTTGGGCAGCGACCTTGCCTGGGCCGGATGCTGAGTGAAGAGGGCGAAGGTTTTGATGTCGAAGGTGAAGTCGTCAGGGGTGCGCTCTACCCAGAGCTTGGCATTGTTCTCGCTGGGCAGGGCGTAGTAGGAGCTATCCACCTCGACGATGGGGAAGTTCTGGGCGTAGAACTGGAGCCTGGCCTCGGCGCTCTTGGCCGAGGGTGGATAGAAACGCCCCGATTTTATCAGAGTGGGGTCGGTCCAAGAGGAAGTGCCCACCAATATCTTGCCCAACCGTCTCGCCTCCCTTCGACTACATCCCGGTGGAGCCGTGACCTCTGTTGCCCCTCTCCGTCTCCGAAAGCTCTTCTACCTCTACCAAAGGCACGTCGGCGACCCTGCTGATCACCAGTTGGGCGATCCTATCGCCGTGCTTTACCTCATAGCGAGGGGTTGAAGGCAAAAGGTACATGGTGACCAGGACCTCGCCGCGGTAGTCGCTGTCGATGGTGCCCAGGGCTACGGCCACGCCCCTGGCGAAGAGGCCAGACCGAGGGCGAATTTGCGCATCGAACCCCGGTGGCACCTCCAAGGCGATCCCCGTGGGGACCAGCTCCGGTTTATCCTCAATTATGATCACCCCCAGGTCATCGAGGCAAGCGTAGAGGTCATAGCCGGTAGCGCCGGCACTGCCCCTCTCCGGCAACTTCGCCCCCGGGCGGAGCACCTTTACTTTAAGCACGGTGGCTTCGCTATTGTGTTCGGTATCTCTCGCGCTCAAGGTGAATCACCACCTCATTGGCGGAAGAGAGGTAGCGCTCCGCACCCAGATAGAGGGTGGGCTTGATATTGTCAAGATTGATCATATTCTCTGCGGCGGCTTCCTCCAGGTAGTGGGCGGCGACGATCTCCCCCACGAACCACTCGTGGTCGCCGTAGGTATGGTGATCGTAGAGCTGGCATTCGTAGGAGGCGTAGGCGTCCTTCAAGATGGGGCATTGCAGCTTCAAGGGCGCCTCTGTCTCGATGCCGAATCTCGCCAGCTTGTCCATGTCCCGCCCACTGACAGCGCCCATCTGGGCGACGAGCTCCGCCTTGTCGAAGGGGACGAAGTTGATGGCAAACTGGCCGGAATTCAGGATAAGCTCGTGAGTGTACCGGCGCGGGGAGATGGACACCCCGTAGAGAGGCGGGGCAGCGGATATGAACGAGTTCCAGGCGCAAGCCATGGCATCCTCCTTGCCCAAGGCTTTGGTGGTGACTACGCAGACCAGGGTGGGGTAATGGAGGAAGTACCCCTCCATTTTCTCGATGCGGATCTTCGCCATTTTAACCTCCTTCTTCCAAGGAACGGCAAAAAGCGGCCAGTTCCTCGGCTGAACCATAGATTTGATCTGGGTACATTATATCAAGATCCTTAAGCCGTTTTTTGAGCCCCGTCTGGCACTCTTCCCGCCAAAGGCTGGGCGTCCAGGCGCAACAGGCCGCCGGCTTGAACTCGTGGATAGCGCAAGAGGTCTCTTCCCCCCGGCGCAAAAGGAAGGGGCAATCCCCTATGCACTGCCAAAAGATGTAGGTTTTGGGCCTAGAGGGATGTCGTCTAATGTATTTGCGATAGAAGGATAGAAGCGACATGCCCAATCCCTGGGACATGGCGATGATGTCGCCCTTGGCGAGGATAGGCCGTCGATTCACGCAGCATTCGCCGCAGCGGAAGCAAGGGATGGCTGGCCCCTGGCGCATAAGGCCCGGCTCCAGTCGGTACTCTGTCTCTTGGCCGTCATAGGTGGAGAGAATAACTTTCATAGTACAGGCAGGTTTTGAACTTGCCCCTCCTCCTTCCTAGGCTTGTCTTTGCAACAATCTCTCAATAGCCTGCCGATAGACGCTGATGGGCACAGCACTGGATATGGGAAAGCCTTCGTTAAAGACCACGGTAGGGATTCCATGGCCCCCGTACTTGGTCTGGGCCTCTTGGTATTCGGCCATGACTATGCCATGCAGACGACCGCTATCATAATCGGAGGCGAATCGCTCTATGTCGAGGCCGGTTTCCCCCGCCAAGGCCAGCAGCACCTCACGTTGACTCACGTCTCTTTGCTCCTCGAAATGGGCTTTGAGCAGGGCCAGTTGAAAGCGCTCTAGCGCCTTCTCTCCCTGAAGCTCGGCGCACTTAGCTGCCACCAGGGGAGGGGTGCTGGAGCCCGGGTAGTCACGGGAGGCATCCCAGGCGTTGAAACGCAGGCCTTCCTCTTCCGCCTCCTCGTTGGCCCTCCCCCAGCTTTCCACGGAGTGGGCGCTGAAACGCCGCTCCGGGATATAGTGGGGCACCAAAGGGAAGCTCTTCCAAGCAATGGCGATTTTGTCCCCGTACTCCTCCTTGAGCTTATAGAGGCGAACAGTGGCAATATAGCACCAGGGGGAGAGATAATCCAGATAAACGGTTATGTTTACAAGGGCGGTCACCAGTGAATTTCCCAAAAATAACAAGATTCGCCCTGAGTATATCACTGACGTAGGGGAATGTGAATAAGCGGTGGGGCTATTCTCGTAGAAGGCCGGTGGGCCCAATGGCGGCTATACAAGCTATATTTGTTACTGAGAACTTAGAGCCACCAACAGTATTGCTATTCCGGCCACAATGCCTAGTGCGATACCAATGACATTTAGCCAGAGCATTACTGATAGACAGCCCACGCCGGGGAGACTCTCCCCGGCAAGTTGTTCCATCCGCTTCGCCTCTTTGTAGTACATGTAGTTCACAATCAGCCCTGGAAGCCAGAACAGCCAGTAGAGGATGAAGACGAGTACCGAAGGCCCAGTATAGCTCTTCATACGAGCTGCAGAACGTTCCGAGTCAGGTATGTTGGACATAATCTTAACCGCTCCTTTCTGTAGGTTTACCTTTCGCCTAGAAGAAATATTAGCCCAAAACCGGCTATGCCTGCCAGCGCAGCCCCGAAGTAAAATGGAGCAGCGGGGCTGAAGGCCTGCCAGAGCCAACCGGCGATGACGCTGGCTGGAAGGACGGTCACGCCCACCGCGCCGTTGTACAGTCCATAGCCAGTTCCCCGCCGATTGGCCGGTATGAGGTCGGCCACAAACGCTTTCGCTACCCCTTCCGTTGCTCCGTAGTATAAACCATAGAGCACGTAAAGCAGCCACACCTGCCAGCGGGCGGAGGCGATGGCAAACCCTAAATAAATGAGGGCGTATATGGACCAGCCGATGGCGATAGCACCTCGGCGCCCGAATCTGTCGGAGAGAAGGCCAGCCGGTAGGGATACTAGCGAGTAGATGACGTTGAAAAGGGTAAGGATGATGAGGATGTGGAGTACGGAGGAGCCGAGGTTCTGGGCGCGCAGGATGAGGAAGGCATCGCTGCTGTTGCCCAGGGTGAAGATGACCATTACGGCCAGGAAAAGCTTAAACCGTCTGCTGAAGGGCGTCGGTGAAGCAGGTCTGCTTGCTTCTACGCTCCTGGCATCTGCTGCTGCTCTTCTTGGCTCGTTGACTAAAGCTATGATAAGCAGCACGGCAAGGATGGCCGGCACCGCAGCCGCTAAAACCAGCGTTTGATAAGTATGGCGGGTCAGCTCCAGGTTCGCCCTTTGCAGAAAGAAGACGATGAGCGCGGCCAGGCCTAGTCCGATAACGGCCCCAAAGGTGTCCAGCGTCCGATGAAGCCCGAAGCTTTTGCCCATCTCGTTGAGCGGCGTGGAATCGGCTACCAGGGCATCGCGGGGAGAGGTGCGAATTCCCTTCCCCACCCGATCAGTGAAGCGCAAGCCCAGCACTACCGGCCAGGCGTTAGCCAGATATAGGAAGGGTTTGGCAAGGGCGGAAAGGCTATATCCTGTCACCGTGAGGGCCTTGCGCCGACCTAGTTTGTCGCTCAGCCAGCCACTGATAAGCTTCAGGAGCGTCGCTGTGCTCTCGGCTATCCCCTCGATCAGTCCGATTACGGGCGTTTGCACTTTCAGAACATTGGCCAGGAAGAGGGGCAGGGTAGTGATGGTCATCTCGCTGCTGATGTCGGTCAGGCAGCTCGCCCAGCCCAGGAAGAAGACATTGCGGCTGAAACCCAGGATGCGGCGTTCTGCTATCTTTGGTCGGCTGATATTGGCCATTTCCCACTCTCCGCAAAAGCAAGGTGATGGGCAAATAATAGTGCGAGGCGAGTATGCTGTCAAGCAGGGGGCAGGGAGTGTTGAATGACAACAATCCTACTGGGGAAGGATTCTTCGCCCGTGGGGCTCAGAATGACAGAAACGAAAGTTGTTAAACACTCTCCAAATGGAAGGCCGTTTAGCATTTGGGGGAGTACAGAGGGGCGAAGCCCTCTGTCAGGGGTCTGGGGGTGTCCCCCAGACCCAAAATGTCCCCCAAGAATGGGGGACATAGGGGGTTGAAAGGCGTTTCTAAACACTCGCAAAAGTTATATACTTGACTTACATATGCTGGCGATATAAGGAAATTTATGTACCAGGACACCATTGCTGCTATCTCGACCCCCATCGGCGAAGGGGGCATAGGCATTGTGCGGCTCAGCGGCAGCGCGGCCCGTGCCATCGCTGCAAAGCTCTTCGACAGACCCTTGTCTAATCGGCGCTTGGTCTATGGCCACATTGTCGACCCCGGCACTGGCGAGATGGTCGACGAGGTGCTGGTGGCCTATATGGCAGCTCCTCAGACTTACACTCGCGAGGACATCGTGGAGATCAACTGCCACGGCGGCCCCCTGCCCCTTCAGCGCACGCTGGAGCTTCTCCTGCGCCAGGGGGCACGGATGGCCCAGCCGGGCGAGTTCACCCTGAGAGCTTTCCTCAACGGCCGGATCGATTTGGCCCAGGCGGAGGCGGTGTTGGACGTGGTGCGGGCCAAGACAGCGGCTAGCCTGCGAGTGGCGGTGCAGGGATTGGAGGGACGCCTCTCCGGCCCTATCAAAGAGGTGCGAACCCAACTGATGTCGGTGCTCGCCTACCTCACCGCCCGGATCGACTTCCCTGAAGACGAGGTGGGCGGGCAAGATACTCTGGGGCCTCTCAAGAAGGCGCAAGCCGACCTGCAAAGGCTCATCGCCAGCGCCGATGCCGGCCTGGTCTATCGGCAGGGGGTGCGCACGGCCATCGTGGGGAAACCGAATGTGGGCAAATCCAGCCTGCTCAACTGCCTCCTGCGGGAGAGCCGCGCGATTGTCACCCCCATCCCCGGCACCACCCGCGATACGCTGGAGGAGGTGGTAAACCTGAAGGGGGTGCCGTTCGTCCTCATCGACACGGCGGGAATTGTGGAGAGCGACGACCTGGTGGAGCACCTGGGGGTGGAGCGCAGCCGCCGCGCCATAGAGCAGGCCGACTTCGTCCTGCTGGTCATCGACGCCAGCGGTCCGCTGGAGGACGCGGACCGGGAGATCATGGCGTTGCTGGATGACAAGTCGGTGCTGGCCGTGGCCAATAAATGCGATCTGCCATGGCAGGCGGATTTGGATGGGTTGCCCAGGCCGGTGCTCTCCACCTCGGCGCTGACCGGCGAGGGTCTGGCCGAATTGGAGGAGGCGATGGTGCGCGCTGTCCTGGGCGGTCAGGTGGTCAGCTCCGACGCCCTTTTGGTGAGCAACCCGCGCCATAAGGAGGCGCTGGAGCGGGCGGGGAGGCACCTGGTGGCAGCAATCGCCAGCACGGAGGCGTGCCTGCCTGAGGACTTCGTTTCCATCGACCTCACCGCCGCCCTGAACGCCCTGGGCGAGATAACCGGCGAGACGGTAACCGAGGAGCTTCTGGAGACTATCTTCGCGAACTTTTGCATCGGAAAGTGAACTAAAAAGCACTGAAAGAAAAAAGAAAGGGGACTGGCGGTTCAGCAATCGTGAGAACCCATATCTCTTTGGGGATACACTCCTAAAACTGCTTGGCGCCGGCAATCTTCCCTATAAATCACTTGTTGCTGGATCGAAGTGAAGATGACCTTGTTCGTCAACCTGAATAACAAATTTCTGAGGAGGACAACTCACGGAATTACGGGCCTGGGCTACAAGGGTTAACGTATAATGTCCAGCATCCACATTGGTCAACCCTAAGGGATTAAGCCAAAACACTATGAATTCGTGTGGGTAACGCGTTTCTTCTTCTTCCTTGTGAACTACATCTATATACTCCTCTGCACCTGGACGGAGATCAAATTCTGTCTCCCAGGGCTGATTGTTGTCGTGCATACGATGGAGCAGTATGGGAAGTTGTTGACTAATCGGATAGACTTTTGGGGCAATATCCACCAACTTAACCTGAACTCCTTGCACAATGGCGCCACCTCCATTGCGAATACCCACACGGAACAGCCTTCTGACACCTTTTCGCCCTTCCCCAAGACGAACATAGCCTTGGGTCTCCTGACAGGAACCACCTTGCGAAAAAAATATCAGCAGGCTGGATTGTAGTTGCTTGGCTAGTTTAACTGCCCTGCGTCGTTCATCACGAAATAAGACGAATGCTGCATGGAGAAGGAGTACGGAAATTCCCCAACTAACTGCAAATCCAATAATCAGAGACTTACGGTCTAGCGAGGAAAACCATAACAAAGCCCCCAATATGCTCAGGCCAAGAAGTAGGGAGAGGATATTGAGGATCACAAATATACCTCCCCCAGCACGCAGGAAGATGCCCTTGATAAAGTCCCAGCAGTATTCGAAGTGACCCATGCCTCTATTCTACCATACCTGCCTGCGTGTCAGGTACATAATCACCTGCTTTTCGCCTCGGCCTTAGCGATTAGCCCTTTCTCGCCAAAATGTTGTACAATACAGGACAACCAGTTTCGAGGAGGAACGATGATCGAGATCGGGATAGACCCCATCATATTTCACCTGGGGCCTTTGGCCGTGGGCTGGCACGGGCTTTTTACCGCCCTCGCAGTGGTCCTGGCCGTTTTGCTCACAGCGCGGCTGGCCAAAAGGGTGGGCATCTCTGAAGACGATGTCTATGCTACCGCTATCTGGGCTGTCCCCGGCGGGATAGTGGGGGCAAGGCTGTTTCATGTCATCGACAAAATAGATTATTACGTTGCCAATCCCTTGGCTATCTTCGCCCTAAACGAAGGAGGCCTTTCTCTATATGGGGCGCTGCTCGGTGGGACGCTGGTGGGGGTTGTCTATGCTTGGCACAGGGGCCTACCGATTGCGCGTCTCGCCGACTATACCGCTCCCGGCGTGTTGCTAGCACAAATAGTGGGCAGGATCGGCTGCACCATAAATGGGGATGCCTACGGATCACCCACTACACTGCCTTGGGGACTTGTGTATACCCACGAGGGGGCTTTTGTGCCCCGGGATTGGATACTGAATGGCGTGGCTAGCCATCCCGCACCGGTCTACGAAATCCTGTGGGATCTCTTGGTGCTGGCGGTGATCTGGCGTCTGTTGGGAAGGATGAAGCCGGATGGAGCATCTTTCGTTCTTTACTTGATGCTATACTCCGTGGGGCGCTTCTTCATCAGCTTCGTGCGCATGGATCCCATCGTAGCCTGGGGCTTGCAGCAGGCGCAAATTGTATCCCTTCTGGTCTTGGCCATCGGAGCATTACTCCTGGCCTATCTTCACCGAAGAGAGGGCATCAAGGTAAAGCGGTGAGCGAGGTAGTGAAGCCCAGGCTCGCCTCTATCTGGAAGAAGTCGGTCATAGGGGCTGTACTGCTATCGACCCTTTGGCTCGGTGCCGGATGTGCCCCCAAGCAGTTGGCTGTCGCCCCTGAGGTGGGAGCTCTCGCCCCCGATTTCACCATAACGGATGTGCAGGATAAGCCCCTGATTTTGAGCGTTTTCCTTCCCAACCCAGTGGTCCTCGTCTTCTGGTCAACGCAATGCCCCTTCTGCCATCAACAACTGGCTCTGATGCAGCAAGTGTATGACGAGAAGGCGAAAGAGGGGCTGGTAGTGATCGCTATGAACATTGGGGAGGAGAAGGCTATCGTTGAGCCCTTTGTGGAGCAAGAAGACTACACCTTCGCTATCGGGCTAGACCCACAAAGGACGGTGGTCACAAGCTACCGCGTAGAATACATACCTATGACCTTTCTCATGGATAGCAAGGGTGTGATCCAGTTCATAACCCTTGGTGCCTTTTCCTCAAAAGAGGAAGCCCTGGAAAAACTCAAGCTGATAATGTAGCCTCCGCCTTACCTCCTTCTAATTGGCGACGATGTTCACCAGTCGTCCCGGCACGTAGATGACCCTTTTTATCTCCTTACCCTTCAGATGGAGTTGCACCCGCTCTCGGCTCAGCGCCAGCTCGCGGGCCTCCGCCTCGCCCAGGGAGACGGGCACACCGACTTTATCGCGCAGCTTACCGTTGATTTGGATAACCAGGGTGATCTCCTCATCGGCGGCGAGGCTTTCGTCCCAGGTGGGGAAGGCCTGGTTGTGGATGCTGTAGGGGTGGCCTGCGCGCACCCAAAGCTCCTCTGCCAGGTGAGGCGCGGTGGGGGCCAACAGAAGCATCAGGGTATCTATGGCCTCTCGCCAGGCAGCGCCATTGACCGATTTGGCCTCTCGCACCTTGGTCAAATAGTTGGTGAACTCCATCAGGGCGGCCAGCATGGTGTTGAAGCGGAAGCTCTCCATATCCACCGACACCTTCTTGATGGTCTTGTGCATCAGCCGGTTCAGCTCTTTGAACGCTACTTCGTCTGGTGAGCCATCATCCAGATTTGGCTCCTCCAGCGTCAAGCTCCAAACCCGGTTGAGCCAGCGCGCCATCCCGTTGATGCCACTGTCATTCCAATCGCCGCCCTGGTTCCAGGGGCCGACGAACATCAAATAGGCGCGCACGGCATCGGCCCCCAGCTTGGCGACATAGTCATCGGGGTTGACCACGTTGCCCCGCGATTTGCTCATCTTCTGGTGCCCCATGATGATGGTGCCTTGATTGAAGTAGCGGGTGAAAGGTTCGTCGAACTCGATGAGCCCCAGGTCCCGCAGGGCCTTGACGAAGAAGCGCGCGTACAGCAGGTGCATGACAGCATGCTCAGCGCCGCCGGTGTACTGGTCCACGGGCAGCCAGTGGCGCACCTTCTCCGGATCGAAGGCGCGGTCGTTGTCGTGGGGGCTGGCGTAGCGCAGGAAGTACCAGGACGAGCAGACAAAGGTGTCCATGGTGTCGATCTCCCGCCGGGCGGGGCCGCCGCAGGTGGGGCAGGTGGTGTTGACGAACTGCTCGGCGTACTTCAGTGGCGATTCGCCCGTGGGCCTGAATTCCGCATCCTCCGGCAGGAGGACCGGCAGGTCCTTCTCGGGCACGGGGACGGTGCCGCACTTCGGGCAGTAGACGATGGGGATGGGCGCTCCCCAGTACCTCTGCCGCGAGATAAGCCAGTCCCGCAGGTGGTAGGTGATAGTGCGCTTACCGAAGCCCCTGCTTTCCATGAAATCGGTGATGGCCTCCATGCCCGCCTCGCTGGACAGACCATTGAACTGGCCGGAATTGACCATAGTGCCGGCCCCGAGATAGGCCTCGGTTAGCTCCTCTCCCGCCCAACCTGCGGGGGCAATGACCACTGGTATGGGTATCCCGAACTCCTTAGCGAACTCGAAGTCGCGAGTATCGTGGGCAGGAACCCCCATCACCGCCCCCGTGCCGTAGCTCATTAGAACGTAGTCGGCGATCCAGATGGGCACCTTCTGGCCATTGAGCTTGTTGATGGCGTAAGCGCCGATGAACACCCCTGTCTTCTCCTTAACGGTGGAAAGGCGCTCGATCTCCGTCAGCCGTCGCACCGACTCCACATAAGCCTCCACCTCCGCCCTTTGGTCGGGGGTAGTGAGCTTCTCCACTAGGGGATGCTCCGGGGCCAGCACCATGAAGGTCACGCCGAAGGTAGTATCAGGCCGGGTGGTGAAGACATGGATCTCCTTCTCCTCGACTCCCTCCTGCTCCAGGCCGAAGGAGATCTCCACCCCCTCACTCCTGCCGATCCAATTCTTCTGCATGAGAACCACCTGTGGCGGCCACTGGATGTGGCTGTGGTCGAGAAGCTCCTCAGCGTACTTGGTGATTCGGAAGAACCACTGCTCCAGTTGTCTTATGATCACCGGTGTCCCGCAGCGCTCGCACACGCCCTCGCCCACCACCTGCTCGTTGGCCAGAACCGTCTGGCAGTGGGGGCACCAGTTGGCCGGAGCCTTAGCCTTATAGGCCAGGCCAGCCTCATAGAGCTTCAGAAAGAGCCATTCTGTCCATCTGTAATAATCAGGGAGGCAGGTTATTACCTCTCGGCTCCAGTCGTAGATAGCGCCGATGCTTTTGAGCTGGCGGCGCATGTTCTCGATGTTTTGCATCGTCCAGATATAGGGGTGGATGCCCCGATTGATGGCCGCATTCTCGGCGGGCAGGCCGAAGGCGTCGAAGCCCATGGGATGGAGCACCTTGTAGCCCTTCATCCTCTTGAAACGAGCAGCCACGTCGGA
>Ga0299912_10001736_pt1 | contig 17622 bp, 14 predicted proteins | sample RVTome_2_FD_207667 | JGI IMG/M metagenome (GOLD analysis project Ga0299912, IMG submission 207667) | Soil microbial communities from uranium-contaminated site in the Upper Colorado River Basin, Wyoming, United States - RVT95D214 (version 2) ... | reverse complement strand
TAAGCTGAATCAGCCCAGCCGAGTCTGCATCTATGCTCTCTTTTTTGTGATGCTCTAATATCATCAAAGCGTTATCGCCTAAAATTCTCTCCTTGACCAGAAAATCTATGACCTCTTGGAGATATCCCTTAAGATAAGGCGGATCAACAAAAACTATGTCGAACTTTCTTCCCTGCCGAGATAGTCTAGAAACCGCTTTTCTGTAATCCATTCCGAGCACTTCAGCCCTATCCACACAATCCAGACTTTGCAGATTTCTCCTGATTATGTCAACGGATTGTCTTGAGGAATCTACCAAAGTGACGCTTCTGGCGCCTCGGGATATGCTTTCAATGCCCAAGTTTCCGGTCCCGGAGAAAAGATCCAGTACTTGCCTGTCTTCCACCTCTCCTTTTAAAATGTTGAAAATCGATTCCTTTACTCTGTCTGCTGTTGCTCTTAATTCTAGATTCGATGAAATATGGATTTTTCTGCCTTTCAGTTCCCCAGCAATTACTCTCAATCTAACTTCTCTCCTATTCGATTTCGATGTATTCTCTGATTTCTTCCAGAGTCTTCTTTCCTATTCCGTTTACTTTCAAAAGGCCATCCAGTTTCTTGAATTTCCCATTCTTCTCGCGATATTCAACTATCCTTCTGCTTAAAACCGGCCCTATGTGAGGAATATTATCTAACTCAGCCCAACTGGCCGTGTTTATGTCAACTTTCCTGCAAACGCTTTTGTCCAAGGCGAGCACATTCTTTTCTGCCTGTTTGAGCTGAACTGGCATAGCTGGCTTATATTGCCTTATTTCCGCTTTTGACTGTCTGAAGATGATCTCTACCGGGAAGTACGTGTGATATTTCTTGTAGATGGCCATACCGCTGCCAACTAATAGCAATACCAGAAGCACAAACATTCCTCTGGCTTCGGCTAAGTTAAAATCCAACCACTTCATCTAACGATATAAAACCTCTATTAAGAGTCTACCGATTTTTTCCAAACTCTCTGCACTGCATTTGTCCGGAGTATCCTGCAAAGTGTGCCAGTATGGATAATCGAAGTCTATTATGTCGATGCAAGATATGCCGGCTTCAATCAGGGGAATATGGTCATCTACAAGCGTGTATTTCACGGAATCAGCAAAACAGTCAAGCTTTAGCTTTCTGGCTTTGGACCAGACAAAATTTACTGTTTTTGGAGCATACCTGATGGAATATCCTTCCTTGTAGATCCTTAAATTCTTATCCCCAATCATATCTAAAAGAATACCGAACTCAGGGTGATATTCCCCCATATGACCGGCAAAATATCTGGAGCCAAGACACATGTCGCTGCTTGTCTTTCTTCCCCAATCTTCACCGTCGAACAACACAATATCAACTCCATACTTGGGGACTCTCTGGGATAAGATACTGGCTATTTCTAGCAACACTGCAACTCCTGAAGCTCCATCATTTGCACCAAGAATAGGTTTGTCTCTCAACGTCGAATTGGATTCTTCATCTGCAAACGGACGCGTGTCCCAGTGTGCAGCCAGCAGAATCCTTTTCCTGTTTTCGGGATAGAAAGATGCTATGACGTTGGCCAGATTCAAATCCAGGTTGCTTGCCGAATCATGATAGACAAAATCCTGTACCCTAACAAGATCAGTGCTTTGGCTTAGCTTGTCAAGCAAATACCTCTTGGTTTTTAGATGGCCAATCGAGCCGGGGTCTCTCGGACCAAAATCGCACTGTTCCGTCAGATGCACAAATGCCCCATCCTTGTCGAAGGAAGGATTCTTGGACAAGCTGCATAACAGGAAAATGGCTGACAGGAGAAGAATTGATTTCACACTTCTTGACATAAGCTCAGAATTGTATCTCCGCCCATATACCGAACTCGCGAACGTGCGATTTTATCTTAGTCATCTTATCGTTTATGTCTATCCAACTGCCGGATAAGCCTGCTTGAACTTGAGAGGAGAAATTATATCCAGCCCTGGGAGTAATGGACAGTTCGGTTCTGTGTTGGGTTGGATTGAATGGCTTGGCCTGAATTGACTTTTTCTGTTTACGGGTCCTGTGACTAATGTCCAGAGAGAGGCTCAAGTTGCTTTCGAACTTCAATTTCTTAAGAAAAGGCAATTTAATTCCATGCGGTGCTCTAAAAGAATAGCTATTGGTCAAAGTGATATTTTTATCAGTTCCGATTATTACCTCTCGACTGCTTCCGCGCGTCCTTAGGTCCTCCTGTTTGTCTTCGCTTTTATTGGCCGTCAGATTGGTTTGAATTCCATTTTTCCATGCCAGCGAGAAAGAAACCAGAGGGCTAAACGAGATAGAAGTACTTCTGTTTTTGGGTTCATTAACCAACTTATCGCGGGAAATATCAACTTTCTTTGAATATCCGGATTTAAATCCCCAGCTGTTAAGATATCTGTTTAGAGGCCCAAATCTATTGATGTTGTTCCATGAAAAAGAAAGATCCGGGAATGTCTTGCTTCTGTTTTCGGTGCGGGAAGTTGGATTCCGCATATCGGTGATTGCTTGAGAATAACTCAGGCTAATATCCGCGCTTTTAAGAACCTTCATGCCACTTCGCAGGCCGTAGCTATCTGTCATGGTTACATTGTCATTAAGTGCTCCGGAAACGGTCGGCTTCATCCCCACACCAGGTGCATCTACCAGACCAAGCTGGTACTTAAAAGATGGCCTGCCAAAAAGACCGCTTCTCTTGAAACTCTTGCTTCTGCTGACTGAGCCTACCAGTGGATTAATTCTATTGGCCAAAAAGCCCAGTTTCTTTCTAATCCAATCTACTGAACCCGTCTTGGTTTTTTCTTTCTCCTTTGAGCTACCTTTTGACTTGCTGCCCGGGGAAATCTTTCCCAAAAGTTGATTCCATTTTAGGGTGAAATTCGCGGACTTGGTGTTGCTGTTATCGACTGATCTGGTTCTGTCTTGAAACTGAAATGGGTTACAATTCTCATTGTAGTTTGAGTTAAAGGAGAAAGTATGATCCAAAAAAGGGAATAGTTTCGGATTGTAGCTTACTTTGAAGCTTTCCGCAAGTCTTCTTTCAATTCCCAATTTGATCTTCTGAGGATTCAGGGAAAACTTAATGTTATCGTCGTTTCTCAAGTCGCGATCGGTTGTCCTGGTGTAGTTTACTGACATCGGACTTACCGGAGCCAGACCCAGATTCATTACGCCCGTAAAGTCTCTGACGTATTCCGAGGTAACGCTTCCCACTTCATTTCTCTGAAACGATTTCCTTCCATTCAAATCCCCGTTGAAGCTTAATTTGCTGGGCAGGTAATAGAACTTAGTATTGGATATCTTTTTCAGCATGAATACTTTTTTGCTCCAGGCCAGAGGACTCAAATAAAGCTTAGATGGTGGAAAATTATACCCGCTACTAATCCAATATCTGGACGAGTTGGAAACCGGAGTCTCGGGAGACCTGTCTTTCTGTCTAGAGTAAGACATATTTGTAGAGATACGATTCAATGTCCAATTGATCATCCGGTTCTTGGTGTTTCTGCTAAAGCTGGGATTGAAATTGAAATTCTCTGCGATCGATTCTCTTTTTTCCTTTTCTCTTTGGTCACCCGGCAAAACTATATCCGAGCCTCTTTTCAATCTCGGCACATCCAGATTTCTGGACCAGCTGTAGGAAAAAGGCAGTTTAAACCCCCACCACGGAGGCAGGAACTTATCCAAATTGATACTGGTCCTGAATAACCTGTTTGTCGTGTTGATTCCCGAGCCACGGTTGTCCCGGAGATTATGGAATTCGCTGTCTATTCTGTTCAACTCTAAGCTTACATCCAAGAAATCAGCGAACCTAGCTGAAACTGAACTACGTATTGACCAGCCCGGATTTCTTCTAACGTCTGTTACCCTCAACTCATCTGTCCAGATTTCCCCTGACTTTTTGGATGACGAGCCGGAGTCATTTTCCACGCCCATGCAGAACCACTTAACGCTGGATAGGCTGGGTTTTCCTCTTATCCTGTAATGCCCTTGGCTGAGGTTATACCCTCCTGAGTCCGGCGAGTTTTCAAACATATGGCTTTTCAGCCCGGTTATTTCCTCAAAGTCAATCAACACGTAGTTGCGCTCATCCCATGCCCCGTAAAGGTTGGTATGATATTCGTAGAAATTGAGCGAATCAGTTCCCACTCTGAAAAAGAACTTAAGCTCAGTCGTATCGGTGAAATCATCCGGCGCATGAACATACATCTTCATACCCTTATAATTTGTGTAATTTTCAGGGTTGTAGAGTTCACGATATGCTGCCCCGCAAAAACCGGGGCTTAAGCTGTCATATTTCAGAACCAATGATTGCTCCTTTTCTCTTACGCCTGTATTCGGATCCACAATACCCGCCACTCCTGAAGGAGGGGTATATCCACTATTCTCGTAGGTATTTATCACAAATATCTTGAAACTCCCACCATCCTCTGCCGGGCTATCCGGCTTGGCCGGAAAAGCTCCCAAGCTTCTCCATCTATTACCCACCAACTGGAGCGAAGCGACATCAATCTCAGATAGATTTCTATCCTTGTCCTCAATCCAAAGTCTGCAGAACCTTATATTACTCCAATCAGGAATCCCGATTTCGCTATAATTTTCCTGTTCCTTAATGGGAATTCTATAGAGTTTCCAACCCTTCTCAGTTGAATCGGTCGGGGCGTCAGTCGCTAAGTCCAAGGTGAATTCGAAATAGTCATTTCTAAGATCCAAAGCCCCGTTTTCATTAATGTCTTCAGTATCAGGGCGCCTCCCTCTATCCGGATCATCTCTATTCCCTTCGGTACCATTTATATTATCATATACATCCTTGTTGCTGTAGCCCCAATTATCCCCACTCGGATCACTTAAATTGCTAGTATAGAATGCTTTCTCCCTCGCATCCAACATACCGTCCAATCCCACATCCTCTTCGTCCTGTAGAATGCCATCTGCAAAACCGTTAACTCGCTTGTCCTCAGTATTCAAGACTCTATCGCCATTGATGTCTTCACTTATCTGACCAAAGTCTATATGAAGTTTTGCCTTATCTCCTTTAAGCCAGATTTCCAAGAATTCGGTCTTGCTCTGGTCATAACTCCCCTTAGGCAACGCTCTTAATATGCCATTCCACGCGGTATCGGCTATATCAAAAGAGTCACTGGCAGGAACCTGTGGGGTTTTGCTGTACAGTTTCATGACTAGGACATCGGTCAAATCGTTTTCATCTGTAGTTTGGCTTCTGGGCCATATATCTTTGATTTTGATTCTATTCCAAGGGTTATACCATATCATTCTTCCTCTTTGTAGCAGACTTTTTGCTGGCGAAGCGCTGCAGACAGTCCAGATACCTCTCTGGACTCCCATATCGGTGTATTCCAGAGAACCTTCAAAATCATCTATGAAAGCGTCATTCTTGGTGTTTGGATTGGGCAGGCTCTGTGCTACCTCCGCATTGATGTTCAACTCCGAAGGCGCATCTGCTTCGACCAGAGGAAGAGCATCCACTAATTTGGTCAATATCCAAGGGGATGTCTTATATCCTAAACTTGCATCCCAGATGAAGTTTCTGGTCGGCTCCATTCCCACTCTGGGCCTATTTTCGCCTGTCTGTTCGCTTTTGTACAATGCCGAGAATCCCAAATTCAGATTGCCCATATCATAATTTGTGTTTAAGCCAAATAAAGTCTTCTTCTCTAGCATGAATAGCGGAGCATATTCGTAGTCAATCGTGACGTTGGCGGTAGGATCCAAGACCCTGTCTGTAATGAAAGTGATCTGCCCGAGCTCATAGATTATGTTATAATCCGTTCCTCGAACTAAACGCTGCCCGTTTAAGGTAACGATTTCAGAGCCTTCAATTATGTTCATTCTACCTAAAGAACCTAAAGAGTATTGTAGCTTACGACTAGCGCTTTTTATATATATGTAATACTTCGTGGAGTGAGTTCTATCCGCATCATTATTAGGAAGGTAATAGATTTTATGGACCGTATCATCAAGTCCTATAAGATTGTCACAGAACGGTTTTTTAGTAGGGAAAATCAACAAACCCTCATTGAGATTTATCTTCTCATCCACCAAATCAATTATGCCGTCTGGCTCAAGCTGACCATCTAAGTTCAAACTATCCAATCCTAATATGGTAAGGTAATTGTTCTTATCGCTCTCCTGATAATTCTTGTCAATGCTTAGGTCTCCATCCCCTTTGTAGATTTTCAACTCAAAACCCTCTCTTTGAATTTCCCTTCCCCTTAAGTCATACACGTTCTTCCACTCATAATCCCAAGTCGCATCTGAAGGCCTTGGATTTTCGGGCTTAATCAGTTTCAACAGATAAGCCGTATCTTCTTCAGAACAAACGTTGGAATCAGGTTCATAGACTAGATTTCCCACAGTATGCCCTACGCCGTTTTTGTCCCGGAACCTGTAATACACTCCCAATACCTCATCATCATCCAAACTTCTTTTCAGTTTTATCCAGAAATAATTATTGCCGTCCATGGTTGGAGTGTAGTAGTAAAGCAGCGAATCGGTAACTTCTTTGAGAGTACACCAGTACGCCTGTGTAGTATCAGCTCTGTTGTTCGGGTCCAGATATACCATTCCACAATGATTTCCGCCCTCTGAAGTTATATGTTGATTGCCCAGATAAATCTTTAATTCCAAAATCGAATCCACATCGCTGAAGTCTTCTGGTCTTCCCAAATAAAAATAAGTCCATCTTAAAAACTCATAATCCCGAATAAACTGGGGGGTTACTTCCGCCCCTGCCTGGAAAACCGCTTTTTGGGTTGAACCTTTTTCTTGGCTTGCCACAACCGTCATATCCAGTCCGCCAAACTGAGCAGTTGCTTTCGCTCCGAAAAGTCCCTTGATGGTTCCGCTGTAGCCCGCCAAGCCGGGAATCGACCAGCTGGTGTTACCCAATTCTATGCTTTTGATTATCTCGTCTTCTTCCCCATTGTATCTTAGCTGAATATTGTTTTCCAAGTCGCTCATCCTCCTGCTGTCTTGGTCAACTTTCACGGTTATCTTGCTTCCAACTGTTCCAGTTATGGTAAATCTGGACTCTTGTTCCAGTTCTAAGGAAGGAAACTTGGACTGCCGAGAGGTAGCGGTATTGGTGAAACCCTCCTGCCATTGGCTGCGCCCGGCAAAACTTAGCTTTCTATATCCGTTTACCTTCAACCCCGGCCCTCCTTCACCCACTATCCTGGATATGGCTTTTGGAAACTTGACCGGTATGTCAAGCCCTAAAAGGTTTTTCTTACCGGGTTGCTCTGTGTTTAGTAAAGCTTCTCTGTGCTCTCTGAGCCAGAATCCTTTGGCCTGAGAGGCGGATGTCATCGAAATGTAGTCCTGTAAGTTGAGAAGCAAGGGCGGTCCGACCGGATAGTTGCCTGCCTTGGTGAGGACCTCCACCCAATCCAAACCGTAGTCAACATCGATTTCTCTTTTGAATTTGGCTTTTCTTTCGAGCAAAGGAACCGTAGAAAGAGAAATGGAAAGGCCTCTTTCTTGAGTGAGAGCGTTCCAATCCAACAACTTCGAATAGGGATTGGTCAGGTTAACATTCAATTCCTGGGCAGAAAGCTCAGGGCATACCAGAAACAGCAAAGCCGCCAAACCCAAAACAGAGAAACGCTTTTTGGCGGCGGGAAATCTCATTCTAAGGAAAACCATTTTCTTACCTCACCAGTTAAAGAACATTAGATATGTTCTCTTTACCAGACCTCCTTTTTTAGGTTCCGTCTTACCCCACAAACACAACTTCCTCCTCCAAATCTATGTTGAATCTTCGTTTGACTTTCTTTCTTAATATATCGGCTAAAGATTTAACATCTTTCGCCCTGGCTTTCCCCAGGTTGATCATTATGTTAGCGTGTTTGCTGTAGATAGCAGCATCGCCCACACGCAACTTTTTGGCACCTACCTGTTCCAGAAGTTTTCCGGCGGGAATTGTCTTCCCGTCAACTTGCGGATTTTTGAAATAGCACCCGGCGCTATTTTCTTTTTCAGGCACTCTTATCTTCCTTTGTGCCAAGTTTTTCTTCATTTTTTGTTCTATGTTTTTCCTGTCACCTTTTCTTAATTTTAATGTGGCTGAAAGCACAATATCCCCGCTTCTTTTTAGTTTACTTTTTCTGTATCCAAATTCAAAGAAGTCGTTTTCTACCTTTTTGATATCGCCGGAAGTGGTCAGTACAACTGCCCCTTTCAGAACATCTCCGATGCTCTGACCGAAAGCTCCTGCGTTCCCGCATACGGCCCCACCCACAGTTCCCCAGATGCCTGCGGCAAACTCCAGACCTGCAAGAGAGTTTCTCTTAGCAGTCAAAACAACATCCTTCAGAAGAGCGCCTGACTGACAGATTATCCAATTTCCATCAACTTCTATTTTGCGGCAGTTGTTTCTTACAACCAGTCCTTTGAACCCTTTGTCGCTCACCAACAAGTTGCTTCCCCTACCCAAAATAAATAGCGGAATGTTTAGTTTTCTGGCTGTCAGAACCGCCCTTATTAGATTTTGCGGCTCCCTAACCACATAGAAAAGGTCGCTATCCCCTCCGATTTTCAGCGTAGTCCACTTAGCCAGATTCTCTTTGATTTTGACTGCAGGACCGAGTAACTTGGCGAAATCCCCGTATTTTCTCAGCTTCTTTTCCACCTATCACATTCCAGTATCAATTATATAATCAAATCCCTTAAAAGCAAGTGAAAAAACGCTCCAGCCCTACTCCGGCTTGCCAGTGGAATTCTCCTTTCCCGGCTGTTTATCTTCATTTTTTAGTTCTTCTAAGTAGTTCATTCTCAAATCATACAACACATGATCAAGCAGTTTTTCTTCTTCACCTGAAAGATTTCCCCTGGTCTTGCCTTTGACCATATCCAGAATATCTATGGAGAACTTGGCTTGCTCCAAGTTGCGTTCTATCTTGCTGGTTAAGGGATTCATCAGCTTTCCCATTTGCTGCATAGCCGCAGCTTGAAACATAAGGACCAGTTGAATAAAAAGAGCTTCTCCTTCGGATATTTTTTCTTCCATTTCTAATCCTTTGATAGGAAGTTTCCCAAACCTATTTCTGTTTCTTTGGCTCAATCTGTTCTCTAACCAGATTGAGATTATGCAGAGCATCCATAAGCTCGGCGTCGGCTTTCTTTAGAACCCTTTCCATATCGTAATCCCGGGTTTCCTCAATGAGTTTTTTGACCAAAGTTTCGCACTTCTCCACTTCGGAGATCGCCTTCTTCAACTTCGATGAATCCTGCATAAGCAAACCCCCTTGGTATTGGTTGAATTCATTCAATATACCGCGATTTCGCTATCCTTTCCGAAATCCGGCGCATATCCAATATATACTGATTCATGACTACCTGGCCGATATCAAACGGATCGATTTTATAATCCTCTAACCCTTTAGTCTTGACCGGCGTATTCTTGGAGGAAATGTTTATTCCCAAGTGTATTTTGGTGGAGACCGGAGTTATGGCCACGGTGGAAACAGTCAGCTTGGCGTCTTCGTCGTAAATGTCATCCCCCCAGCGCTGTAACAGGTCTCCTCCTAGTCGATGATTTAACTTGTCTTTTATTATTGCCACCAAGAGCTTTTGTCGAAGTATGGCTTTTTCCAAACCCAATTCAAAATGCTCTACCAAGAAATGAAGCATGTTTTCGCTATAGACCGTATTCTTTTTCTTAATGTGATCCAGAGCCACCATGAATTGTTCCTCAATCTCACAGGGTCCTGCGAATACTACGATGCTATCCCCCAGAAGATCGTAATTTTTGTAAGTCCAGTGCGAAAGCAGTTGCTCGCCGGTGAATTTTATCTTTTCCTGAATAAAAAGCGATTTCATGCATTACCCCTTTTTAAAGTTTATCCTACTTCTATCAGGCCTAATCTATTCTTGAATCTTGACGCAAAATTCTTCTTGACCACCCAGTTGTCCTGGCTGGAAAGGTAAGGATCGTTTTCAACCAGCCCGAAAGCTTCTTCTCTGGCTTTATACAGAAGCCTCGTATCATCAACTATACTGGCTATCTTGAAATCCGGCAAGCCGTGTTGCCTGGTACCAAAGAATTCCCCCGGACCCCTTAGTTTCAAATCCATCTCCGCTATCTTAAAACCGTCTGTGGTATTGCACATGATATCCAACCTGCTTTTCGCATCTTCGGATAAGTTGGCTTTGGCCAACAGAATGCAGTAGGATTGCTCTTTTCCTCTTCCAACTCTTCCTCTTAGCTGATGCAGCTGAGATAAACCAAACCTATCCGCATGTTCAATTACCATGACTGATGCATTAGGAACATCTAATCCAACCTCGATTACCGTAGTAGCAACCAGAATATCGTAATTTCCCTGACGAAAGTCACACATTATTTCTTCTCGTTGCTCGCTTTTCATACGGCCATGAATCAAAGCAATCTTTAACTGAGGAAATACCTTTTCACACAGAAAATCATAGCTTTCCGTAGCTGCCTTCAAATCCGCCTTTTCGGATTCTTCCACCAAAGGATAAACGATGTAAGCCTGTCTTCCCTTCCTTATCTGGTCTTCCAGAAAATGATGCAGTCTTTCCATCGCGCTTTCTCTCCATAGAAAGGTTTGGATCTCCTTTCTGCCGGGAGGCATTTGGTCTATGACCGACACATCCAAATCGCCATACAAAGTCAAAGCCAAAGTGCGTGGAATCGGAGTAGCGGTCATCACCAGCACATCCGGCAAGATTCCCTTTTTTCTGAGTTTTGCCCTTTGCGTTACTCCAAAGCGATGCTGCTCGTCAATTACCACCAAACCTAATCTGGAAAAGGTGACCGATTCCTGAATCAAGGCATGTGTTCCTACCGCCACTTGTGCCCTCCCGCTCCCTATCTTTTCTAACACGATTTCCCTTTGCTTTTTGTTTATAGAGCTAGTCAACAATACAGTCTCCACGTTCAGTTTTCCCAGAAGCTCGTGTATATTTATAAAATGTTGCTCTGCCAAGATCTCGGTGGGAGCCATAAGAGCAGTTTGGTAACCGTTTTCCACTGCAATAAGCATGGCCACCAAAGCCACTATGGTCTTGCCTGACCCAACATCTCCTTGTAGAAGACGATTCATGATTTTTGGGGAAGTCATATCGTTTGAGATTTCGTCTACCATTTTTTGTTGCGAGAAGGTAAGCTCAAAAGAAAGCAGATTTAAGAGTTTTTCAAGCAAAACCCCCGAGGATCTAAAAACTATCCCATCTTGTTTTTGGCTCATTCTTTTCTTCCTCAAAGCCATTAAAAGCTCGAAATAGAAGAACTCGTCAAAAGCCAGCCTATTCCTCGCTCGGGTTGCCGTACTGAGGTCTTGCGGAAAATGGATGTTCTTTATCGCCTCTGGCAAAGATAGCAATTCCAACTTGGAGATCATCTTTGCTGGTAGCTTTTCAAAGATCAAGGAATGTACTCGATCCAGCACTGGTTTGAGTATTCTTCTCAAACTCCGACTTTCCAGACCAAACCTTTTGAAATCAGCTGTGGAAGGGTAAATGGGAATGACCCTGCCAGTATGAATCAGCTCTTCGTCACTTTCGGATATACGCTCAAACTCAGGATGAGCCATTTGCAAACCACGATAGAATCTGACTTCTCCTGAAACGATCAAGACATCTCCTGGTTCAAACATATTTTGGATGTAATCTGCTCCCCTGAACCAGACCAGAGTCAACGAGCCAGTTTTATCTTCTATTAGTGTTTGAAAACGCCTTACCCTGCCTCTTTTCATTTCATATCCAACGACTGTTCCCACTACTGTAGCAGTCGAGTCCACTTTAAGCCGGGCCATGGGCGTAATTGTGCTTCTATCTAAATACTTTCTGGGGATATAGTATAGCAGGTCTTCAACTGTTTCTATCCCATGCAAAGCCAGAATCCTAGATCTTTTGGGACCGATCCCCTTGAGATATTGAACTGGGCTATCCAGCCCAAATGAACTTGCTTTTCTGACAGTCTTGATTGCCGTTTGCATTGACACTCTAATAATAATCCCTTTTGGCTGACTGTCAAGGATTTTTGGCTTTGTTACATTTTCTTACGTCTATCATATCTGGAGAAATATGTTGACTTGGGAATCCAAGAATATTAGATTTATAGAAATAATCGCTCCAAATCCTATTTTGGTATGAACCTTCCCAATAAGTTAACTTTAGCCCGCATAATGCTTGCTCCAGTGTTCATGGTGTTCTTTCTAATAAAAGACGTCTATTTCGGTTACCTTGCCACTTTCGTATTCTGTTTAGCTGCTTTAACTGACCTGTATGATGGACACTTGGCAAAAAAGACCGGGGTCGTGACTGGGTTCGGCAAATTTATGGATCCACTGGCGGATAAGATATTGACGTCCATTGCGCTTGTGTCTTTCGCAGCATCTGGCTATGTCGAGACCTGGATAGTGCTGGTAATTATCGTAAGGGAGTTTTTGGTTACTGGTTTAAGAAGCTTAGCCGCTTACCGGGGGTTTGTAATAATGCCCAGCGTTCTGGCTCAACGCAAGACTGCCCTGGAGATGGTAGCCATAATAGTTATTCTGCTGTATATCAATCTCAAAGCCACTCTGCTTCCGCTGGGTTACAGTTGGAAGATACTTGACCAAGTATTAAGCAGTAGAGTTTTCAACGTTACCATTTTTGTCGTTATGGTATTGAGCGCAGCCACGGGAATCGACTACCTGGTGAAGAATGCTCCTCTTCTAAAAGGAATCCTTAAATAAGTTGCTCAAGCTTATCTCCAGAACTCTTGCGACTTTTTTCTTTGTAGGGCATTTCCCTAAAGCCCCAGGAACTCTTGCCAGTCTCATAACACTGATCATCGCCTGGTTTCTGTTGCCTAAGGGGATAGTGCCCAATCTGGTCATCTGCTCAGTCATTCTCGTCATCAGCGTATGGTCAAGCAGTCAGGCGGAGGAGACCTTTGGAAAAGACAATAGAAGAATAGTCATAGATGAGGTTGCGGGAATGCTCATCTCCATTCTCTTGATAGCCAAGAGCATTAATCTGTACTTGGCTGCCTTTATTCTGTTTAGATTCTTTGATGTCGTCAAACCCCCTCCGCTTAGAAACCTGGAGAGATTAAGATACGGCTGGGGAGTAACTTCAGATGATGTAGGAGCCGGATTATATGCCAATATATGCTTGCAGCTGTTGCTCTATTTGAAAAGCACCATACAGATCTAAAGGAGAAATCCGAAAGATGAAAGCAGAAATCATAACTATTGGAGACGAAATTCTCTACGGACAGATAGTTGATACCAATTCTACCTTTATTGCACAGAGATTGACTCGGCTCGGAATTGAAGTCACTTTCCGCACGAGCGTTGGAGACGATATTGAAAAGATAAACCAAGCCATAAGCCATGCCCGAGCACGGGCGGAATTAATAATAACCACCGGGGGGTTGGGACCAACCAGCGATGATTTGACCAAGAAAGCGATTGTAAAGGTTTTCAAAAGGAACCTAATTTTCCACGAAGAGATTTTGAAAAAAGTGGAGGAGGGTTTTGCCAGACGGGGAATGATTATGCCCAAGATAAATCAAAACCAGGCACTTATCCCACAGGGAAGCAGAATCGTGGATAACGACTGGGGCTCTGCTCCGGGCATATTCATTCAGGAGGATAAACTCTTATTCTTTGCCTTGCCGGGCGTTCCATTGGAGATGAAGACTATGCTGGATAATGGGGTCTTGCCTATATTGAAAGAGTCAATTCCCCGGTCAACAACTTTGCATAGGCGGTTAAAAACCACCGGAATAGCTGAATCCGCTATTTACGAGAAAATAGAAAAAATCGTCAAGTCCAAAACCCTCGTGAAATTTGCCTTCTTGCCAAGTTATTTAGGAGTGGATATAAGATTGACCATTACCTCTCCGAACTCAAAAGAGTCCGAAGAAAAGATAGCGGAAAAGGAAAGGAAAATCAGGGAAATTTTGAATGAATATATTTACGGAACGGATGACCAAACCTTAGAAGAAGTAGTGGGTGAATTGCTTTTGACAAAGAAAGTGAACATGGCAACCGCTGAATCTTGCACTGGCGGAATGATTGGAGCCAAGATCACCAATATATCTGGCAGCTCAAAATACTATGAAAGAGGAGTTATAACTTACAGTAATCAGTCAAAAACCGACCTGCTTGAAGTTCCTGCCCGGCTGATCGAGAAATGCGGTGCGGTTAGTCAGGAAGTGGCAATTTCAATGGCAGAGGGCATAAGAAAACTCGCAGGCACTGATATAGGCCTATCGGTAACCGGAATAGCCGGTCCGACGGGCGGCAGTCAGGAAAAACCGGTCGGATTGGTTTATGTCGGACTATCTTCTAAAGATGGCTCTTTTGCTCAAGAATTTCGATTTGGAGAAGATAGATTCCCCAACCGCCAACGAGCTGCCCAAGCGGCCTTAAATGTAGTAAGACTGTTCTTGATAAAACTATGAGGGCTTTTGTGGCAATTGGGCTTCCTCCAAGACTAAAAGAGGAAGTCGAAAAAGCGATTGCGCCTTTCAAGAAACTTAATCTGGACATATCCTGGGTTAAGACGGCAAATCTTCATCTGACCATGAAGTTTCTGGGAGAAGTGGATGAAAAAAAAGTAGAGGAAGTAATTATGGTTTTGGAGAAACCTTTTGGGGAAAGAGAGGGGTTTGAGCTGGATTTTAAGGATTTCGGGGTCTTCCCGAATTCCAGAAAACCCAGAGTGGTCTGGATTGGCGTAGAGAAGGGTAAGGAAGATCTGGTAGGTATACAGCACTCAATTGAGGAGGGACTTTCGAAACTGGATTTCTCCAAGGAGGCACGGGGGTTTTCTCCGCATTTAACTATCGGCCGAGTAAGATCCCTTAAGGGAATTGAGAGATTGACAGAACAGATAAAAACTGTTAACTTTAGAAGTTATGCAATGCGGGTGAATGAAGTGGTTCTCATGAAAAGCCAGCTTCACCCACAGGGAGCAATTCATACTCTGCTCAAAAGATTCAAACTAAAATAGAGGGTGAGAAGATGGAAAAGAGCTTTCCTGAAGGAAAAAAGAAGGCCCTGGAGCAAGCGGTAAGCCAGATAGAGAAGCAATTCGGCAAGGGTTCAATTATGAAGTTGGGGGATGAGCCCGTTCGTATGGAAATAGACATCATTCCCACCGGGTCAATTGGACTGGATATCGCATTGGGGGTCGGTGGAATACCTCGCGGAAGAGTAATCGAGATATTCGGACCGGAAGCGTCCGGAAAGACAACTCTGGCTTTGCACATAATTTCCGAAGCCCAGAAAAGAGGGGGAATTGCTGCGTTTATCGATGCGGAGCATGCTTTGGATTCGGCTTATGCCAAGAACTTGGGAGTAGATATAGACAATTTGATGATCTCTCAGCCCGACACCGGGGAACAGGCTTTGGAGATAACCGAAACTCTGGTCAGAAGCGGTGCAGTGGATGCGATTGTGATAGATTCGGTTGCAGCCTTGGTTCCCCGAGCGGAAATCGAGGGCGAAATGGGAGATTCGCATATGGGCCTGCAAGCTCGCCTGATGTCGCAGGCATTAAGAAAATTGACCGGAACCATAAGCAAATCCAAAACCAGCGTCATTTTCGTCAACCAGACCCGAATGAAAATTGGAGTAATGTTCGGCAATCCGGAAACCACTACCGGCGGCATGGCGTTAAAATTTTATTCTTCGCTTAGGATAGACATCCGCAGAGTATCCAGCATCAAAGAAGGCCAGAATGTGGTTGGTTCCCGTACCAGAGTCAGAGTGGTAAAAAACAAACTGGCCCCGCCTTTTAAGGAGACGGAGTTTGACATCATCTACGGCAAGGGCATATCCAGAACCGGAGAGCTAGTCGATTTGGCAATAGATAATAAAATTATAGAAAAAGGCGGCGCTTGGCTTTCTTACAAAAATGAGCGTCTGGGACAAGGCAGAGAAAATGCCATAAAGTTCTTAAAAGAAAATCCTGATTTGGCCCACGAAGTAGAGGATAAGCTGAAAGAAGCTTTAGGGTTTTCTCTGGCTAAACCTGCAAAAGAGCAGGAATCAAAACCGAAGAAATGAATAACCGCACCACAGAGCCGCGGGGTATTCTGGAGACAAAGAATAGAATTGCCTGAAAGCAGAATTACCAAGATAGAAAAACAGAAAAAAGCCAACAAACGATTTTCCATTTTTGTAGATGACGGTTTTGTCTCGGGGATTAGTCAAGATACTCTGGTGAATTTTGGTTTAAAGATCGGAGACAAGCTCGACAGTCGTAAACTCCGAGAGATCGAAGAAAAAGAAAACCTGTTCAAAGCTAAGGAATTCGCCTTAAAGCTCCTTTCTTTTAGGCCGCGAAGCAGAAAGGAATTGAAAGACAGATTAAAGAAAAAAGGATTCGAGCAAGAGGCGATTGAACAGACGCTAAATAGACTTGAGGAATTGAATCTAATCGACGACCACAAATTTGCTTCAATGTGGGTGGAAGAAAAGCTAAGGTACAGACCAACCGGAAGAAGAGTTTTAGAGCAAGAGCTTTATCTTAAGGGCATAGACAAAGACATAATTTCCGAGGTGCTAGACAAGGTTTATTCTGACATAGACGAAAAAGACCTGGCTTTGAAGCTTTTTGAAAAAAGGAAAAAGCAGTATGCTAAATTAGATGAAGATGTCGCAAAAAGAAGGATAAATAATTTGCTTTTGCGTCGAGGATTTTCTTACCAGACTGTGGCGAGTATTTTTTATAAGTGGAAAGAGATGATGGGGGAGTGAAAACTCACACAACCTATTGGTATGCCCTTTCTCTTACAAGCCAATTCTATTTTTGTGGCATACCATTTCGGCTGGATACAACACCCAAGTGCAAGCTAAATTGCATTTATTGTTTTGCGATGTCACGCGGAGGTCGTCGAACAACAACCACTCTTATTGCAGACTTCGACAAAATCAGAAAGAAAATGAGCTCTGCTTTAGAAAAAGACATAGATAGTCGAGACATAACAGCGGAATTGCTTGCGGAAAAAGTACCAATACACTTTGGAGGTATTAGCGACCCGTTTTCAGATAATGATGCTTCGAAACTATCCAAGAAACTTCTCGGTCTACTGGGTAGGTATCATTACCCAGTCATAATAAGCACTAAAAATACTCGCGAACTACTGAAAGAAAGCACTCTTAATATATTGAAAAAGATTAAGTATCTTGCTGTTCAAGTTTCCATCACAACACCTGATAGAAAGTTATCTGGAAAGATTGAACCCAACGTGCCATCTCCCGCTGAGAGAGTGACATGCATTGAAAACCTAGCGAGTGAGGGCATATATTGTATTTGCCGATTACAGCCACTTTTGTTTACTGAGATTAATAACATAGTACAGGATTTAATTCCTATGCTCTCAGAGGCAAAATGCAAACATGTTATCGTAGAATACTTAAAATTACCGGTCGAAAGACGTACATCTTTATTCGATCCTATGTTAAAAGCTACAGCGTGGGAAGCATATGATTTTTACAAAAAAAGTGGTGCTCCTTTGGTTGGCCGTGAGTGGCTTCTTCCGAAAGAATTGAAGTGGGAAAACCTCCAACCAATAATTAATAGCATCCATCAAGGCGGAATGACATATGGCGCAGGCGATTATGGACTCCACCACCT
>Ga0299912_10001735_pt1 | contig 17622 bp, 13 predicted proteins | sample RVTome_2_FD_207667 | JGI IMG/M metagenome (GOLD analysis project Ga0299912, IMG submission 207667) | Soil microbial communities from uranium-contaminated site in the Upper Colorado River Basin, Wyoming, United States - RVT95D214 (version 2) ... | reverse complement strand
AAACTCAGTCAATACGTTTGCAGTGTATAAGCAAAACATAAATCTACAATTGTGTCCTCAGTTTATTCCCAGCCTTTGGACATTTGACGCTGAAATTGCCATTTTAAGTTCCTGAATGGTCAGCCGGGCTGTATTAGCCCAATTGAAATGGTCTGCCCGTGATAGCGCTGTGGAACGCCATATCTCACGTTGCATTGGAGTGGCATTGACCACCTGAATGATCTTTCGAGCTAGATCATCCGGATCTTCAGGTTGGTAATATAAGGCGGAATGTGCAAAAAATTCCGGCATAGGAGGTTGAATAGTGGACACTATCTGGCAGCCGTGGCTCATCGCTTCGAGTGCTATGTTCGGACATGCCTCTACCTTGCTCGTCATGACAAAGGTCGCACAGTTGTAAAAGGACCACGACATCTCCTCTGGTGATAAGTTTCCAGCCCAGACGATGCGAGACCCAATATTTAGTTCCACTGCCAGTTCGTTGAGTTTCCCCTTATAGAAACTCATTCTCCTGTGGACGGCACCCGCTATAACAAGACAATAATCATGGGCTCCATTTCGTAGGATAGCGAGAGCTCGAATTACGTCTTCATATGCGCGATAAGGGCGAATAGACCCTGCCGTAAAAATGAAAGGTCGACCGTCAATCCTTTCAATGACGGAGGGTATAGAGAGTAAATCCTTCTGAGGAGGTGGCTCCACGCCATGATAAACAATTCCAATTTTTCCCGGATTCAAGCTCCACTCCCTCGTCAAGAAGTCACTAACAAAGTTTGAAACTGCAATTATTCTGCTGGCGCGCCTGCAAGCCGTCTTGGCCAAATAAGCTAAAACGAGGTTCCTTATTCTTTCACTCACTGGATTACCAAAAAATGGCATTGCTAGAGCTTCCATGTTCCGCACCATCACCACTGTGGGGACATTTCCGCAATTCAGCCAACGAGCCGTCGGAATGAATACGACATCCGGAGTGAATTCTCGGAGTCCAGCTTTAAGCCTACGGTGACCCAAAAGGGGATCCGATTCAGGCCAAGCTTCCAATCCTGACAGCCCCAAATTTTGCGTCTCCATAACACGTCGTGGCAAAAACAACTTCAAGGCGCTTACCTGTGGATCTTCTTGCATTAGAGGAACAATGTGCTGAATATATTTCCGTCCTCCACCACTCAAGCCTTTTTGGGTTAGACTCACTATTGCTATTCGCATTGGGACAATTAAAACACTCAATTAAACACTCTGGTTAATAACGAAGAGCGCCCCGTACACTAAGCCTACTTGAAAACCTTTCTAAGTCCCCTCAGCTTTTGCAACAACGGATAATTGTAGTAAGCCCTCCTCGCCAAATACTCCAGAGATGCTTTGATAGTTCCTTCGTTCGTCGACGTTCCTTTCATGAGGAGGTCTCTCAGTAACTTCAATTCCTCAAGAGTATGCTCACAAGTGTAATATAATGTCTCATTGTTTTTCAGCCAAAACTCATCGACAAGCAATCCCCGTGTCTTGGCTAGCTCATAAATCTCGGTGTTGGGTAAAACCCACATAATCTCTGCACTTCTTGAGTCATATGGTTTGATTCTTCCCATTAGACTAACCGTCTGGTCAATCGTCTTTTCACTCTCTCCCGGACTTCCAACTATCAAAAAGGCCCGTGGTTTAATACCGGCTTCATGAACTAACTTAAAGGTTTTTTCGATCTGATCAACCGTTTGGCATTTCTTGATTTTCTGAAGGATTTCCGGAGCGCCGGATTCAACCCCAAAATCAATCCTGTAGCATCCCCCTTTCTTCATCCAATATAGTAATTCCTTGTCTATGTGGGCCACGTGGGAAGAGGCGACAAAATGAATGTCAAGTTTTCGGTCAATTATGCCTTGGCAAATTTGAACGGCTCGATCTTTTTGCACAGTGAAGTTGTCATCAAAAAAGATAAAATTTCGTACCTTGTGGTCACAGTAAAGCCACTCAATCTCGCCGAGCACATTTTCAGGACTTCGACCTCGCCACCTTCTCTCCCAGAACTTGGAACCCGAGCAAAAAATACACCCGTAGGGACATCCTCTGGATGTCATAATGGACGCAGCTCTCCCTTTGGTCTCTGGCAAACCTAAGTAGTCGTCAAGGTTGAAATCCGAGTAGTTCGGATAAGGGATTAGGTCAAGGTTTATAATTAAATCTCTGTGTTCGGTTAAATGAATTCTGCCATTTTCGGAATAGGCGATCCCTCTAATATTCTCTAAACTCTGACGGGTAAGCATAGCCCGGAACAGCTCCAATGCTGTCTCCTCCCCTTCTCCGAGAACAACTGCATCGGCGTAAGCATTTATGAACATGTGCTGCGGAAAAGCCGTTGCATGGTGCCCTCCCAATACAATCCTGGCTTTTGGTAACATTTTCCTGACAAGTTTTGCTGTCTTAAAAACCTGTCCACGTTCCAAAGTCCAGCAAGATATTCCGACAATAGATGGGGAATGAAGTCTCAAGGCTTCGGCTAACCTCTTCCATGAAAAAGGCGAAGCGTCCAACACCCTGACATCAATACCCTCTCCCCTGAGCATAGCAGATATGTAAGCAAGCCCAATGGGCGGGAAATCAGACTTCTGGGGAATTTGCCTCGGTGGTGTAATTAATAAGATTTCCATTCAGGTCTCATAGCATTTATTTGCTACAGGCTCACCTTATAAGTTCTCCGCCATAGCTCAAACATCGTGAGTGCAAACAGACGTTCAGAATTGTTGAAACCACACCTTTGTCCCTTTATTATTGTTTTAATGGTTTTAAGGTCAAATATGTCCCTGTCCGCATCCATAAGCACTTCTTCAACATAGCTCCCCCAGTCGCCCTTAAACCAAGCGCGAAGCGGCAAGGAAAAACCACGCTTAGGGCGAGAAAGATCAAGGTGCTGTGGCAGGAGCCTGGAAGCCAATTTACGCAAAAGAATTTTTCGTTCTTTTGTCGTTACGCGAAAATGGTTGGGAACACGGCCAAATGCAAATTCAATGACCCGGTGGTCAAGCAGGGGTGCACGCACCTCAAGCGAATTAAGCATACTCGCTCGGTCCACCTTCACCAATATGTCATCGGGAAGATACATTCTGAAGTCAGCAGCCATGCCAAGTCCCGGAAGCCCTCGTTCAGGTTCACATAACCCTGCTTTATAAGTTTCAGGATTTATGAGCAGCCCACGCTTTTCATGAAGGGGGTTCAAGAGGCGCTCCCTCGTTCTGCTATCAAAAAAGAGCCCTGAAGTAGCCATAGCATCTCTCAGTTCGCCGCCTATTGCCAAAACGCCATTTCTTCCCCGAAAACCAACAGGCAGATGTAATGCCGATGATTTGATAACGTTTCGAATCAATGGCGGCAAAATACGACGCAGGCGCTCCTGATAAAGAAGCCACTGGTGATTAAAATAACCACCAAAGAGTTCATCTCCACCGTCGCCGCCGACTGCCACTTTACAATGCTGCCTGATGAGATTTGAAACGAGGTATGTTGGCACCATCGAAGAATCACACATCGGCTCGTCGTACTGTCTTGCAAGTTTCGGTAAGAGCTCGACAGAAGCAGGTTCTGCCACAAGCTCCGTATGCTGTGTCCCGAAGTTGTCAGCCACGATCCGAGCGTAAGGCGCCTCGTTATACGAACCATGACCAGGAAATGTAATTGTAAAAGTGCGGATGGGCATCGATGAGGTCTCAGCCGCAAGTGCAGTAACAAGACTTGAGTCAACCCCTCCGCTCAAAAGAACTCCAACAGGCACATCAGCAACGAGCTGTCGCTTTACAGCATCCCGCAATAGCACTTCAAGCTCCTCAAGCATTGAATCCATCGATGAAGTATTATCATTACAAGGGGCGGGTAATTGCCAATATTGCCAGACCCGGGGTTCATGAAGCTCAAAGTCAACCGTCATTGCGTGAGCAGGCGGGAGTTTGTATATACCCTTAAGAATGCAATAACTCCCCGGGATGTGGCCATATGTTAAATAGAATTCAAGACCATCAAGATCAAGCCGCCGGGGCTGTTCAGGATCTGCCATCAATGCTTTTAGCTCGGAAGCAAATACAAAACGGCCATTGCTGTATTCATAGAAGAGGGGTTTTTCGCCTGCCCTGTCCCTGGCGAGAAAAAGGCGTTGGCTTTTTTGGTCGCACAGGCAAAAGGAAAACATCCCGTTGAGATGGGCGAGGCAGTCCTCACCCCACGCACGATAGGCTTCTATAAGAACTTCTGTATCGCTGACCGTCCGGAAGCGATGTCCACGCGATTCCAGTTCACGACGAAGTTCCTGGTAATTATAGATTTCACCATTAAAAACAATGATGATCTCTCCTGCAATATCGGTCATTGGCTGATGACCACCGGGAGATAAATCAATGATTGCCAATCGCCGATGGGCAAGCCCAACGCGGCCGTCTTGTGACAAGAAGACTCCCGCATCATCAGGACCTCGGTGGATCATGGTGTCTCGCATCGTTAAGAGCTGATCGACTCTTTGGAGAGGAGCTTTGGAGGCGATGCCAACGAAACCACACACGGACAGATATCCTCAAGGTTAGGGTTAAAGAAATAAGCGGTTCTTCAATATCTGCTGATATGCCTTTTCATACTGTTCTGCCATAAATGAGATAGACCACTTCTGAGTTATCGCCTTCGCAGTTTCAGCCCTTTTTCTTGTTGAATTTGGATCTGAAAGCGACAACTCTATTGCTTTGGAAATTGCTTCAGGATCTTCTGGGTTAACAAGTAAAGCCCCCGCCTCGTTCAGAAATTCCCTATGCGCGGGAATGTCCGAAACGATCAATGAGCAACCGCAAGCCATTGCTTCGATAACCGAATTTGGCAATCCTTCATAGTCACTTAATGAGCAAAAAACATCGCTGCTCTTCATCCAGGACCAGAGTTTCTGACTATCTATGAAGCCTGCGAATTCAACTACGGCCGCTAACCCCAACTGCTCAACCTGTTTCTCTAAGGAGTCACGTATTGGCCCCTCACCACAAATGATAAGCTTAATCGGAAATAGCTTAAGAGCACGATGAGTTGCCTCAATCAACTTGTCGATATTTTTCGAAGCTTCTAAACGGCCCGCGTATAACAAAACCTTATTGATAGACCTCATATTCTCGTGATCAGAGGTTTGCGGGATAATCTCATTTATCATTTCAAGTGGCAACCCGTTTGGAATGATATATCGTCTTTTATTTGGATAATGAGAACGCCAGTAAGAATCGCCACCTGAAGAATTCGAAACTATTGCTGCAGATAAACCAACCACCTTTTCACGCAATCTAAATTTCCATGTGTTATTGTATGCCAATTGGCAACTCGGTTCCCGCAATATCCATGGAGTCCTGGTTATTTTTGCAGCTATGCCGCCTATAATATCCATTTGCAGAATCCAAGTATGAACGATATCGGGTTTTATTTGCCTGATTAAACGAATTAATTGCCAGAGAATATAAGGGTCATAGTTTGATCGTGCCTTTAGACAGTGAAGCTCAACATCTGGCAATACTCGGGTAGATGGCCCGTTCCGCAGATAGGCAATATGGACTTGATGCCCCATTTGCACCAATTTTGATGCCAGATAGCTCAACTGCTGTTCAGCCCCACCGCCCGAAATCTGAGGAATTAGATGAAGTATTCGTAGTGGCTTGAGCATCACCCTATTCTTGACCAATAAACTAAAATAATAAACCTGCCTTCTTAGTTTACCTTGCGGGTGAAACCGAAAATACTTAGTCTCAATGCCTTCGGTGCGTATTTCTGATGCAATGTACCCAGCCAATAAGCAAACTTTGAGAATTCTAAATAAGATGGTTCAGCCTCATATGTGTACACGCACCCATCGAAACCAACATTTTTCATATGGCGTCGAATTTTCCGGACCGTATTACACCGATAGTAAGTCGGGAATACATCTTCACACTCACGAGTGGATTGAACTCTTACTAACACCTTTGCATGATAGGTGTTGGGAAGCAATTTTGCCATAAGTGCTACATATCCGAGAGCGTTGGCCGTTCTAAAACAAAAGTAACCACCAACCTTCAGTACCCGTCTGCATTCGGAAAAGAATGTTTCCGGTTGCTCTACGTGCTCCAGCACTTGATCGCAAATCAACAAATCGACAGAGGCACCTTCCACTGGCCATTTTTCAGAATTTATCAATCGAAATTCATCGAGAAAGGCATTCCTGGCTGCGCTCTTATCTATGTCGACACCAATAACACGATGACACTTACCCTTGAGGATTCTCAGTTCTCTCCGGATACGACAGGGGTCGTACTCATAAACGCCGCGGCCACAACCTATATCCAATACAGTAAAGGCATCCTCCAATAAAGCATTCACCCGTAAATAGAAATGGATTGTTCCGTCAATATCCGTGAAACCGCCATACACAGATTCTGGAAAGAATGTGCGCTGGTATCTCTCCACCTCCATATTCTCCTTGTGAATCAAGTTCCTACACCAGATGGATTTTGGTTATATTGAGATTAGTAAGGAGCTATTAGTCAATAGACTCCCTGAACTACGTTTCCAGAAAAAAAAGTTTACAGTATGTTGCTCCAGTCGAGACTATCCGCAATTTGCTCCTCAATCATTTTCCTGGAGATCCGCCTTTATTGACCAAAATCTGAAGGTAGTTCTTAAATATTATAGATTTAGCCGCCCAAATCAAACCAGATACACACAATCCATGATAAATTATTTCTCAAATTACCTTGTTTCAAAAATCATTGAGCATGGTTTTCTAGCCTTTTTGATTCGACTATCTTCCCAAATATCTCCGTTTCCATTCGATACGCCTCATGCCCTGCTCAATCATTTCTCCTGCTCGTTGCATCCGGGAACGAAACCTATGCTCCATCATCACCCGGCGGTAGCCATTAAGCGCAATATGTCGACGCTCCTCATCGTGGCCGAGATAGTAGCGAATCTTATCCACCAGATCGTCCACATCTTTATAACCTATGACCTCCTCACCGACTTTGTAAAATGTGCTCAGGTATGCACCCCCATCCGAAATCTGCATAACTCCATTTCCCGCAAGCTCAAATAAGCGATAGCCTCCCACCGTATAGTCTCCACGGTTGTGAACATTAATTCCGATTTTGCATCGTTGGTAAAGTGGAACATATTCAACAAATTTGATAGGCCTGACCCAAGCAGGGAATCCATATTTTACGTTAAAGTATAGATTTCTTTTTAGTGAGCTCAATCCATATAACCTCATCCTATTTCCGAGTGCTCTCTTAATTTTCGCCAATAGCGGCATTTTTCCAACATGCAATGCCCCAACAAAGATAACGTCGATGTCTCGTTTCCGTTCCAATATGCTTTTTTCCGTCTTTGTGTGGTCAAACATTGCATCAAATAATCCAAGCATCCACAGATCTATATTCTTCGCTCCGCAATACATCAACTTTTCACTCATGCCCATATCCCGACTATATGCCGGGCTGTGGTAAAAAATATGATCATAGGCATGAATATAAGCGAAATCCCGATCGTAAGCGCTCATTGGACCATCGGCAATGCGCAATACTTTGTATATGGGAATATTTCTAAGATAGTCAGGGTGATAAGGTGGACAAGTATCCACGATAACAGCCTCCGCTCTCTTTTCTCTAATAATCGACTCAAAGTCGGCATACATTTCCATCAACCCCGGATGTTCCTGATAATAGAGGTTGTCGAGCAATTGTGCCCGTATATATAACGTTGGACTTAGGTAAGGATCGTGATTGAACGGTATAAAAGTAAATCTATCCATAGAGGCTGCAGCAATTTCCCGGGTCCAATACTCAGCCTCAAAGCCTTTCTTATTGAATGAATAGATAATGTTCATGCCGTACCATTGTTCCTGGTGATTTCTAATACTATCATCGGGCAGAATGGCTTAATATCAAATGGTTGAAACAATCCTATTACATTAATTACATAAAATAAAACCTTGGATACTTTCGGCCATTTTTTATCAAAGTTCAAAATCCAAGGAGAAATACGCCCAGCAACATAAGCGCACACATGACTCGTCAAATCTTTTGGCACCAACTGAACCATTGCCTGACAACTCATAATATTTAGGTTATGGGTCATAAGGTTCTCATGATCTAATCTACGCTGGACCAGACCATAAATCCCTCCGTAATTTGGAATAACAATAAGTGCCATACCTCCGGATCTTAAAAGATTCATATGTTTTCTCACAATGGTAGCTGCATCATCGAAGTGTTCAACTACCCCCACACTATAGACAAAGTCGAAAGAGCCACCCGAAAATGTAGTACAAAAAACATCTTCGCAGCGTAGATCTCCTTTAATCTCTAGCGACACGAAAAGTTTCCTCGCCAAATTGATGCCCCGTTCTGAATAATCGAGGCCTGCAACAGTAACTCCCATTATTTTTGCCATCCATGCTAGCATCTTACCGGGAGCGCAACCGATTTCTAGAACGCGCATACCCGGCTTTACCTTCGCTTTCATCAGCCGCTTCAAGTTCTTGGTGCTAACATTCAACGAAGAGGGCAACCGCATCCGTATATCTCGTGACCACACTTCGTCCCACTGCCCTTTTGTCTTCCTACCAATGACATTATTCATCTAAGTCCCTCAACTATATCCGATTCTCAATTCTATGCTTAAACTTTCAGTGAAATTGTACCGTTAATCTTTACTCCCCCAATGAAAATAGTAAATACCTCCTCTTGCTAAATAGATGTATATTAAAGGCGCTAGCACAAGCCCTCCTTTTGTCATCATGAACATTAGGTCACCATTAGAAATTTGGTAACTCCTTCCTAAGAAAAAAGCCACCAAAGGGACCAAAGGCAGATTCGACTTCCTTTTCTTAAGGTATACATCCCAGAATACCAGGAGTCCGAAAAGAATTAACGCGCATTGAAACACACCCAGAAAGCCATAATTCGCCCATCCGTCCCCTAATATACTCGAGTTCATGCTATATGTGCTTCCACTTGATAATAATGACACTATAAATGCCGGTGAAGTATATCTCGTCGAGAACGAGGTATCCTGGCCCAAACCCAGCAATAAATTCATTGTTGTAGACCCATAATAATAAAGATATGGATGAATATCAGGAAAAATAAGATAGTTCACATAAGCACCATAGCCAGTAACCACGAATACTCTATCAAACAACTCCAATATTACATTACCTTCATACCCGCTATAATAATAGACAGCATATACAACCAAAACAACAGAAAGAGCATACACATAGAATTTAGATCTCCTTGTAAGTAAAAGATGAGATCGACCTTTCTTCTTTTGCATAGAGAGTTTTATAATAATATTTGAAATCGCTATCGCAAATAACGGTCCTTTTTGTAAAGTCAATACTCCATATAAAACCCATATAACCAAAGACATTAACCAAAATATGAACCATAACCTGTCTCGCCCACTTTCCCAGTTAAATAAGGCATACAAGTTAAACAAAGGCAAAGTTACAACTAATGCGATTATCTCAAAATGTATTTCAAGGTTACTCTTCCCCAAATAGAGCTGTTCGGTCCTAATTGCATAGTAGTTGGCATAGTCTCTTTCCAGAAACATATCACCAATATTTGTTAAAACGTATTGAGTAGCCTCAAAAGAAAAGAAAACAAAAATACCCACCACTATTAATATAAATAAGATAAGATGTTTAAGTTTAAACCTCTCAAAATACACTAATTTTGCCTTTTCCCATTGACTATCTAAACCCATTCTTAAATACAGCTTCTTTTCAAAACTCACGTACATTAGTATAATGAAGTTTATTAAAATGGTAGCTAATATAAATTTAACGGTTATTTCTTCACTTTTCCTCACAATAAATCCAATGGGAAGCTCACTATAGGAAATTGTAATTACAGCCGGTGTCGTTACAGCAAGAAAACATAACGAATGCCATGCTAAAAGGCTTTTTAATTGACTCCTCCTTATCACACGAATGCATAATACAATCCCAGCCGTGCAACTTAAGATTAGTAATATTTCCAGTGAATGCTTAATCATAATTATGTTTAGAAGAAAATTAAATCGGCAACTTATCCAGTACCTCTACTAAATGCTTCGCCACATTTAAGTAAGAATACTTTTCAATTTCCCATTCAAGCCCCGCATAATGCACAAATCCATAGCGTTGTTTTTCGTCATACCACAATTTGATTTGGTGTGCTATATCTTCTACACTCGCTTTGCAGCATCCCGCCCTGGTCTGTTCAAGAAGCCTCCCCACAGAGTCTCCGTCTCCAGGAACACTTAATATCGGTCTGCGCGCTCCTAAATACTCAAAAATTTTTCCAGTCATTATTCCTTTTTCTCCTGAATGAGACAGGTGCAACAAAATTGTCGCTTTTTGCTGCACTTCAACAGCCTTTGAATGAGGAATGCTCTTATGAATTAGACATATGCTCTTGCAGATACTATCCCCTAATAGGGAATTCAACAGTTGTGTATTTGCTCCATAGAAAACAATTTTAAATCTTTTTGCATCAATAACTTTATTCTTAAGAAGCAAATCAATTGCTTTAAAAACGGGAACAGGATCTCGCATTGGTGGGTTTAAAATGCTTCCAGTATAGACGATTTCAAAAACATTTTTATCACTTTCATTCATCCCCTGCACATTCAGGTACTCTTCTGGGTCATATCCGTTGTATATAAACGATACAGGTTTATTAGTTATACGCTCTATTTTGTTGGCGATCGCCGGAGTAACTGCAACAATATGTGAAGAGGTCCGGAGATATTTTGTGATGGAGGTTTCCTGTCGGAATGAAAAATACTTGTTATACATATATTTTTGGTCCCACAAATCTCTGAAATCAGCAATCCATGGAATCTTATATTTCTTGTGCAGATTATAGGCAATGCGCAATGGTGCTGGGGGAGGGTAGGTAGCCCAGATAACTCGAATACTATTTTCAGCTATGAGCGACGGTAATATCTGCATACTGTTCAAGTAGTAATCCAAAGGCTGGGTAGTGGGGAATAGCGCGGTTGTTCCGTATCTCAAGATTCTTTTGACAAACGGATAGGAACGGTTGGTTTTGAAAGGAACTCTTATCACATAGGTATTATTCTTCAGTTCTTCTTTCTTATCCGCATCGATCCCTCCGGTGAAAAACTGTCCTTCAGCAACCTGTGCCGTACATACGTAAGGTTGCCACCCGTATCGCTTTAAATACTTCGATAAACCATAAGCGCGACGACCAGCCATATAATTAGCTGGTGGAAATACCCAGCTTAACATTAGTATATTCTTATCCATTCGCGGTAAATACCCTCTGTTTCTTCAGCTGACATCCAATGATGCAAGGATTTGCTTCTTTGAGTACTTTCACTTCTGGTAAGATCCCAACCCAAACCCGCGTTTGTCGATTTCAAGGACCAAACTATCACCAATCGGTTGTACACAAACCGTAAACAGTTTCAAAATTCATCCAAATTACTGAAGGCTTACCCCAAATCTCTTCACCCAGCTTCCAAAGCAGATCAACCTCCAAATCAAAGAACTGTAAGGCCTTCGATCATCAAGAAACTCCTTTAGTATATTTAAAGCTGAAGGCCTTATTATGCCCTGAGATACCTCTATGCTTTGTTGAAAAGCCTGGATAAACTCCTGATTGCTCTCTCGGATCCACAGTTCCTCTGGCGTTTCAAAGCCGATTTTGTCCATTCGCATATGAATTTTTGGGGGCAAAATATCTTTCATCCCCACGCGTAGCAGCCGTTTGGTTATTCCTCCCGAGATAATATAGCTATTGCGTAGACCCAAAACAAATTCGACTAAACGATAATCTAAGAAGGGCACTCTTGATTCTACGGAATGAGCCATTGAATTACGATCCTCCCAGTGTAATAACATGGGTAAATTTGACGCCGTTAATTGGGATCTGGAGAGTTCTTTGATGCTAGTCGTTATGATGTTCGTTTCAAGATTCATATCAGTAGGTTTAGCATTCAGAATACCCAAATTCATCCATCTTGGGGTTAAAGACTCTGTACCAAACCAATTTTTCAATTTCCTGCGAATAGCTCTTGGTAAGAAAACATTTGCCATGTTTCTCAGCACAAAAAGGCAATTGTAGGAATGTAATTCTTTACCCATTCGTATCTCACGCCACAAGGTAATTAATTGGAACTTCTTTAACAATTCAGCATACAGAACTATAAAAAACCAACCATAACCACACAGTAGCTCATCCCCCCCCTGTCCATCGAGCAGCACCTTGACGCCATTTTCCGCCGATAGTTTGAAGACATTCCATTGAGCGTAAATGCTTGTTGAACAAAAGGGTTCATCTTGGAACCACACGAGGTCATCAAGCACTTCAAACAATTTCTCGTTGGACGCATAGGTGTAATGTGAATCAATATTGTAATAATTCGCCAATATCTCAATAAACTCCTTTTCATCCAGTCCCGTTACACCGCTGCAATAGGAAAACGTTTTCAGCAGGTCTTTCGCATTTTGTTTGTTCAAAATCTCAATCATCAGCCCAACGATGCTAGAAGAATCCAACCCTCCTGATAGGCATGATCCCACAGGAACATCAGCCCGAAGATGCATGAGTACTGAACTTCTAATAAGATCTTGAAACTTTTCTGCTGCTTCCTCAAAAGATCCGTCAAATTTACGAGGCTTCAAATTATACCACGAGTAAACGGGAAGCAGGTTCTTGGTCAAGACCCCTGACCCAAATTGCTGCGCCAACTCAGTAACAGCAATCTCGCAAGCTTCTCCCCCTCGAAGCTGATAAACACCATCGAATAAAGTTTCATTCGTATGGTCAATTAGCCCCCAATTCAGAAAATCATAAACCCGCTGATGGTTCATCTTAGCGCGCCAACCAGAAAGAATGGTAAACTGTTTGATTTCTGATGCAAAAGCAAGAAACCCATCTGGTGAAATCCAAAAATACAAGGGCTTTATTCCAAAGCGATCTCTGGCGACAAAAAGCTTCTCTTCCAAACTGTCAAATATAATAAACGCAAACATTCCATTAAATTTCTGCAAGCATTCTCTTCTCCAAAGATCATATGCTGCCATAATGACTTCCGTGTCCGTATTAGTTCTGAAGGAATATCCTTCCATTTCCAGTTCTTTCCGGAGCTCGATAAAATTATAGATCTCACCATTGAAAACAATCCAGTAGCGCTCCATATAGTTCATCGGCTGACGCCCACGCTCGCTTAAATCCAAAATGGCCAATCGGCAGTGTGCTAATGCAATATTTAGTTTGCCGTTTGATCGGACGGTCTGGAGTTTTGGCAGATCCATATCAGCATCCCGCCTACCGACTATTAAGAATCCTTCATCATCCGGTCCGCGGTGCTTAACAGTAAAGTTCATCTTGTTGATAACAGAGTATTTAATAGGTTTATTCGCGATTAATCCGCTTATCCCACACATAAGCTACCTTCTGCCTTAACTAAAATCCTTGCATTTCCCCCCGTATATCCAACTAAAAACAATTTGCGGAACATACAGAATGACTTCAAGACTCAGGAGATTGAAGTCCATGAATACAACCATTTGTGGATATCGGTTCTGGACCTGACGGAGGGATTTGGGAGGTATTTAGTCGCCCATATAATCTTGCTAACTTATAAGCATGTACCCCAGCTACTAACGAAATCCCTTTAAATACCCTCCATTTGTGCTTAACACTGGGGCCAACCCACTTGAACGTTAAGTACCGCAGAAAATGGAAACCATTACATGAGGAGCCATCATAAAAAACAACATAGTTGGGAGCGAAAGAAATTATCATCAAAACGATCCTGTATAATTCAAGGATAACGGAGACTGAGCCTAAATTCTTACGAATCCTGTCCTGATCAAACAATAGTAAGAATATTCGTTTCCCAAGCTCTTGACTTCCACAAAACAACCTAATGGTCTCAATCCACTTTTTTGTCTCTATGGTCCTGATCTCAACATGGTTATTCATAATACCTAAATGCTCCTTAACGTCTATTACATAAGGTACCTCCGTATATATTATAATTGATCTTACTTTATTGAGGTCTATAAGGTTTTTGACCACCATGGAAAGCTGTCGAGGGCAACCTGACGCCATGATTACTGCTTTGTCTCTTGGCTCTACAGCCTCAGATAGATATTCCTCATATGAGTGCGATTTTATTCTGTTATCAACCATATCCTTCACTTGCAGATCTTGAAATAGTTCTTCAAATCGTTCCCGATTCCGATCCTTCACGATAAACATTTCCACAATTTTCGACATGATTCTTACCTTGAAATAGTTATTCCTCCCAAAGCCATATCGGTCATTGATAAGAGCATAAAAAACCTTAAATCTTGACAACATCGATTCCATCTCACTTTGGGTGTAGTGCTTCTTTATAACGAGGCGCCCCACAATATAACTAATCAGGTTAGCAAATATCGAAAGATGATTTATCTCACCATGGGTAAAATTGAAATTACGCATTACTTGATAGCTATTATTAATGTAATACTGCCCCCAGTCATCCGACCGCAACCATCCATTGTTCTTTGCAATTCTATATAATTCAGTTCCAGGGAATGGTGTAGCAGCACCAAACATGGCATTTTCGCTTTCCAAATAGAAAATGAGACGAATTGAATCGCGGAAATCCTGCATGTTTTCATTCGGGTGTCCGACCATCATAAGCATAGTAGTCGATATACCGTGGCGATGTACCATATAGTGAGCCCGATAGATTTGAGATAAACTGAATTGTTTTCTAATTTCTTTGAGTATCCTAGGGGATCCGCTCTCAATACCAAAATCAATTCTTTTACAGCCGGCGGCTTTTACAAGCGACAATACTTCATCACAGATTGCAGGCGAATCTACTCGTGAATTTCCTGACCAGCCTATCGGCAATTTTCTCCGGATGATCTCATTAGCGAGATTGATAACACTCTCTTTCTTGAAAAAAAGAAGCTCATCAACGAAAAAGAAATAGTCAATGCCATAATTCCTGTAAAGATACTCGATTTCATCTACGATTTTCACATGCGAGCGTTGCCGATAACTACGAGCAAAGACGCTGTGTGATGCACAAAATATGCAGTCGTAAGGACAACCTCTAGATGCCGAGATTGTAAGTGCCATCCCCTCCTTATTTTGCATTTCCCCGTTGCATGCACGCGTTACAACATATTTTTTCACAGGCAACTCATCCCATGCAGGGACAGGCAAAGTATTCAAATCAGCGATGACCCTCCGGGGCCTTGTTCTCACTATGGTTCCATTATAACGAAATGCAAGGCCGTCGATGGTGGACGGATCAAAGCAATCTCCTAAACGCAATTTTCTGATAACTTCGACCAGTGTTTCTTCTCCTTCCCCTAGAACTAAATAGTCTAAATAAGCCAGTTGATCTAGAGACTGCTCAGGGACGGTACTAACATGAACACCTCCAGCTATTTGAACAGTTTCAGGGTACTCTTTTCTCAGCTTAACAGACAATGTTTTGACATAAGGCACTTGTGGAGTCATGAATGAAAAACCAACCACATGAGGCTGTAGGTTTCTGACAATATTTAGTATCTCTTGGTCTGTATAATTGTATATATTCGCATCACAGACTTTCACATTTAGCCCATGCTGCTTAGCATAAGCTGCCAGAGCAATGAGACCGATAGGAGGCATTTTCCCTTCTTCGTGTTGTCGTGGATTAATCAATAAACAATCTATGCCTTGGGCAGTCTTCATATAACTCCCTTAGATTTTATGCCAATTTAACCTAAATCCTTTTATGAAATTTTCCCTAAACTCAGAGGAAGCATAATTTACATAGGTACCTTCAAATAAATTAAATTACTTGGTCCTTATAGCCACTAAAGTCAGACCAAAATAGATGGTATATAAGACCAATTCATGTATGCCAAAAATTATCAAGAAAGATTCTATGCGCAGTTTCGAAGCTAAAAAAAGGGTAATGCTAATAGTTATGAAATATAACACGTGCCAGAAAGACCCAAGTTTAATCTTTCCAGCAGCTGGAATCGCCATGGTTAGAGGTGACACTATCGACTTGAATGCGAAAGGAATAACAAGGATCTGAGAGAATTTGCCCGCTTCCCTCCATTGCTCGCCGAACACAAAAGCAAAAAGATCAATGCCGAAAAGTGTTAGAATAATCACGGGGAAAAAATAAATAAGTGCAAATGTCAGGGCGATCTTGAACAATTGCGGTTTCAGAGGTTCTCCATCACGATATTTTTCAGCGACTTTTTGAAAAAAAACTTGCTCTACTGAAGATGAAATCAAATTCAAAGGCCAATAAATTACTCGCACGCTCATACTATACAAGCCCACCGTCGAGGAGTCGAACGAACTACTCATTATAAAAATAGGTAACGACTGTGAAATGCTGTTCAAAAGGGCAGTTGGTGAATTGAAAATAAGAAAATCCTTATATTGTTTAAAATATTGAATAATCTCCTTTTTTCTTATATATTTTCTGTATTTCTTGTCTTCTTTCCACCCCTGATATCCAAGCAAGCCTGTAGCGACACTCTGCCCTAGTATACTACCAACAAGAAATCCACTGGCACCCATTCTGGCAAATCCCATCCCGAGAAACACTCCTGCCGTTGTGATAGACATGGATATTCTACTAACAGCAACCCTCCTATACTGTTTTTTCCGATTTGACCAGTAGTTAAGGGTCTGGTATATCCCAGTCAGAAGTACTGTTACAGGAATCAAATAGAGCCAATTGGAAATTGCTTCGCTTTCAAGCATTTTACTGATTTCAGAGTTAAATGCCCATACACATAATAGAGTGAGAATGCTTACAGTAAATGTCATAACAAAAGAAAGGGCCACAATATTGACAGCATTTTCATCTTTTGGCGGCAACATCACCGATAACTCATATCGCCCGCTCGCTACCACAGAAATGATTGACCCCAATGACACATAGAGAGCAAAGAGTCCATAATCTAACGGGCTATATATGCGGGTAAGAATTGGGGATATAGCAATTGAAATTATCTGCGCAATGATAGTGCCAGTCATTAGGGTCAATACATGGGAGGCAAAAGATCCTTTGAAAAGATAGAACAACTTCACATCCTTAATAATTGTAATTGTGTTGGGAGTCTAGCTACAACCTTGACAATCTGGTTTCTTCAGTTGACCAGTTTTATGTGATTTCTCTCAATCGTGTGAGTGCCTTTAAGTCATTCCGACACAATTTGACGATTTGAGGACAATTGGGGGTTGGGTCTTTCAATCCAATAACAGTGTCTTTTACGACGGCCTCCGGAACGGAGAGGGAAACGCAGGATCTAAAACAATTGTATTCGTTTACTTGGTTAATGTCATTATTATTTGTTGACCGTTTGATCTCAAACATTATAAATTCAATAGTCCGAGTATGTCTGTGGGGTCAAATCTTTATCCTTGACTTTGATGATCTTTTTGGTCTTTCTGGTTTCTTTAGTTTCTCTAGTCTATTTGCACAGGGAAATGGAATGGGGTCAAATCCTTATTCTTGACAATGCTGGCCTTTTTGGTCTTTCGAGTTTATCTGGTTAATTTGGTCTGTTTGGTTTTTAATAAATCTTGGTAAGTGAGGCGAAGACCATCTTTA
>Ga0299912_10001734_pt1 | contig 17626 bp, 14 predicted proteins | sample RVTome_2_FD_207667 | JGI IMG/M metagenome (GOLD analysis project Ga0299912, IMG submission 207667) | Soil microbial communities from uranium-contaminated site in the Upper Colorado River Basin, Wyoming, United States - RVT95D214 (version 2) ... | reverse complement strand
CCTCCGTTTCCGCATGCGGGCGCCCGCCCGGCGCCGTCCAGCCGCGCGCAATCACCTCACCGCAGCTCTCATCGGCGATGACCGCTCCAACAGAGGGATTGGGTGCCGTCCGCCCGAGCCCGCGCTCGGCGAGCCTCAACGCGATCGCCATCATGTGGGCATCGAAGCTGGCACGCTCCGAGGGGCTCATGGATACGTCAATGCTTCTTGTGCGGCAACGCGCCAGCGACGGCGGTGTCGAAGGCTATGCGCGGTGCCTCGTGCGCGGCGACGGGCTCGGCGGCGATCTCGCCCAACACTTCGTGGAAATCGGCCGCCTCGCGGAAATCGCGATAGACGGAAGCAAAGCGCACGTAGGCGACGGGATCGAGCCCGCGCAGCGCCTCCATGACGAGGCCGCCGATGGTCGAGGAGGCCACCTCACTCTCGCCCGCGCTTTCGAGTTGGCGCACGAGGCCGGAAACCATGCGCTCGATGCGCTCGCGATCGATGGGCCGCTTGCGCAGCGCCACCTCGACCGAGCGCACGAGTTTGTCGCGCTCGAACGGCACCTTGCGGCCCGAGCGCTTGACGACGAGCAGTTCGCGCAATTGCACGCGCTCGAACGTGGTAAAGCGGCCGCCGCAATCGGGACAGATCCGACGCCGCCGGATGGCCGCGTTCTCCTCGGTGGGGCGGCTGTCCTTCACTTGCGTATTTTCGCCAGCGCAATATGGGCAGCGCATGGGAGCCTCCCCGTTCGGCCGCCGGCTGACGCAGCCAGAGGTACGGCGAACCGATTATTAGCCGCTGCGCCCCCGCAGAAGCAACGAGGCGCGCCCGGATATCCCAAGCGCGCCTCGATATGCGACTGATTGACGATCAGGAATAGATCGGGAAGCGCTTGCACAGCTCAATGGCTTGCGCCTTGACCTTATTTTCGACCGCGCCGTTGCCCTCCGGACCATTCTTGGCGAGCCCGTCGAGCACCTCGGCGATCATGCGGCCGATCTCCTGGAACTCGGCGACGCCGAAGCCGCGCGTCGTGCCGGCGGGCGCGCCGAGGCGCACGCCGCTAGTGACCATCGGCTTCTCCGGATCGAACGGGATACCGTTCTTGTTGCAGGTGATGTGCGCGCGCTCCATGGCCTTCTCCGACACGTTGCCGGTGAGCTTCTTCGGCCGCAGGTCGAGCAGGATGAGATGCGTGTCGGTGCCGCCGGAGACGAGCGCAAAGCCGGCGCTGACCAGCACGTCGCCCATCGCCTTGGCGTTCTCGATGACGTTCTTGGCGTAGATCTTGAACTCGGGGCGTAGCGCCTCGCCGAAGGCCACCGCCTTGGCGGCGATGATGTGCATGAGCGGGCCGCCCTGGATGCCGGGGAAGATAGCCGAGTTGACCTTCTTGGCGATGTCCTCGTCGTTGGTCAGGATCATGCCGCCGCGCGGACCGCGGAGTGTCTTGTGGGTCGTCGTGGTGACGACGTGGGCATGCGGGAACGGGCTCGGATGCGCGCCGCCGGCGACGAGGCCGGCAAAGTGCGCCATGTCGACCATGAGATAGGCGCCCACCTCGTTGGCGATGGCGCGGAAGTCGGCGAACTCGATGTGGCGCGGATAGGCCGAGCCGCCGGCGATGATGATGCGCGGACGGTGCTCGAGGGCGAGCTTATAGACCTCGTCCATGTCGATGCGGTGCGTGTCGGGGCGCACCATGTACGACACCGGCTTGAACCACTTGCCCGACTGGTTGACCGGGGCGCCGTGCGTGAGATGGCCGCCGGCGGCGAGGCTGAGACCGAGAATGGTGTCGCCCGGCGTGGCGAGAGCGTTGAACACGCCCTGGTTCGCCTGGCTGCCCGAGTGCGGCTGCACGTTGGCAAAACCGGCCCCGAACAGCTTCTTGGCGCGATCGATCGCCAGCTGCTCGACGATGTCGACGTACTGGCAGCCGCCGTAGTAGCGGCGCCCGGGGTAGCCTTCGGCGTACTTGTTGGTGAGCACGGTGCCCGCCGCCTCGAGGACGGCCTTGGAAACGATGTTCTCTGAGGCGATCAGCTCGATCTCGTGCTGCTGGCGATCGAGCTCCTTGCCGATCGCGTCTGCGACCTCCGGATCGCCATCGGCGATCGTGGCGCTGAAAAAGCCCGACTGCGAGGGACGCTCGGCCTTCATCGTAAACATCGGCATATGTCCTTGGTTGTCACGTGCGACTGAATGGATTCCGTGAATGGATTCCGCGGGCGCTCGACCACGCCTCTAAACAGCGCGGTCCGCGCCATAGTAGGGTGGCGCAGTGCCGGGCTCAACCGGTACAGCGGATTGGGGTTTCCAACTAGCCTTTTTTGCCGGGTGCGCCGAAGTGCGGCGGGCTACTCGGCGGCCAGCCGAACGGTCTGACCCTTAGATACGGGGCACGCCTCCCACAGCTCGGTCAATGCCGACACGAGGTGGTCCATCTGCGCATCCGTATGCACCGGCGACGGGGTGAGCCGGATCCGCTCTGTGCCGCGCGGCACCGTCGGGTAGTTGATCGGCTGCACGTAGATTGCGTAGTGGTCCAGCAATGTGTCCGTCACCGCCTTGCAGTGCACGGGGTCGCCGACCGTCACCGGCACGATATGGCTGGGACCCGGCACCACGGGGAGGCCGGCGCCGATGAGACGGGCCTTCAGCTCGACCGCCCGCTCCTGCAAGCGGGTGCGCTCGACATCGCTGCTCTTTAAATGGCGGATGCTGGCCAGCGCGCCGGCGGCCAGCGCCGGAGCGAGTGAGGTCGTGAAAATGAAACCGGCCGCGTACGAGCGAATGGCATCGCAGCAGTCGCGGCTGGCGGCGATGTAGCCCCCCATCACGCCGAAACCCTTGGCCAGCGTGCCGTTGACGATGTCGATGCGATCCATCACGCCGTCGCGTTCGGCGATGCCGCCGCCGCGCGGACCATAAAGGCCCACCGCGTGCACCTCGTCGAGGTAGGTTAGCGCGCCATATTTCTTTGCGAGATCGCAGACCTGCGCGATGGGCGCGATGTGCCCGTCCATCGAGTAGACGCTCTCGAAGGCGATGATCTTCGGCGTGGCGCGGTCGAACTCTTTGAGCTTGGCCTCGAGGTCTTCGAGATCGTTATGGCGGAAGATGCGCTTCGGCCCGCGACCGTGACGGATGCCGGCGATCATCGAGGCGTGGTTCTTCTCGTCCGAGAAGATCACTGCGCCGGGAAGCAGCTGCGCCAGCGTGGCCAGCGTCGCGTCGTTGGCGACGTAGGCGGAGGTGAACAGCAGTGCCGCTTCCTTGCCGTGCAGGTCGGCGAGCTCGGCCTCGAGCTGCACGTGATAATGCGTCGTGCCGGCGATGTTGCGCGTGCCGCCCGAGCCGGCGCCGACCGTGTCGATCGCCTCATGCATGGCGGCTATGACGGCGGGGTGCTGACCCATGCCGAGATAGTCGTTGGAGCACCAGACGGTGATGGGATGCGTGCTCTGCTCGGCCCGGAAATGGTCGGCCGAAGGATACGCGCCGCACCGACGCTTCAGATCGGCAAACACGCGGTACCGTCCCTCGCGGTGAACGGCGTCGAGCGCATCCCTGAACTTTTGAGCATAGTTCATTAGGCGTCTTTCACTCCCCTACGGCACTTTTTTCGTAGCATTGCTCACCAAACCCGTCGCGAGCAACGTGTCTATTGTCGCGCCCGCAATCAAGAGCGGCGCGAGCAAGCTCGCCGATCCGAGAGCTAACAGCGTTGATGTCGATCAACCACGCAGCGCGACAATTAGTATGCCGCGGCGACCTCGCCGACCCCATCCTTTAGGTACACATCCGGCCGAAATTGTATCACGCCGTCCTTCGTCGCCCAGGCAGTGACGTAAGCGAAATACAGCGGCACGGGCTTTCGCAGGCGCACAGTTTTGCTCTCGCCGCTCTCCCTGATGCGCGCCACGTGCTCCTCGTTCCATCCGCCCTGTCCGGCGAGAAGCCAGGTGGCGAGCTCCTCAATATTTTGCACGCGCACACATCCCGAGCTGGCAGCTCGGAAATTACGCCCGAACAGCGACTCCTTCGGCGAGTCGTGCATGTAAACGGAGCTGGAGTTGGCGAAGTTTATTTTCAGAAAGCCGAGCGGGTTCTCCTTCCCCGGCGCCTGCCGATAGGAAAGCTGCAACGGCCGCGCCGAGCTCCAGTCGATCTTCTCGGGGTCGAGCTTCTTGCCGCCGTCGTAGGCGTCGATGCCAAATTTCAGGAGAACGCTCTGGCCGTTCTTCTGCATGTCTTGGCCCTTGGGGATCAGGTCCTCCTTGATGACCGTCGGCGGCAGCGTCCACATCGGATTGAAAGCGAGATCGGTGATCGTGGAGCGCAACATGGGAGTCGGCCGGTCGGGCTTGCCGACGACGCCCGAGTGCCGCGAGACGACAACGTCGTTCTCGACCGCCTCGATCTGCGCCGCTGGAATGTTGACGATGACGTAGCGCTTGCCGACCAGCTTGGAGAGATCGCTCAGCCGCGTGAGATTGACCTTGAGCTGCGCCAGCCGAACTGACGCCGGCACGTTGAGCGCAGCGATGGTGCGCTTGTCGACAATGCCGGTCGGCGCAAGCCCGTTGGAGGCCTGGAACCGCTTCACCGCCGTATCGAGATCGGAACCGTAGTAGTTCGGATAGCTCGACCCCTCGGTGAGGTCGCCGGAGGCTGTGAGCCGCTGACGCAGTATGGAGACTTCCGGGTCGGTGACACCTGGCTCGAGCTCCACGTCGGCTATCGCCAGGAAGCCACCATTGGCAACGATCTCCTCGTAGCGGGCGATCGCCGCCTTCGTCGGCGCGAGATTCGTCTTCGACAGTGTGGCGAAACCCTTGGGCGGGTTCTGCTGCCACTCTCTTATGAAGGTGCGGTCGTAGCCGCTATTGTATTGAGCCGGCCCCTCGCCGACCGGACCGAAGCGCACACCGTCCTGCGCATTCGCCATCGGCACAGCGCACGTGAGCAGGGCCGCGCCGGCGAGAATAGAGGCGGCCTTCTTCCCCCACGTAGAACTCACGACAGCCCCTCCCGTCAGTGAATACGCTGCACTAGTTCCGGTCACCGACTAGTGGCCGGCCCGCAAGCTACCGAAATATCTAGATATTCGTAGCTGCTTGCAAAGGCAAAATTGGTCACGTGTTTGCGAGCGCACAGGGCAAGCGCTCAGTGCAGGCGTTTTTCGCATGCAAAGTGGGGCCGCAAGTTGCCCTGCGGCCCCAAACCGACTGACGCGTGGGACTTCGATTTTCGATTAGAGGCGATAGCGGATCTGGTCCGACCAGAAGCGCTCGAGCCGGACGAGTGCCTTGTTGAGGCCGCGGAAATCTTCCTCACACACCTCGCCGACGGTCTCGACCGAGCCGAGCTGGCGATGGTAGAGCTTCTGCACCACGTCGCAGGCCTCCTTGCCCTTTTCGGTCAGGCTGACTCGCACGCTGCGGCGGTCGGTTTCCGACCGCTTGTAGTGCAGGTAGCCCATATCGACGAGCTTCTTCAGGTTGTAGGAGACATTCGACCCGAGGTAATACCCGCGGGTCTTGAGCTCGCCGGCGGTCAGCTCGCTTTCCCCGATATTATAGAGAAGCAAAGCCTGCACGCTGTTGAGGTCGGCACCGCCCAGGCGGTCGAACTCGTCCTTGATCACGTCGAGCAGCAACCGGTGCAGCCTTTCGATGAGGCGCAACGCTTGCAAATATTCGGAGCGGAAACCTTCGGTCTGCACAGGCGCGCGATGGCGCGCAACGTCGAGCGCAACACTCATGACTGCCTCATACTGTTTGACGCCAGTCCCGGATTTTTTCCCCGGGTTACGCAAATAGATAGGGCATAAAACTAAAAGTTACCTCAATACGCATAGTAAAAGAATAGTAACGGCCTGTTCGCGGAAGGCTTCATTCACCATAACGTCGATAGAAAATCCCAATAAACCCTAGATGCGTGCTGCCTGCATCTCCTGACGGGTGGGCAAGACCAGCTCGGCCGCGCCCATGGGGGCGAAATAGTCATCGACCATTGCCGAGGTGACATCCTCGAGGCGCGCCGGGCGCCATTTCGGGCTCGCGTCCTTGTCGATGAGGGCAGCGCGAACGCCCTCGTAGAAATCGTGGCCCTCGAGAAAACGGCAGGCGAGCCGGTAATCGACTTGCAGCGTCTGGCGCAGGTCGAGCGCGCGCGCATCGCGGAGGTGCCGATGGGTGACCTTAAGGGACAGGGGCGAGCGCGCTCTGAGATCCTGGACGACGCATTGCGCCCAGGCGCGGTCCGGTCCGGCGGTGCTCTCCAACCGGTCGATGATCTCCTCGACGCTGCCCGCAGCGAAGCATCGGGCGATCAGGTCGGCGTACCGCGTGAGTTCAGGCGCGCCAAAATCGGTGTGGCGCTCGTCGAGCAACGGATCGACCGGCCACGTGTCGATGAGCGCTGCCTTGATCTCAGCAAACCGCTCGGCGGGGATGCAGTGGGTCAGCAGTCCCAGCGCGTAGGCGTCGGCGGGACCGATCGATCGACCGGTCAAACCGAGATAGAGCCCCATACCGCCCGGCAGACGCGACAGCATCCAGGCCGTGCCGACGTCGGGGAAAAGGCCGATGCCGGTCTCCGGCATGGCGAACCGGTAGCCACGCCCGCCGACGCGATGGGTGCCGTAAAATGTGATGCCAACGCCGGAACCCATGACGGGGCCATCGATGAGCGAGATGGTCGGCTTGGAGAAGCACTCGTGCAGCCAGTTGAGAGAGTATTCCTCGGCGAACGCGCGACGCGCCATCTCGGCATCCTCGCGCCCCCAGCGGACGAGCTCGCGCACGTCGCCGCCGGCCGAGAAGACCTTGTCGCTCGCCGACTGCACCGCGACGGCATAGATCTGCGGGTCGCGTGCGAAGCGGGGGAACGCCGCCGCCAGCTTGCGGCGCATGGCGGTGTTGAGCGCGTTGAGTGCCCGCGGGCGGTTGAGCGTGATGATCGCCAGCGATCCGCAAGCTTCGATCGCGATTTCATCCGCTGCCGCGTCGGCGGCGATGTCGGCTACCATCTGTGCCCTCGTCACGTCGTGCTGCACAACTCGGCTCCCTGCTGCGCCGGATCATCAATTGGACCCATTTGGACCTATACACTGAGGCGGATTGCGAAGAAACTTGCGCGGTCGATTCGCCCGTTTGGCCGATGTCCCGTGCCGACGACCTCGAATAATGGAGATCGCAAACGATGCTGCGATTCGGTCTGGGCCTTGCGTTTGCGTTTAGCGCGCTTGCCCTCTGGGGCAATGCGGCCACAGCGCAAACCCAGGCAGCCAAGACCATAACGCCAGCGGCAACTTCGTCGGCCACCACTTTGGCGGCCAGCGCGCCGCGTTCCAAAAGCGCGCAGCACACGCGCCAAGCGCGATCGAAGTCGGCGCCCGCGTCCCAGGCCGTCCCTCCCCTCCCCGAGCGCAAAACCGCCAAGGCTTCGCCTGTCACCCCACCGCCCCCAGACGTGTGGACGCCGGCCGAGATCGAGACGGCGATGGCGCGCTGCACCCAGGCGCTCAAGGGGCTCGATGCCACCGTCGAGCCGCAGCCGCCGATCAAGGAAGGCAAGTGCGGGACGCCGGCGCCGGTGCGCCTGATCAGCATTGGCAAGAAGCCGCAAGTTACCTTCTCACCCCCCGCGCTCGTCAACTGCAACATGCTGGCGCCGCTCAACACCTGGATCAACAATGAGCTGCAGCCGCTCGCCGCCAAGCAGCTCGGCGCGAAGATAGTCAAGGTCGAGGTGATGAGCGACTATTCCTGTCGCACCGCCTTCGGCCGCGTGGGCCATAAACTCAGCGAGCACGCCTATGTCGACGCGCTCGACATTCGCGGCTTCGTCACCGAGAAGAACCAAACCGTGCACGTGATCGAGGCGTGGGGTGCGACAAGCCGCGATCTCGTCGCCGCGGCCGCCGCCGCCAAGGCGCAGGCCGAAAAGTTGGCGACGGCGCAAGCTGACGCCGCAAAGGCTGGCCAGGATAATCTTCGCGACCCGAGGGCAGGCTCGGACAAGGCGCAACCGCCGACCGCCGTTGCCTCGTCGCTCGGAACCCCCGGCTCGGGCCTCGTCAAGTCGACACGTGCCAACGGGGTGGACAAGGTCACCGTCACCCTGTCCGGTGGTATCAAGAGACAGTCGGTGGCGATGAACGCCGCGCGGCTCGGCGGACCCAACGCGGACAAGAGAAGAGAAGGCAGCAAGAGCGCAGCAGGAAAGAAGGGTAAAGAGGCAGCCAGCGAGAAGGTGGCTACCTTGAGCCCGACCGCGCTCACCGTTCCGCCGTCGGGCCCACGCGCCCGCTTTTTGCGCTCCGCGCATGCAGCCGCGTGCCGCATCTTCGGTACCACGCTCGGCCCGGAAGCCAACGAGGCCCACCGCAACCACTTCCACGTGGACATGGCCGAACGCAAGTATAAGAAAATCTGCGACTAACCCTGATCGGTACCGTGCTGCGCACGGCCCTTGCCAAAGGGCGCCGGTTGCGGTGACTGTGGACGACCCCCCCGCCGCCCTGGACGCCCCCATGAAGCCCCGCCAGCCCGCACGACACTTCCGACCGCCGGCCCGCCAAGCCGAGGCGCTTGAGCGCCCCCACGCGCCCGCCCCGCTCGGCGCTTATCCGAGCGTGCGCCTGCGGCGCGCGCGCGGCTCGCAATGGTCACGCCGTCTCGTCGCCGAGCACCGCCTCAGCGTCGACGATCTGATCTGGCCGCTGTTCGTCGTCGAAGGCATCAACAAGCGCGTGCCGGTCGCTTCCATGCCCGGCGTCGAGCGCCTCTCCATCGACAACATCGTCGCTACCGCCGAGGAAGCCATGCGCCTCGGCATTCCGGCGATCGCGCTGTTTCCCAACACCGAGCCGAAGCTGCGCACCGAGGATGCGCGCGAAGCCTTCAACCCGGAGAACCTCGTGTGCCGGGCGACCCGCGCGGTCAAGGCCGCAGGCATCGACGTCGGCGTCGTTCTCGACGTCGCGCTCGACCCCTACACGAGCCACGGCCACGACGGCTTGCTGCGTGGCGCAGAGATCGCCAACGATGAGACGCTCGCCGCGCTCGTGCGCCAGTCATTGGTGCAGGCGGAAGCCGGTGCCGACATCCTAGCGCCCTCGGACATGATGGACGGGCGCGTCGGCGCCATCCGCACCAGCCTCGAAGCCAGCGGGCACACCAACACGTTGATCATGGCCTATGCCGCCAAATATGCCTCGGCGTTTTATGGGCCGTTCCGCGACGCCGTCGGCTCCTCGGTGACGCTTGCCTCCTCGAATGCCACACGCGACAAGCGCACATATCAAATGGATCCGGCCAACTCGGATGAGGCGCTGCGCGAGGTCGGACTCGATCTGGCCGAGGGCGCCGACCTCATCATGGTGAAGCCCGGCATGGCGTATCTCGACATCGTGCGGCGCGTCACCGAGACGTATCGCGTGCCGACGTTCGCCTATCAGGTGTCGGGCGAGTACGCGATGCTGCAGGCGGCGGCCAATGCCGGCTGGCTGGATGGCGATGCGGTGATGATCGAGAGCCTGCTCGCCTTCAAGCGGGCGGGCGCCGCGGGCGTGCTCACCTACTTCGCGCCGCGCGCGGCGGCGTTGCTCAACGAGGCGCGCTGAGAGGCAATCGGCCGAAGGGCAAGCGAATGCGGCGAAGGCCGGTGAAGATGCTCACCGGCCTTCACCGTTTAGAGTGCGACGTCTGCCGCGTCAGTGGATCAGAGACAGCAGCGCCTGGCCGGCCGGCGACTTCAGCTCGTTTTCGTCGAGCGTGCCGTCGTTGTCGGGATTGGCGGCGGCAAAGCGCTTCTCGATCAGCGCATTGTATTCATTCATGTCGAGCGGTGCGCGATCTCCCGAAAACTAATGGGAAATCGCTGGCAACGGAGTTCCGATGACGTTGTGGATTTTATTTTCGCAGATGGCGCAGAGTGACCAAGCGCCAGCAAAATGCTCGCTTCAGCGCCGAACGCGACGACGCGGAGCGAAGGGGTCCTCGTCCGGCGGCGGCGCATCTGGGGCAGCTTGAGCAGGATCCGCACCGCTCTGCTGCGCCACGGATCCCTTTGGCTTCTGGCAATCCGTCAACCAGACGTCGAACACGGGATGCTCGACGGCGTTGAGGCCCGGGCTCTCGGCGAACATCCAGCCAGTGAAGATTCGCTTCTCGTGGCCGTCGAGCTGGATCTCGTCAACCTCGACGAACGAGGTCGTCTTCGGCTGCTCGGTCGGCGGGCGCGAATAGCAGACGCGCGGCGTGACCTTGAGGGCGCCGAACTGCGCGGTCGCATTGAGCGCCACCTCGAACTTCGAGGTTCGCGCCGTCACCTTGTCGAGGGCGGAAAAGATGGCGACGCCATTCTCGATGCGCTCTGCACGCACGCTATTCACAGCGAGCATGCCGGCGGCGAGCGCGGTCGCGGCGAGGAGCGGCCGAAAAACTCGAAAACTTGAATTCTTGCGGCTCATTCGCCCCGCGTCGCGTTGCTCATCTTGCTATGCCGTCCGCGTGAGTCATCCCCAGCGCCGACTTGCACCGAAGTCTGGGGCCGAAGTTGGGTAGGACCGCGGCGTGGACACTATGTTTCCGGGCGCCACGGCTTGTAGTCGCCGGTCGCCTTGGGCCGCACACCGCGCGCCAGGATGGAGCCCGGAGGCCGATAGGCCTCGGGCGTTCCCGTCATATTCATACGATGCGGCCGCTGCCAGGGACGCGGCTGATAGTTCTGCGCGGTGGGGGGCTCATCGACGGTGTAGTGCAGCCAGCCGTGCCAGTCGGCGGGAACCTTGGATGCCTCGGCGACATCCGTGTAGGTGACCCAGCGGCGCGGTCGCCCGAGCGGGCCGACACCCTTCTTCTGCTCATAGTAGCGGTTGCCGAAGTCGTCGCTGCCGATGAAACGGCCCTGCCGCCAGATGGTGAGCCGCGTGCCCCACGTGTTACCGCCCCACCAGCTGAAGATCTCGCTGAAGATGCCCATCGTGGCCCGCCATTTTGCAGTTGCACTGTCGGGCATAACGGAGCGGGGCCCGATCTGTCCAGTGCCACTGGAGCGCGGCAGAAGTGCAACAGCCCGGCGACCCGGAATCGAAATAGGCTCCGTGACAGGCTTCTGCCGGGATGTTTTTTATCCAGAGACGCGCGCAGCCTAGAAGGCACGGGCACAGCGGCGCGCAGACCTCGAAAAGGTCCACAGGAATTCCACGCCTTACCCGGGGCTTATCAAATATCTATCTACATCTAGTATGGGTACGATCGGCAACATACAAAATCTTTGGCGCCGAGCGTCGAATCGGACAGTTTGAGTGAACGCGACCCACACTGTGGCGCTGGCTCCTCTCAGGAGCGATTTGCCTCGGTCGTAGTCGGCGCGCGTCGCGTACCGGGCCCAGTCGGCCCCATCCAGACATTGCGTAGGCAGCAGGCGGACGCCGTCAGCGTTTTCGCCGAGAGAGAACGTGTGTCTGCCGTCCAAGTAGCTTTGCGTCCCAAGAACAAACATCTCGGCACGCGCCCCTTGGTCTCCTGTTGGCGCCCGAAAAAACCAGATCGACGACACGGGGGCACTTATGAAGATCACGCGGCGCTTCACCAAAGCCGGCACGTCGCCTTACGACACGATCCAATTCCGCCGCGCCACCAGCGAGATCAAGAATCCGGACGGCTCTGTCGTGTTCCGGCTTGACGGCTTCTTCGTGCCCGAGCACTGGAGCCAGGTCGCCGCCGACATCCTCGCGCAGAAGTACTTCCGCAAGGCTGGCGTTGCCCGCCGCCTGAAGAAAATCGAAGAATCCCAGGTTCCCTCCTGGGCCTGGCGCTCCGTGCCCGACGAGCGCGCCCTTGCCGATCTCCCCAAGGAGGAGCGTTACGGCGGTGAGGCGGATGCGCGCCAAGTCTTCGACCGGCTGGCCGGAACGTGGACCTACTGGGGCGTCAAGGGTGGCTACTTCACGACCGAGGAGGATGCCCGCGCCTTCTACGACGAGCATCGCTACATGCTCGCCATGCAGATGGCGGCGCCCAACAGCCCGCAATGGTTCAACACCGGCCTGCACTGGGCTTACGGCATCGACGGCCCCGGACAGGGCCACATGTATGTCGATCACGAGACCGGCAAGCTGACGGTCTCCGATTCCGCCTACGAGCATCCCCAGCCGCACGCCTGCTTTATCCAGTCGATCGAGGACGATCTCGTCAACGAAAACGGCATCATGGATCTGTGGGTGCGTGAGGCGCGCCTGTTCAAGTACGGCTCCGGCACCGGCTCCAACTTCTCCAAGCTGCGCGGCGCCAGCGAGAAGCTGTCGGGCGGCGGCAGATCCTCGGGCCTGATGAGCTTCTTGAAGATCGGCGATCGCGCGGCCGGCGCCATCAAGTCGGGCGGCACCACGCGGCGGGCCGCCAAGATGGTCGTCGTCGACGTCGATCATCCCGACATCGAGGAATACATCAACTGGAAGGTGAAGGAGGAGCAGAAGGTTGCCGCCCTCGTCACCGGCTCCAAGATCTGCCAGAAGCGGCTGCAGGCGGTGATGAAGGCCTGCGTCAACTGCGACGACGCCGAAGGTGTCTCGACCGACGCCGGCACGCCCAGCGAGCGCTGCTTCGATCCCACCCAGAACCCGGCCCTGAAGCGCGCCATCAAGGAGGCGCGCCGCGACGAGGTGCCCAACAACTACATCCTGCGCGTCATCCAGTTCGCCAAGCAGGGCTACAAGGAGATCGAGTTTAGCACCTACGACACGGATTGGGATTCGGAAGCCTATCTCACCGTCTCCGGCCAGAACTCCAACAACTCCGTGCGCGTCACCGACGAGTTCCTCAATCTCGTCGAGCAGGACGGCAACTGGCAGCTCACCTCGCGCCTTTCCGGCAAGCCGACCAAGACGCTCAAAGCGCGCGACCTGTGGGACCAGATCGGCCACGCGGCGTGGGCCTCGGCCGATCCCGGCATCCAGTTCCACTCGACGATCAACGACTGGCACACGTGCCCCAAGAGCGGGCCGATCCGCGCCTCGAACCCGTGCTCGGAGTACATGTTTCTCGACGATACGGCCTGCAACCTCGCCTCCGTGAACCTGATGACGTTCCGCTACGGGGCGAACGGCGAGTTCGACGTCGCGGGCTTCGAGCACGCCTGCCGGCTTTGGACCATCGTTCTCGAAATCTCGGTGCTGATGGCGCAGTTCCCCTCGCGCCAGATCGCCGAGCTGTCCTATCGCTACCGCACGCTGGGCCTTGGCTTCGCCAACATCGGCGGCCTGCTCATGGCCGGCGGCATCTCCTATGACTCGCCCGCCGGGCGCGCCATCTGCGGTGCCATCTCGGCGATCATGACGGGCATCGCGTATGCCACATCGGCGGAAATGGCGCGCGAGCTGGGCCCGTTCCCCGGTTATCACGCCAACGCCAGCGACATGCTGCGCGTCATTCGCAACCACCGCCGCGCGGCTTACGGCCAGAAGGACGGCTACGAGAAGCTCGCCACCGCGCCGGTGCCGCTCGACCACGCGGCCTGCCCGGATAGCGCGCTGATCGATGCGGCAAAGGGGGCCTGGGACAAGGCGATCGCGCTTGGCCAGAGCCACGGCTTCCGCAACGCGCAGGCGACCGTGATTGCCCCGACCGGCACCATCGGTCTGGTCATGGATTGCGACACCACCGGCATCGAGCCCGACTTCGCGCTCGTCAAGTTCAAGAAGCTCGCCGGCGGCGGCTATTTCAAGATCATCAACCGCGCCGTGCCGGATGCTTTGCGCACGCTCGGCTATCGCGAGAGCGAGATCGCCGAGATCGCGGCCTATGCCGTCGGCCACGCCTCGCTCGCCCAGGCCCCGGCCATCAACACCTCGACGCTCAAAGCCAAAGGCTTCGACGAAGAGGCGCTGGCCAAGATCGAATCCAGCCTGGAAAGCGCCTTCGATATCAAGTTCGTGTTCAACAAGTGGACGCTGGGGGAAGCCTTCGTCACCGACACGCTGAAGGTGCCGGCGGAGCGCTTGATGGACCCGGCCTTCGAGCTCCTCACGCATCTGGGCTTCTCGAAGAAGGACATCGAGGCGGCCAATGAGCACGTGTGCGGGGCGATGACGCTGGAAGGCGCGCCGCACCTGAAGGCAGAGCACCTGGCGATCTTCGATTGCGCCAACCCGTGCGGCCGCAAGGGCAAGCGCTATCTGTCGGTCGAGAGCCACATCCGCATGATGGCGGCGTCGCAGCCGTTCATCTCGGGCGCCATCTCCAAGACCATTAACATGCCCAACGATGCGACGGTGGATGAGTGCAAGGCGAGCTACATGCTGTCCTGGAGGCTCGCGCTCAAGGCCAACGCGCTCTATCGCGACGGCTCCAAGCTATCGCAGCCGCTCAACTCGCAGGTTCTCGGCGACGACGCCGACGAGCAGGAGGAAGCGGCCGAGCAGATGCTCGCCGACAAGCCGGCCAATCTGCGCGCGCAGGCGGCGAGCGAACGCATCATCGAGCGCGTCATCGAGCGCGTGCGGGCCCAGGAGCGTGACAAGCTTCCCAACCGCCGCAAGAGCTACACGCAGAAGGCCACCGTCGGCGGCCACAAGGTGTATCTCCATACCGGCGAGTACGACGACGGGCGGCTCGGCGAGATCTTCATCGACATGCACAAGGAAGGCGCCGCCTTCCGCTCGCTGATGAACAACTTCGCCATCGCCATCTCGCTCGGCCTGCAGTACGGCGTGCCGCTCGAGGAGTTCGTCGAGGCCTTCACCTTCACGCGCTTCGAGCCGGCCGGCCTCGTCACCGGCAACGAGACGATCAAGAACGCCACCTCGGTGCTCGACTACATCTTCCGCGAGCTCGCCGTCTCCTATCTCGGCCGCCACGACCTGGCCCACGTCGACCCGCGCGAGATCGTGGGCAACACAGGGCTCGGCTCGTCGGACGAGAAGACCGACGACGATCTCGACCTCGACCTGCCCGATAGCGTGAGCAAGGTCGTGTCGAAGGGGTTCATGCGCGGCAACAAGCTTCGCCTCGCTTCCGGCGGACGCGCGCCGGCCGTCGAGATGTCGACCGGCGTTGCAGAGATCCAGGAGGAGCTGTCGGCAGCCTTTCCGGCCATCGAAGGCGACACCGCACTGTACCCGATGACGGAAGGCGCCACTGCGCTCAAGCCCAGCACCGAAGTCATGTACTCGCGCATGACGGTGACGCGCGCGGACATCTCCGTCAAAAGCCGCGAGTCCGACCGGCGCGCGGAGGCGCGCATCCGTGGCTACGAGGGCGAGGCGTGCCGCGAGTGCGGAAACTTCACGCTCGTGCGCAACGGCACCTGCCTCAAGTGCGACACGTGCGGCGGCACGAGCGGGTGCTCGTGAGGGAAGAATGTTGGAGAGATCTAACGGGCCTATGATGGAACACTTGCGAGGTGTCTTCGACCGCGCCGGGCTGCCGTTTGACAGCTCCTTGTGGCCGCATGACTGGCTACCAACACCCAGCGACCTGAATAACGCGAAGGCTGAGCGCCTCTGGCGAGAAGCAAATGGCGACCGCGCGATGCCACGCATTGAGTGGCTCCCTGGCGGGTGCCCTCCATGACTGACGCGTCGATGATGCCGCGCACCGTCCCGGCCTGCGTCTACCTGCTGGCCGAGCACCTCGACGCCGCGCTTGCGGCGGGCGAGGACTTGACCAGCGTGCTCTACATCTGGCCGGGACCACCGCCGCGTGACCCCGACAAGATCGCCGAGCTGCGCGCCGGACAGCGCGCCGCCATCGAGCGCATCCGCACCTTCGAGCTGGCCCTTCTGTCGCGCGTCCTCAAGGGCCGCGACTGGGCGGCCGAGCTCGCGGTGGAGGATGAGAAGTTCGGCATGATGGCCCGCCTCTATCTGAGCGGCACCGTCATCCTGCTCGATGCCATCGAGGAATGCGCCGACGTCAGCGCCGCCGACTTCGACGCCGGCGAAAGCGTGACGGCCTATGCCCGCAGCCGCGGGCTCATTGCCGAGGATGCCCCGGCGCTCTCCGACAGCGGGCCGATCGTCGCCGGCGAGGGCTTTCTCGTCGCCCGCCGCATACCGCTGGGCGCGCTGCTCGACCTCGCCGCCGCCTTCCTCGATGCGCTCGAGGCGGAATACGCGCTGTTCGTCACATACGGCGACGGCGGGTCGCCTTTCAGCTTACCCGCCGCCGCCTTGTTGCGTTGAGACGTCTTGCTGGCCGTTACAGGGGCCGCAAGTTCTCCGACGTCGTCTGCTGAGCGCTGCGCCCGCCACCCTCGCCGCTGGCGTAACGCTCAGCAGCGTAGCGCGGGGCAGAACGCTGTTCCGAGTAGGCAACGCGCGCCCGCGAGGACTCGCGCTCCTCACGCGCTACCCGGCTGCCGCGCGAGCGCTCGCTGTTGCGGGCTACCTTGCGCGAGCGGCTGCTGCGCGCGCTCTTGTCGTCGTCATCGTCGTTGCGCGCGACACGCTTCTTGCGCGGCTTCGAGTCTTCGTCATCCGCCGCCGCAACCTTCTTCTCAGCCGTCACCTTGGCGGCCCCGTCCTTCCGCGCTTGCTCCTCGGCCGCCTGCTTGACGACGTTGGTTGCAACCGCAGAGCTCTCGGTCACCGGCTTGGCGGCCGGCTCGATCACGCGATCTTCGTCCCACGTGGTCTGATTGGCCTCGCCACCGAGCAGCGCCACCTGCCCGCGCGACTGCGCGCTGGAATGGGCACGGCTCTGCGTCGTGAAGCCGCCGAAGGCAAGCGAGCCCATGTGCCCGTCGTTGCTCGTGTAGCCGACCGTCGTAAGCGAACGGCCCAGCGCCTGCGGCGCCTCCGCCACAAGCATGTCGGAGCCGATGCCATGGCCGGCAAAGGCGTTGGCCGTCGTCACCGGTGCGAAGGGCGATCCCGCCGTGGCCTGGAAGGCCAGCACCACGGCCATGCCGAGCTGCGCGTCATCGAGATTGGCGTACTGCCCGATATCGCCGGGAACCGGTGGATAGTTGCGGTCCTTCGAGTAGACCGTATCCTCGGGTTCGGGCGCCTTGATCACCCGCACCCGTACACTGGCGACGCCTTCGCCGGCAAAGCCGAGCTTTTCGGCGGCCGCTTTCGACAGATCGAGCGTGCGGTTGCCCCAGTAGGGTCCCGCATTGTTGACGCGCACAACGAGCGCACGGCCGCTCTCCGGGCTCCACACCAGCAACATCGTCCCATCGGGGTAGATCGGGCTCGCGGTGTTGTCGGGACGATCCGGATGGAACCGCTCACCTGACGACGTGAGGCCGCACGGATTGTAGCGATCGCGGCTGCAGTCGTCGTAGTGCGACGCGGTGATGGACTCCTCGACACCGACAAGGGCCTTCGTCTCGTCAATCGTCTTCACGCGGTGACACTTGCCGTAATAGCAGTACGTGTGACCGGGCGTCTTAGCCTCGGCTGTTGTCGTCCACGTGACTTGAATGGCCATCGCGGCAAGCGCGGACGCGCTCAACCCGACGCACACCAGACGAACGTGCTTCGTCCGGGCGATTTTGTTCAACGCCATCGTACACTCCAATTTTATTTCTTATTCAATCCGCGAGAACGTCAGCGCAGAACCATAGGTTCCGCACGCACGCCCCCCGACGCGGATGTGCAAGGTGCAGGAGG
>Ga0299912_10001733_pt1 | contig 17631 bp, 11 predicted proteins | sample RVTome_2_FD_207667 | JGI IMG/M metagenome (GOLD analysis project Ga0299912, IMG submission 207667) | Soil microbial communities from uranium-contaminated site in the Upper Colorado River Basin, Wyoming, United States - RVT95D214 (version 2) ... | reverse complement strand
AGCCCGACAGCGGCGCCTAGCTCGCCCAAAACACGTCGGGCTGAAGCCCGACCCACGATTATCCTGCACGTACTCATGGTCAATATTTCGGAACCGCTATTTAGCCGTGCCGTTTCACCGTCGGGTGAGCAAGTCACCCTTGTGTAGCATCATGAATATTCGCGTCTATTTGCGTTCATTTGCGAACTGACGTTCAATCCGCCGCCAGCAGGGTACTGATGGTGTCGGCATCGATGAGTAGTTCGCCCTCTTGCTTGCCCTTGCCGTAGACGCTGTCGGCCAGCTGCTGTTTCTTCGCCTGCAGGGCGAGGATCTTTTCCTCCACCGTGCCCTCGGTGATCAACTTGTAGACGAACACCGGCTTGTCCTGACCGATGCGGTGGGCGCGGTCGGTGGCCTGCATTTCAACCGCCGGGTTCCACCACGGGTCGTAGTGGATCACGGTGTCGGCCTCGGTGAGGTTGAGGCCGACGCCGCCGGCCTTGAGGCTGATGAGAAACAGGTTCACCTCACCGCGGCGGAACGACTCGATCACCTCGTCGCGCCTGCGGGTCTGGCCGGTCAGCTTGGCGTAGGCGATCTTCGCGCCCTGCAACTCCTCTTCGATCAAGCCCAGCATGGAGGTGAACTGGGAGAACAGCAGGATGCGCCGTCCCTCTTCGAGCAGCTCCGGCAGCAGCTCCATCAGCATCGCCAGCTTGGCCGAGTGGGCGCCATGGCTGCCTCCGGTTCCCGCCGGCAGCAGGCGCGGGTCGCAGCACACCTGGCGCAGCTTGAGCAGGGCATCGAGGATGGTGATGTGGCTGCGCGCCAGGCCCTTCCGGGCGATGGCATCGCGCACCTTCTTCTCCATCGTCAGGCGGATGCTCTCGTACAGCGCCGCCTGCCGGCCCTCGATGGGGACGGTGCGCAGCAGCTCGCTCTTGGGCGGCAACTCGCTGGCGACGATGTCCTTGGTGCGGCGCAGCATGAAGGGGGCGGTGCGCTGCGACAGCCGCCGCATCCGCTCGCTATCGCCGTGTTTTTCGATCGGCGTGCGGTAGTGACGCACGAAGCTGTGCTGGTCGCCGAGGAAGCCGGGCAGCAGAAAGTCGAACTGCGCCCACAGTTCGCCCAGGTGGTTCTCCATCGGCGTGCCGGTGAGACAGAGGCGATGATTGGCCTGGATCGCCCGCACCAGGTGCGCCGCCTGGGAGCGGGGATTCTTGATCTGCTGCGCCTCGTCGAGGATCAGGTAGTGACAGGGCTGCGCCAGCAGCACTTCGTGGTCGCGCGGCAGCAGCGGATAGGTGGTGAGGATGAGGTCGTATTGATCCAGGGTGTCGAAATGCGCACCGCGCTCGGGGCCGTGCAACACCAGCACCTTGAGATGGGGCGTGAACTGCGCCGCCTCGCGCCGCCAGTTACCCATCAGGCTGGTGGGCGCGATGATCAGGGAGGGATGTTTCATCCGCCCGGCGCGCTTCTCCACCGCCAGGTGGGCCAGGGTCTGCACCGTCTTGCCGAGGCCCATGTCGTCGGCGAGGATGCCGGCCAGGCCGTACTCGCGCAGGAATTGCAGCCAGTTCAGTCCCTGCTGCTGGTAGGCGCGCAGCTGGCCCTTGAAGGTGGCGGGCGGCGTAACGTTCTTGATGCCGGTAAAGTTGCGCAGCTTTTCCGCCAGCCGTTGCAGAGACGCCGCGCCGCGGATCTTGATGTCGCCCAGCTCCAGCAGGCGCGGCGCGTCGAGGCGCGACAGCCGCAGTTCATTTGTTGCCCCCAGCCGGTCGAACAGCTCGATGATGTTTTGCAGGATCGGCTCGATCTGTTCCCGCGCCACCTCGACGTAATGGCCCGCGGCGTAGGGCAGATACAGCGTGGGCGGCAAGGTGCCGGGGCGGTAGTCGCCGATGAGTTCGATGACCAGCGGCAGCAGCGGAAACTTCCGACCGTCGATCTCGATATCGAAGCGCAGCCCGAACCAGTCGCTGTCCGCCTCCTCCACCTCGGCGCTGATGTCGGCGCCGCGGCTGAGGCTGAGCGTCGACTCCGGCGCCTGTTCCACCTGCCAGCCTTCGGCCTCCAGCTGGGACACCCCCGCGCCGAGAAAATGGAACCACGCACCCAGGGCGGCCTGCCGTGATGCATCGAAGCACTGCGGGGTGAAACGCCCCGGCTGCGTCGCGTCGGGCACCAGTCCGGCGGCCAGCAGGCGGGCGCCGGCCGCCGCCTCCGCGGCCCCATCGCGGCGGAGGCGCAGCAGCCGGCCGGCCTGCTCCAGCGTGACCGTGGCCTCGGCGGAGGCATCGATCAGCACCTCGCCATAGCGAAAGCCCAGCGTCAGCGCGGAGTCGAGCGGATCGCCACCGTCGAGCTGCAGGGTGAGCCGCGGAACCGGCGGCTCGCCGCCCAGTTCGATGATCTCCACCGGCTCGGGGGTGGGCAGTTCCGGGTGCTGCAAGGCCAGCAGGCGGCTGAGCCGCGGGGCCTCCTTGCGCGGAACCGGCGGGGCGGAGGCGATGGCACGCAGGCGCTCGGCGTCGATCCCCTCGGGCAGCGTCAGCGCCCCCGCCTCGTCGCGCGCCGGGTCGATATACAAGGGCGGAGTGAAGGGCACGATCAGCGCCACCTCCGCCATACCGATCGCCAGCCGCAGCATGTTGCCGTCCGGCACCCACGTGAGCACCGCATCGCGCGCCGCACCCCGCCGCAGCGGCCGCTCGTGCTGCGGCCCCAGGAAGGCGCGCCCGCTGTCGAGCATCAGCAGCAGCGCGGTATTGCCGGCGGCGCCGCGCAGCGCGGCGTTGCCCCACTGATAGGGATTGCACGCCGTCAGCAGGGCGACGATCTCCTCGTCGATGGGCTGCAGGTAGCGGGGCGCGCCGTAGTGGCCGCCGAGGGCCGACAGATTGGCCCGGCGCCCCTTGCCGAAATGGCCGTCGCGCTTGCGCCGGGCAATGGTGAAGCTGACATCGATGGCACCGTCCTCGCGCGGCGCCAGGGAGTAGAGCAGATGCTCCACCGTGCTGCCCCCTTCCTCCTCCACCGACGGTCCGGGCGACGAAAACTGTTCCAGCCACTCGGTAAAGGCCGCGGCGCCGTCCGGCCGGGTCTTGCGCGGTTCCTCGCTGTGTCGGTAGGCGAGGCAGGCCGCCACCACATGCTTGCAGTTGTAGCCCACCGGACAGTCGCAGAAGCCCTTGACCACGACGCCATGGCGGGAACGCTTGATCTCGATCTCCTGCTCGTAGAGCTGTTGGCCGCTGCCGCGGGTCACCGCCCGCAGGCGGATGCTGGCGTGGTCAGGCTGGCTCACCCGGAGGCTCTCGATACGCCCCTGCTTGAAGTAGTCGTTACCGCGCACATAGGCACCGTCGCCGCAATCCTCGCGCAGAAGGGCGGCAGTTATATCCTGAACCTTGATACTCAATGGATTGGTCACTGTGGCGGTCACGCACTGAACGATGAGAACCGGGCATGTTACCCGGCTACGATGGCGGCGAAAACACATTCCGGCGGCCCATTCCGGCCGGGTGGCCGTGTCCCGCGGCCAATACACCTGTGATTGCTCAGGTCTTGCTGCCAGGAACATCAAGCAGCATTTGGCCATGACCGCCGGGGCTTCGCCGTCGCCCCGAGTGCGCGGTGCGCACCGCGCGTTTACCGCCCCAACCTGGAGCTGTGCAGCCACGGCGGTCACCAAAATGCCAATCCCCACTCTGTTCCGGGCGGCGTGTACAGGGGGGCATGCCGGGGACGCCCCCCTGCGTCCGCCATGACTTTGAAATGATTCGTTGAATCCTGCGCCCCATCGTTGGAGAATGGTCGGAAGCCGCACACTGCCCACACCAGGGTGACGGCCCCCGGCCATGACGGCAGCGACCACGGATAGACCAACAAAAACGGCGCGCCGCGACTTTCCTGTTTACAGCTCTGCCCCTCACCGGGCGCGGCCGGTCTTTTCGTCAAAACCACTACAGCACAACAACAAGGTGATTCGCACTATGAAACTCCGTTTACCCGCCCCCGCCACTTTCGGCACCGCCCTGGTCCTCGCCGTGATCCTGGCCCTGGCCGGATTCTTCCTGTTTCCCCTCCTGGCGCTGGAACTGACCGGCGGCGCGCTGTTCGCGCTGGGCGTCGCCGCCGGCGCCGCCCTGGCCGTGATCCTCGCCGGCCTGCGCCTGGAAACCGGCCCGGTGCGCGCCCGCGACAGCGGCGAGACCCGCTCCATCTTCGTCGGCAACCTGGCCTACCGCGCCTCCAAGGAAGAGCTGGAACAGCTGTTCGGCCAGTACGGCGTGGTGCGCTCGGTGCGCATCATGACCGACCGCATGACGCGCCGCCCGCGCGGCTTCGGTTTCATCGAAATGGAGGCGAACGGTGCCCTGGCCGCGATCAAGGCGCTGGACGGCAAGGATCTCCACGGCCGCCAGCTCAAGGTCAACGAGGGCAACGACCGCAAGCCGCGCGAGAACCAGGCGGCGTAAACCACCAGACTCCTGCTGCGGAAATTCGCGTACTACGCAGCCATGTAGGCCCGATAAAGCGCAGCGGTATCGGGCACAGCTTGCCGGACACCGCTGCGCTATGTCCGGCCTACGTTACTGCGGCAAAATACATTCATGTGGAGCCTGCGTGACTGGCGCCGCCGGCGCACGCTGGCACGCCACCCCATCCCCGACGACCTGTGGCAGGCGGCCTGCGCCCGCCTGCCCATACTCGCCGCCCTCACTGCGGAGGAGCAGGCACGCCTGCGCGAACAGGCCACCCTGCTGCTGGCGCGCAAGCACATCAGCGGTGCCGGCGATTTTGAACCGAACGCCGCCATGCGCGTGCACATCGCCGCCCTCGCCGCCCTCCCCCTGCTCGGCCTGGACCTCGGCTGGTACGACAACTGGCATGAGATCGTGGTCTACCCGGACACCTTCGTGCAGGAGCACGAATGGGAGGACGAGTTCGGCGTCATGCACCGCGAACGGCGCGAGCTGGACGGGGAATCCTGGCAGCAGGGACCGGTGGTGCTGGCCTGGCACGAGGTCGAGGCCAGCGGCCAGGGCGACGGCTTCAACCTGGTGGTGCACGAAATCGCCCACAAGCTGGACATGCAGAACGGCGACGCCAACGGCCACCCGCCGCTGCACCGCAACATGCGCAACAGCGACTGGAATGCCGCCTTCAGCGCGGCCTATGAAGACATGGTGCGACGCGACGAGGCCGGCGAGGAGACGCCCCTCGATCCCTACGCCGCCGATGCGCCGGAGGAGTTCTTCGCCGTGGCCTGCGAGGCGTTTTTCGAAACCCCCGCCCAACTGCGCACCGCCTACCCGGCGGTATACGAGCAGCTGTGCCAGTTCTTCCACCGGGCGCCGGCCTAGAACCTAACCCCCTCGCCGCTGAGAGTTTTCTGCCCTGCTATCTCTGCGCCTCCGCGTCTCTGCGCCAAGTGGTTTTGATTTTCCTGTCTTGCTACTCTGCCCCTGTGCAATGCAAGGGAAACAGCTATGAGTGAACGCCCGCAAATCATCGTGGTCGGCGGCGGCGCCGGCGGCCTGGAGCTGGCCACGGCCCTGGGCAACCGTCTCGGCAAGCGCAAGAAGGCCGACGTCACCCTCATCGACGCCAGCCGTACCCACGTCTGGAAGCCGCTGCTGCACGAAGTGGCCGCCGGCACCCTGGATTCCCACGAGGACGAATTGGAATACCTGGCCCAGGCGCGCTGGCATCACTTCCGCTTCCGTCTCGGCCGCATGACAGGGCTGGATCGCGACAAACGCGAGGTACTGGTCGCCGCCACACGCAACGACGAAGGCAACGTCATCGTCCCCGAGCGGCGCTTCCGCTACGACACCCTGGTGCTCGCCGTCGGCTCCCTGTCCAACGACTTCGGCATCCCCGGCGTGAAGGAACACTGCCTGTTCCTCGACACCACCGCCCAGGCGGAGCGCTTCCAGCGCCGCCTGCTCGACTGCATGCTGCGCGCCCACACCGAGGGCGAGCCCATCCGCCCCGGCCAGCTGGACGTGGCCATCGTCGGCGCCGGCGCCACCGGTGTGGAGCTGGCGGCGCAGCTGCACCAGGTGACGCGCCAGCTGTCCGCCTTCGGCCTCGACACCATCGACCCGGAGCGGCACATCAAGCTGCACGTCATCGAGGCCTCGCCGCGTATCCTGCCGGCCCTGCCGCCGCGCCTGTCCGCCGCCGCCACCGCCGATCTGGCCCGCCTCGGCGTCGTGGTACACACCAACGAGCGGGTGGTGGAGGTGACGCCGGAGGGCATCCGCACCGCCACCGGCCACTTCATCCCGGCCGCGTTCCGGGTGTGGGCGGCGGGCATCAAGGCGCCGGATTTCCTGCAGGACATCGCCGGCCTGGAAACCAACCGCATCAACCAGCTGGTGGTGCGCCCCACCCTGCAGACCAGCCGCGACGACGACATCTACGCCATCGGCGACTGCGCAGCCTGCATCATGAACGAGGCGGGCGACACCGTGCCGCCCCGCGCCCAGGCCGCCCACCAGCAGGCCTCGCTGGTGGCCAAATCCATCCTGCGCAGACTCAAGGGCAAGCCCCTGCCCAGCTACCGCTACACCGACTACGGCTCACTGGTCACCCTGGGCAAGTACAGCACCGTGGGCAGCCTGATGGGCGGCCTCACCGGCAGCCTGATGGTCACCGGCTTCATCGCCCGCGTGGTGTATCTGTCGCTGTACAAGATGCACCAGGCGGCCCTGCACGGCTGGGTCCGCACCGGCCTGCTGACCCTGGCCCATTTCCTGCGCCGCGCGGTGAATCCGCAGATCAAGCTGCACTGAGCACCATCCCCTGCAGGAGCCCGGCTTGCCGGGCGATGCGACCTCTCCGGCACCGCATCGCCCGATGAATCGGGCTCCTACAATGCCTGTGACCCGCGTTCCGTTTTAACCACCCTGTCTGCCGTACCATCACGCCCTTCTTCGACAAGGAAGCGGCAGGCTCAGGGATGAAAAATATAGTCTGGTCCCCCCATCGACAGGGACCGGCGGCAAGCCTAGAATCCCGCGCCGATCCCGGTGCGTTTTCCGGTGAGGCGCCTCCCCTTCCTGTTGCCGGCCCCGGCCGGTTTCCGCAGGTTCCGCAGCGATGAAGTTCCCCCGTACCCTTGTCGCCATCGTGCTGACCGTCGTCAGCGCGAACCTGGCCCTGTGGGCTGCTTTCAACCAGCCGCGCCTGCCGGCGGACTGGAGCGGTACCATCACTGGCGTCTCGTTCAACCCCTACCGCGCCGAACACGACCCGCGCCACGGCCGCCATCCCGATGCCTACGACATCGACGCCGATCTGCGCCAGGTGGCCGGCCACGTCCGCCGCGTCCGCACCTATTCCTCTCTCGACGGCCTGGAAAAAGTGCCGGGGCTGGCGGCGCGCCACGGCCTCACCGTCACCGCCGGCGCCTGGCTCGATACGCGGCACAGGCACAACGCCGAAGAGCTCATCAGCCTGATCCGCAATACGCGCATCCACCGCAACATCGACCGCGTCATCGTCGGCAACGAAACCCTGCTGCGCGGCGATCTGGACCTGGCGCAGCTAACCGCCTACCTGCACCAGGTGCGGCGCCAGGTGCGGGTGCCGGTGAGCACGGCGGAGCCCTGGCACATCTGGCTCAAGTATCCGGAGCTGGCGGAGGGGGTGGACTTCATCGCCGCCCACATCCTGCCCTACTGGGAAGGCGTGCCGGCGGACGAGGCGGCGAGCTACGTGCTGCACCGCTACCAGCAGCTGACCCGTGCCTTCCCCGACAAGCCGGTGCTCATCGCCGAGGTGGGCTGGCCCAGCGCAGGCCATACGCTCAAGGCGGCGCAGCCCTCGCCCGCCAACGAGGCGCAGTTCCTGCGCCAGTTCTTCAACGCCGCGCACGATCATCACATCGACTACTTCGTCATGGAGGCCTTCGACCAGCCCTGGAAGCGGGCCGAGGAAGGCAGCGTCGGGCCGCACTGGGGTATGTGGGACGTGGAGCGCGATCTGAAGCTGCCGCTCACCGGCGCGGTATGGAGCAATCCTTCCTGGCCCTGGCAGGCGGCGCTGGCCACGGCGCTGGCCATGGCGCCGATGCTGTGGTTCCTGCTGCGCTGGCAGGCGCTGCGCCGCCGTGGCCGGCTGTTCTTCGCCTTCCTGCTCCAGCTCTCCGCCGCGCTGCTGGTATGGACCCTGTCCCTACCCTTCACCCGTCAGCTGGACTGGAGCGAAACCCTGCTGTGGGCCCTGCTGATCCCGGCGCAGCTGGCGCTGCTGGCGGTGGTGCTGATCAACGGCCTGGAGCTGACCGAACTGTTGTGGCAGCGCGGGCTGCGCCGCGGCTTCCGTCCGGCACAGCCCGCGCCCGGCGAGCCGCAGCCCGTGGTGTCGCTGCACCTGGCCATCTGCAACGAACCGCCGCAACTGGTGATCGAAACGCTGGATTCGCTGGCGCAGCTCGACTATCCGGAATTCGAGGTCATCGTGGTGGACAACAACACCACGGACCCGGCGCTGTGGCAGCCGGTACAGGCCCATTGCGAGAAGCTCGGCGCGCACTTCCGCTTTTATTCGCTGGGCAAGTGGTCCGGCTTCAAGGCCGGCGCCCTCAACTTCGCCCTGCGCGAAACCGATCCGCGCGCCGCAGTGGTGGGCGTCATCGACGCCGACTACGTGGTGCAGCCCTACTGGCTCAGCGCCATGCTGCCCTACTTCACCAGGGAAAAGGTCGCCATCGTCCAGGCGCCGCAGGACCACCGCGACTGGGAGGACAAGCCCTTCGAAGAGATGATCAACTGGGAATACGCCGGCTTCTTCCACATCGGCATGGTGCACCGCAACGAACGCAACGCCATCATCCAGCACGGCACCATGACCCTGGTGCGCAAGAGCGCCCTGCTCGAACAGCAAGGCTGGCCGGAGTGGTGCATCTGCGAGGACGCCGAACTCGGCCTGCGCATGTTCAAGGCCGGCCACGAGGCGGTGTACGTCAACCATCCCTTCGGCCGCGGCCTCACTCCGCACACCTTCGCCGGCTACAAAGGCCAGCGCTTTCGCTGGGCCTACGGCGCGGTGCAGATCCTCAAGGCCCACTGGCGTTCACTGCTGCCCTGGGACGACAACCCGCTCTCCCCGGCCCAGCGTTACCACTTCGCCATGGGCTGGCTGCCCTGGTTCGCCGATGCGCTGCACCTGGCCTTCACCGCCGCAGCCCTGTTCTGGAGCCTCGGCCTGGTGACGCTGCCGCAGTACTTCGCCTTCCCCCTGGCCGCCTTCCTGCTGCCGGTGCTGACGCTGTTCGGCTTCAAGCTGCTGCACTCGCTGACGCTGTACCGCAGCCGCGTGCCCTGCACCTGGCCGCAGACCTTGGGCGCCGCCCTGGCCGGCATGAGCCTGACCCATACCGTGGCCCGCGCCGTCATCCAGGGTGTGCTCACCTCCAGCCAGCCCTTCCTGCGCACGCCCAAAGCGGCGGAGAAGACCGCCTGGGTGCGCGCCCTGCTACAGGCGCGCGAGGAGCTGGCGGTATTGGGCGCCCTGCTGCTGCTCGGCGGCGGCGTCATCGCGCGCTACGGCCTGGAGAACGGCGAAGCGGCATTGTGGCTCGCCATACTCGCGGTGCAGTCGCTGCCTTATATCGCCGCCGGCCTGGTGTCGCTGTCCACCGCCCTGCCGACGCTGCAACCGCTGCGCGCGCGCCGCACCTGGCGTCTGCACTGGCGCAAGCTGTTGCCGAACTGGTAACAGAGCAAAGATGCTTCTCTCGCCAAGAGCGCCAAGTACGCCAAGAAAATCCCGGGCATTGAGACGGAGCCTTCTTGGCAGCCTTGGCGAACTTGGCGAGAGTATTCGTTAAACCGTCAGGCAGGCGGTGCGGGAGCCCGGCGCTGCCGGCAACGGGCCTGTCCGACGCCGCCGTCGCCCGATGAATCGGGCTCCCCCGACACCTGGGTCTGGTAAAGTGCCGCCATGCAGCCGCTGACCATTCTCTACCAGGACGAATACTACGTCGCCATCGACAAGCCCTCCGGCATGCTGGTGCACCGCACCCGCATCGCCGAGGAGGCCGAATACGCCATGCAGCGCCTGCGCGATCAGCTGGGGCAGCATGTGTTCGTTGTCCACCGCCTGGATCGTCCCACCTCGGGCGTGCTGCTGTTTGCACTCAGCTCCGAGGCGGCGCACGAGATGTGCATGGTGTTCGAGTCACGCCAGGTGGAGAAACGCTATCTCGCCGTGGTGCGCGGCTGGACCGATGAAGAAGGCGTCATCGACTACGCGCTGCGGGAGGAGAAGCACAAGGAGGCGCAACAGGCGCTCACCCGTTACCGCCGCCTGGCCACGGTGGCACTGGACATCCCGATCGGCCGCTACCCGCAGGCACGTTACTCGCTGGTGGAGGCGCTGCCGGAAACGGGACGCATGCACCAGATCCGCAAGCACTTTGCCCATATATTCCACCCCCTGCTGGGCGACACCACCTACGGCGAGGGGCGCCACAACCGGCTGTTCCGCGATCACTACGGCTGCGAGCGCCTGCTGCTGATGGCAACGGAGCTGCGCTTCATTCACCCCTACAGCCGGGAGCCGGTGACCATCCACGCCGCACCGCCGGAGGATGTCCGTACCCTGTTTGCACAGTTGGGATGGACGCAAGCGGCTGCGGGTTACACGGTGCAGGCAGACTGTAACCTGGCCCCGTTACCCTGAACACCGAAACTCGAAATTAAGAAATGTGGTTCAAACAGGCCATTCTTTACCGCAAGGCGGTACTCACCCAAATGCTGGAAACGCCGCTGGCGGCGCTGGCCGCGCAATGCGCGGTGGCCTGGCCCGACGGCGGTGCGCTCGACGCCGTGCTGCGCGCGCACTTTGCCACCGTACCCCACACACGTCGGCTGTATGTGTGCGACGCCGACACCCGTCAGCGCTCCACCGCCGTCGCCGCAGAACAGAGCACGGACCAGCGCCGCGGCCACCTGCTGGCGGAACAACCCTACGACACCGGCACCCTGCCGTTTCGCGGCATGGTGCTGACCTCGGTGTTTCTCGACGAGGAAACATTGAAACGCAACATCGCCGCCATCCACGCCGTCACCGAGCAGGACGCACTGCTCGGCTTCCTGGTGGCGGAGTTCGAACTGGAGGCCATCCCGCTGCCGCAAAGCGCCTTCACCGGCGCCGCCTGGACCCAGTACAAGGGCGACCCCGCCATCCGCTCGACGGTGTTCGATCAGCGCCGCAGCCGCAGCCGGCTGGATCAGCACATCGATCAGGTGGTGGACACCCTCGACGGCCTGATGCGCGAACACGGCATCTACCATGTGATCCTGCACTTCTCGAGTTCGCGCGCCATCTTCTGGGTCTACGACGATCCTTACAGTTATCGTTTCCACGGCGTGGACGAAATGCTCGATCCGGAGATCTGGCTGGCCTATCCGGGCCGTCCCTACCCGGACAGGGCCAAGGTGGCGGCGGGCAAGATCCGCGCGGTGCTGGAGCGCTTCAAGGCGCTGCGCGAATCGGATGAAAACATCTACCTGCGTTCCGGTTCGCTCAACATCATGAACGGCATCGTCGGCCTGACCTTTTCCTGCGACGGCTCGCACTATCTGGCGGTGGACGAATTCCTCGACCAGCAGCATCCGTTCTGGACCTGAGGTGGCGACCGGCGGACCGGGTCCGTGCTAGGCTAGCCCCTCGCACACCCCAGTGGACATTGAGCCATGTCGCTTCTGCCCGCTACAATCGCTGACCACATGCCGCCCGCCCGCGGCTGCAGCCTTTATTTCAACATGAGTTCAAGGTGAAACGGATTTCTCTGCCCACAGCCATCACCGCCCTGCGTTTCGACGCCGCCGCCGCGGCGCGCTGGACCACGGCGCTGCTGGTGATCGCCCTGGGCGTGGGTCTGGCCCAGCTCACCTGGCTGCTGCTGCCCGTGCCGCCGGGACTGCCCGCCCCCATCACCACCGCGGCAGGGACGGCGGGCACCGCGGCCGCACCCCGCCTGGAGTCGGTGGCCGCACTGAACCTGTTCGGCGCCCCCGAAGCGTCCGTCCAGCCGGCGGCCCCGATCAACGCCCCGGAAACCTCGCTCAACCTGACCCTGCGCGGCCTGTTTGCCGCCGTGCGCAAGGAGGCGGCCTTTGCCATCATCGCCGAGGGCGGCGGCAACGAACGTCATTTCCGCATCGGCGACAAGGTGGCGGGCGGCGCGATGGTGCAGGACATTCTCCCCGACCGCGTGGTGCTGGAGCGCGCAGGACGTTACGAAACCCTGCGCCTGCCCAGGGAGCGGCTCGACGCCGCGGCGCAGGGCGCCGGCCGCCCCCCCGCCGCGCTCACGCCGGCCATGACCGGCCAACTGCGCGAACTGCGCAACACCATGCGCGGCAACCCGCAGGAACTGCTCAACCTGGCCGAGATGCAGCCGGTGGTACAGGACGGCCAGCTGCGCGGCTACCGCATCCGTCCGCGGCGGCATGAGGAGTTGTTCCGCGCCGCCGGCCTGTCGCCCAACGACGTGATCACCGGCGTCAACGGCATCCCCGTCACCGACCCGGCCCAGTTCGGCGCCCTCTCGGCGCAACTGTCCAACGCATCCACCCTGCTGCTGTCCGTGGAGCGCCCCAACGGCGCACGCGACGAAATCAGCATCGACCTGAATTGAGGAAGCCGTCCGTGTTCGCCAAACCCCGCCCCGCCCCCCGCACCGCGCGCCTGCTGCGCCACGCCGCACTGGCCTGCGTGCTGCTGCTCGGCCGGCCCGCCGCCCTGTCCGCCGCCGATGAAACCGTCACCCTCAACCTGAAAGATGCCGACATCGCCTCGGTCATCGGCACGGTGGCGGAAATGACCGGCAAGAACTTCATCATCGACCCGCGGGTGAAGGGCAAGGTCACCATCGTTTCCACCCGGCCGCTGGCGGCCGACGAGGTGTACCAGGTATTTCTCTCTGTGCTCAACGTACACGGCTTCGCCGCCATCCCCGACAAGAACGTCATCAAGATCGTGCCTGAGGTGACCGCCAAGCAGAACACCATCCCCAACGTCGACGACAAGCGGCCGGGACGGGGCGACCAGTACGTCACCCGCGTGATCCAGGTGGAGAACGTCGCCGCTGCGCAGCTGGTGCCGATCCTGCGTCCGCTGCTGCCGCAGGAAGCGCACCTGGCCGCCTACCCGAGCAGCAACGTGCTCATCGCCTCGGCCACCGCCGCCAACCTGGAACGGCTGGTGCAGATCATCCGCCGCATCGACCTGTCCGGCGATTCCGAGATCGAGTTCATCCAGCTGCAGCACGCCTCGGCGGAAGAGGTGGTGCGCATACTCTCCTCGCTGATCGTGGATGCGGCCAAGGCGGCGCAGTCGCCGGGCGAGACCCCCAAGCTGGGCGCCGACCTGCGCACCAACAGCGTGCTGCTGTCCGGCGACCGCGGCAGCCGCCTGCGCCTGCGCGCCCTCATCTCCCATCTCGACACGCCCATGGAACGCAGCGGCAACACCCAGGTCATCTACCTGCGCTATGCCAAGGCCAAGGAGCTGACGCCGGTGCTCACCGGCATCGCCGGCGGCATGGCCAAGAAGGGCGCCGGCGCGGCCACCGACAAAGGCAGTGAGCAGCTCAACATCCAGGCCGACGAGGCGGTCAACGCCGTGGTGATCAGCGCACCGCCCGACATCATGGGCAACCTGGAACAGGTGATCCGCCGCCTCGACATCCGCCGCGCCCAGGTCATCGTCGAAGCGGTGATCGCCGAGGTCACCGACGAGAAGGCCCGCGAGCTGGGCGTGCAATGGGCCTTCGACGGCCAGGCCAACAACTCCCCCGTGGGCGTGATCAATTTCGCCGGCTCCGGCTCCGGCCTGTCCAACCTGATCGCCAACCCGAGCGCGGTGGGCGACGGCCTGGTCGCCGTGGTGGGCGACACCGCCACCTCCGGCGGCACCCGCATCGGCGCCCTGCTGCGCGCCCTCTCCGGCGACGTCAACACCAACATCCTGTCCACCCCCAGCCTGGTGACCCTGGACAACGAGGAGGCGGAGATCGTGGTGGGCCAGAACGTGCCCTTCATCACCGGCTCCTACACCAGCACCGGCACCGGCAGCTCCACGCCGACCAATCCGTTCCAGACCATTTCGCGCCAGGACGTCGGCCTCAGCCTGAAGATCAAGCCGCAGATCAACGAGGGCGATACGGTGCGCCTGGAGATCGCCCAGGAAGTGTCCAGCATCAGTTCGGCCACCACCGGCGCCGCCGACATCATCACCAACAAGCGCGCCATCAAGACCTCGGTGCTGGTGGACAGCGGCCAGGTGCTGGTGCTGGGCGGGCTCATCGACGACCAGCAGGTGCAGAACGATCAGAAGGTGCCGGGATTGGGCGACATCCCCATCCTCGGCTACCTGTTCAGCTACAAGAAGACCACCACCGTCAAACGCAACCTGATGGTATTCATCCACCCCACCATCCTGCGCGGCGAACGCGACAGCCTGGCCATCGTCGGCAACAAGTACAGCTACATGCGCGACAGGCAGCTTGCCGTACGCGAGCGCGGCGTGCGCCTGATGTCCGACGACAGCGCGCCACTGCTGCCGGAGTGGAACGACTTCCTCGCCCTGCCGCCGCCGTTCACCCCGGACGCCGCGCCGCCGCCGCCGCCGCCGGAAAAGACCGATGCCGTCGAACCCCCGGTCTGATACCGTCGCCATGACGGACAACGCACAGCCGCGCCTGCCGTACTCCTACGCCAAGCGCGCGGGAGTACTGCTGCTGCCCGACGAGGGCGGCGCGCTGCGCCTGTATTACCGCGACGGCGCCGATGCGCCGGCGCTGGCCGAGGCGCGCCGCGTCGCCGCCCGCGCCGTGGCGCCGGAAAAGCTGGAAGCGGCCGCCTTCGAGCGCCTGCTGCGCCTGGCCTACGAGCGCTCCTCCAACGGCGCCATGCAGGCGATGGAGGAAATGGGCGAGGAGATGGACCTCGACCGCCTGGCGCAGAGCCTGCCGGAACCCGAGGACCTGCTGGAGAGCGAGGATGACGCGCCCATCATCCGCCTGATCAACGCCCTGCTCACCGAGGCGGTGCGCGAGAACGCCTCCGACATCCACATCGAACCCTTCGAGAACCGCCTCGCCGTGCGCTTCCGCGTCGACGGCGTGCTGCGCGAAGTGCTGGAACCCAAACGCAGCATCGCGCCGCTGCTGGTATCGCGCATCAAGGTCATGGCCAAGCTGGACATTGCCGAAAAGCGCCTGCCGCAGGACGGACGCATCTCGCTGCGCGTCGCCGGCCGCGCGGTGGACGTGCGCGTGTCCACCCTGCCCTCAGGCCACGGCGAACGCGTGGTGCTGCGCCTGCTGGACAAGCAGGCCGGCCGTCTCGACCTGACCCACCTGGGCATGGCCGAGCCGACGCGACAGCATATCGATCACCTGATCCACGAGCCGCACGGCATCGTCCTGGTCACCGGCCCCACCGGCTCAGGCAAGACCACCACGCTGTACGCGGCGCTGACCCGGCTCAACGATCGCGATCGCAACATCATGACGGTGGAAGACCCCATCGAATATTTCATCGACGGCATCGGCCAGACCCAGGTCAATCCCAAGGTGGAGATGACCTTCGCCCGCGGCCTGCGCGCCATCCTGCGCCAGGACCCGGACGTGGTGATGGTGGGTGAAATCCGCGACCTGGAAACGGTGCAGATCGCGGTGCAGTCGTCGCTCACCGGCCACTTGGTGCTGTCCACCCTGCACACCAACACCGCCGTCGGCGCCGTCACCCGCCTGCGTGACATGGGCGTGGAACCGTTCCTGCTCTCCTCCACCCTGCTCGGCGTGCTGGCCCAGCGCCTGGTGCGCCTGCTCTGCCCGCACTGCAAGGAGGCCTACACAGCCAACGCCGCCGACTGCGAACTGCTCGGCGTGGCCGAAGCAGCGGCCCCCGTGCTGTACCGCGCCAGCGGCTGCCCCAAGTGCAACCGCAGCGGCTACATCGGCCGCACCGGCATCTACGAACTGGTGGTGGTGGACAAGACCCTGCGCACCCTGATCCACGACGGCGCCGGCGAACAGGCCCTCGAGACCCACGCCCGCACCCACACCCCCAGCATCCGCGACGACGGCATGCGCCGCGTCCTCGCCGGCGATACCAGCCTGGAAGAAGTGCTGCGAGTGACGCATGAAGAATAGATTCAAGATACAAGAGCAAAGATACAAGGGAACGTGTGCGCTGCGCGCACATCCTTGTATTCACACGAATACTTGTACCTTTCCTCTTTTCTCTTCCATCTGCCGTCATGGGCGCCTTTGAATACCAGGCACTCGATGCAACCGGCCGCACCCGCAAGGGTGTGCTGGAAGGCGACACCGCGCGCCAGGTGCGCCAGAGCCTGCGCGAACAGGGGCTCACCCCGTTGGCCGTCGAGGAGGTGGCCGTGCGCGAGGGGCGGCGCCGCAGCGCCGTGTTCACCCGCGGCGTCAATGCCACCGACCTGGCCCTGATCACCCGCCAACTGGCGACCCTGGTGCGCTCCGGCCTGCCGCTGGAGGAGACGCTGCACACCGTGGCGCGGCAGAGCGAAAAGCCGCGCCTGCGCAACATGATGATGGCGGTGCGTTCCAAGGTGCTGGAAGGCCATACGGTGGCCGAGGGCCTGGGCGAATTCCCCCAGGTGTTTCCCGAGCTGTACCGCGCCACCGTCGCGGCGGGCGAACACTCCGGCCATCTCGACGTGGTGCTGGAGCGGCTGGCCGATTACACCGAGGCGCGCCAGATGCTGCGCCAGAAGATCCAGCTGGCCCTGTTCTACCCGGCAATCCTCACCTTCATGGCCCTGGCGGTCACCGTGGCCCTGCTCACCTACGTGGTACCGCAGGTGGTGCAGGTGTTCGACAACATCGGCCAGGAACTGCCCTGGCTGACGCGCGCCCTCATCGCCGCCAGCGACTTCATGCGCGCCTGGGGCCTCGCCCTCGCCGCCGTCCTCGGCGTCGCCGGCTGGCTGTCCGCGCGCCTGCTGCGCCGGCCGGAATACAAACTGCGCTGGCACCGCCTGCTGCACCGCCTGCCGCTCATCGGCCGGCTGAGCCGCGGCGTCAACACCGCGCGCTTTGCCCGCACCTTCAGCATCCTCTCCGCCAGCGGCGTGCCGGTGCTCGACGCCATGCGCATCTCCGCCCAGGTGCTGGGCAGCCTGCCCATGCGCGAAGCGGTGGAGCACGCCGCCCATCGCGTGCGCGAGGGCGCCAGCATCCACCACGCGCTGGAGCACAGCGGCTATTTCCCCGCCATGACCCTGCAGCTCATCGCCAGCGGCGAGGCCAGCGGCCAGCTCGACGCCATGCTGGAACGCGCCGCCGCCAATCAGGAACGGGAACTGGAAACCACCATTGCCTACCTGATGGGCCTGTTCGAGCCCCTGCTGATCGTAACCATGGGCGCCATCGTGATGGTGATCGTGCTGGCCATCCTGCTGCCGATCTTCGATTTGAACCAGCTGGTGAAATAAGACACTGCCTGACTAAATAACTGTTCCGAATTGCTGACCAGTTTTCTGTGGGTCGGGCTTCAGCCCGACATCGGCGCCTAACCCACCCCAAGTACGTCGGGCTGAAGCCCGACCCACGCTTTCCGTGCACGTACTCAA
>Ga0299912_10001732_pt1 | contig 17633 bp, 13 predicted proteins | sample RVTome_2_FD_207667 | JGI IMG/M metagenome (GOLD analysis project Ga0299912, IMG submission 207667) | Soil microbial communities from uranium-contaminated site in the Upper Colorado River Basin, Wyoming, United States - RVT95D214 (version 2) ... | reverse complement strand
GTACATCGTGTTGAATTATGGTTAATATGATATGAAGTTGTATAAATTCTTTCTTTGTTCTGCGTCTGTACATGTTGGGGGATTCCACCACCGTATCGCGTCTCGCCGTGGCGTGCGCCAATGCCGCCGCCGTGGCACTGCTTCTATTGCTGGCGCCCTCTAGCGCATCCGCAGACCCGGCGCCGCGCTACGGCTGGCGCGAGGTTTGGGCGGGCGCCGATGCTTCAAGCCACGTCTGGCTTCTCTACTCTGGCGCCACGGTTGCCCCCTACAGCGACATGTTCAGCGACGGGCTGCGCCTGCGCGCTGCCGCCGGCTATGGGCAATATTCGTACGCGGGCGAGCGAAGAGCGCAGGTCCAGTCCTATGCTGCCAACACCGCCTTCGCCGAGGCGCTTGTCGGTTATCTCAAGCGCCTTGGTCCGCTGACCGCAAAGGCCTTCATCGGCGCGGCAGCGATCGAGCACGACATCCATCCGCTCGACCCGGAGAACCCCGTCCAAGGCCGGGAATTCGGGCCGAAAGCCGTGGTCGAGCTATGGCTCAACATGGGCTCCTCCGCCTGGTCCTCGCTCGATGCTTCGTGGACGAGCGCCCATGACACCTACGCCGGCCGCGTGCGCAGCGGCTACGTCGTCTACGAGGGCGTTTCGTTGGGCGTCGAGGCGCGCATCAACGGCAATGCGCTGGACAGGGATGCCCGCGGCGGTCTGTTCGTGCGCTATGCCTGGACCGGCGGAGAGGTGTCGCTTGCTGGCGGCCTCGCGGGCCGCTTTTTCGACGATGCGCGCGACATGCGCGACCCCTACGCCACGGTCAACTGGCTGCTGCAGTACTGAGCCTTGTCGCACCGACATGTCGCTTTGAAGTGCCGACATGTCGGCATTTTCACCTTGCCTGAAGGATGTCCCCTACGGCCTTGACGCCGCCACGATAGCGTGCAAACAAAACGATCGTTCGTTTTGTTTTGCGCCAGAATGGGCGCGCAATCAGGCTCGATTAACCTTCGGCTCTCCTCATGCCCAAGCTCAAACCCGCCACGCAGCGCGCCCGCCGCGAGCACATCCTCGACGCCGCCGAGGTGTGCTTCGCCCGCAGCGGCTTTCATCGCACCACCATGCAGGACATCTGCAAGGAGGCGTTGATCAGTCCCGGCGCGCTCTACGTCTACTTCGACTCCAAGGAGGATCTGATCGCGGGCCTCGCCGAGCGCGACCGTGCCGACTTCGGCGAACGCTTCGCGGAGCTCTCCGCATCCACCGACTTCATGAAATCGCTGGGCGAGCTGGGCAATCGCTATTTCGACGAGGAGCCCGCCTACAAGCGCACGATGTGTCTCGAAATCGGCCTCGAATCCACCCGCAACCCAAAGGTCGGCGAGATCTACCGGTCGGTCGATCGCTTTGTCACCGAGAGCTTCGAGAAGCTGTTCCGGCGGCTCGATGCGGAGGGGCGCATCGAGCCTAACCAAGACATCCCGACCCTCGCCAAGGTGTTCTCCGTGATCGGCGACGGCATGTTCATGCGCCGCGCGCTCGATCCCGACTTCGATGCCAAGACGCTCGTTCCAGCCGTCATGGAGCTGGTCAGCAAGCTCCTCAATGTGCGCGAGCCCACTACCGCAAGCGGGAAAGCTGCGGAGACGCGCCAATGAAGAAAGCCATCGTCACCCTGCTGGTGCTGGGTGCGCTCGGCGCCGGCGTCTACCTGACGCCTGCCCTGAGGTCGCACGTCGCGCCTTATCTCGCCGTGTTCCACGCCGCGCCCAAGAAGGAGCCGCAGACGTCTCACCACGAAACCGGGGCTGCGACGGCTCCCGCCGTTTCGGTGGTGAAGGCGGCCGATGCCGACTTCGTGGAGACGGTCGCGGTATCCGGCTCGCTCGTGCCGCGCGATGAAATCCTCGTCGCTCCGGAGGTCGAGGGCTTCCGCGTGCTCGAACTCAAGGTCGACGAAGGCGACCGCGTCAAGAAGGGCGACGTGCTGGCGATCCTCGTCCAGGAATCGCTCGACGCCCAGCTGGCGCAGAACGATGCCTCGCTGGCCCGCTCCGAGGCCGCGATCTCCCAATCGGAGAGCCAGATCGTCGAGGCGACGGCGCGTCTTGCCCAGGCGCAGGCCGATTTCGAGCGTGCCAAGCCACTCAAGACGTCCGGCTACCTGTCGGGCACGACCTACGACCAGCGCGAAGCGGCCGCCAAGAGCGCCGAGGCGCAGCTCGTTACGGCACGCGGCGGGCTGAGGCTCGCGCAGGCGGAAAAAGCGCAGGTTGAGGCGCAGCGCCGTGAGCTGCAATGGCGCCGCACCAACACCGAGGTGACGGCGCCGGCGGACGGCCTCATCAGCAGGCGCACGGCGCGTATCGGCGGCATGGCGTCGGCGGCGGCCGAGCCGATGTTCCGCATCGTCGCGCGGAGCGAGATCGAGCTCGACGCCGAGGTCATCGAGACCGAGCTCGCCAAGGTGAGCGCCGGACAAACCGCGCGCGTCAATGTTGCGGGCGTGGGCGACGTCGCCGGCACCGTTCGGCTCGTCTCGCCCGAAGTCGACAAGCTGACCCGCCTCGGCAAAGTACGCATCTTTCTCGGCGACGATGCGCGGCTGCGTATCGGTACGTTCTCGCGCGGCTCGATCCAGACGGCGCAGAGCCGCGGGCTGGCCGTTCCCTCGTCGGCAGTGGTGTTCGATGCCGGCGGCGCCTTCGTGCAGGTTGTGCGCAACGGCCGCGTGGAACGTCGCGACGTCAAGACCGGCATCGTTGCGCGGGGCCTCGTTGAGATCCGCGAAGGCCTCGCCGACGGCGACGTCGTCGTTGCCCGCGCCGGCACCTTCCTGCGTGACGGCGATGCGGTGCGCGCCTTCGCTCCCGATTCCAAGATCAGCGAGGCCCGCTAATGCGCCTCAATATCTCAGCGTGGTCGATCCGCAGACCGGTGCCTGCAATCGTGCTGTTCGCGGTGCTGACGCTGCTCGGCGTCATCAGCTTTATGACGCTGCCGGTTACGCGCTTTCCCAACATCGACGTGCCGCTCGTCTCGATCACGGTGACGCAATCGGGCGCAGCCCCCGCCGAGATCGAGAGCCAGATCACCAAAGAGGTCGAGGACGCAGTCGCCAGTATTGCCGGCGTCAAGCACATCGTCTCTACCGTCACCGATGGCGCGTCGACGACGGTCATGGAGTTCCGGCTCGAGATAAACCAGGATCGCGCCCTCAACGACGTCAAGGACGCGATCGACAAGATCCGCGCCAACCTGCCGCGCAACATCGATGAACCGATCGTGCAGCGCATCGACGTCGAGGGCCAATCGATCCTGACCTATGCCGCCTCGGCCCCGGGCATGACGCTCGAGCAGCTCTCCTGGCACGTCGACGACGTCATCAAGCGCCAGCTTCAGGGGTTGAAGGGCGTCGGCCGCGTGGAGCGCTACGGCGGCGTCGACCGCGAGATCCGCGTCCTCGTCGATCCCGACCGGCTGCTGGCACTCGGCATCACCGCGGCGGAAGTGAATACGCAGGTGCGTGCGACCAACGTCGACCTCGGTGGCGGCCGCGGCGAGGTCGGCGGCCAGGAGCAGGCGATCCGCACGCTCGCCGGTGCACGTAAGGTGGAGGACCTCGCCGACACCAAAATCCTGCTGCCCGGCGGTCGCCAGATCCGTTTGAGCGACCTCGGCCGCGTCATAGACGATGCCAGCGAGCAGCGCTCGTTTGCGCGCCTCAACGGCGAGCCCGTAGTGACCTTCAGCGTCTTCCGCTCCAAGGGGTCGAGTGAGCTGTCCGTCGCCAATGTGGTCAACGGCAAGCTCGCCGAGCTGCAGAAGCAACACCCCAACATCCGCTTGACGAAGGTCGACGACGCCGTCGCCTACACCCGCGGCAACTACACCTCCGCGCTCGAGACCCTGGTCGAAGGCGCCGTGCTCGCCGTGCTCGTTGTTTTGCTCTTCCTGCGCAACATGCGAGCGACCTTGATCGCTGCCGTGGCGCTGCCCCTGTCGGTGATTCCCACTTTCTGGGCGATGAGCCTGATGGGATTCTCGCTCAACCTCGTCAGCTTGCTCGGCATTACGCTGGTGACGGGCATCCTCGTCGACGACGCGATCGTCGAGATCGAGAACATCGTGCGCCACATGCGCACGGGCAAATCGCCCTACCGCGCGGCAATCGAGGCGGCCGACGAGATCGGTCTCGCCGTCATCGCTATCTCGCTGACCATCGTCGCGATCTTCTCGCCCGTCTCGTTCATGGGCGGCATCGCCGGGCAATATTTCAAGCAATTCGGTCTCACCGTCGCCGTCGCCGTCCTGTTCTCGCTTCTCGTCGCGCGTCTCATAACGCCGATGATGGCCGCCTATCTGATGCGTCCCGTGCCGGAGAAGACGGAGGGCGAGGGCCTTGTCATGCGCGGCTACGTCGGCTTCCTGCGCGCCACGCTGCGCGTGCGCTATCTTACGCTGGTGGCTGGCTTGGGGCTGTTTGCCGGCTCGATCTACGCGACGACCCTGTTGCCGACGGGGTTCATGCCCGACGAGGATACGTCGCGCGTCGTCGTCTCCGTCGAGCTGCCGCCCGGCGCCACGCTCGAGAACACACGTGTCACGACCGACCAGATGGTGAAGGTGCTCAACACCATCCCCGAGGTGCAGAGCGTGTTCGTTCTGGGCGGCAGCACGCCGACCGGCGGCTTGGAGGTGCGCAAGGCCTCTCTCTTCATCCACCTCGTGCCGAAGACCGAGCGGACGCTCCCGCAAAAAACGCTCAAGGTCATTATTTCCGACAAGCTGGCCGACATTCCCGATACGCGCACCTGGTACGTCAATGAGCGCGGCGAACGCCAATTGTCATTCTCGATGCTGTCGCATGACGGCGACACGCTGGCCGCGGCAATGGGCAAGCTCGAAGGCGCGCTGCGTCAGGTGCCGGGCTTCAAGAATGTCGCCGCCAACGCCGCCATCGACCGCCCCGAGTTGCGCGTGGTGCCGAAGTTCGATGCCGCTGCGCGCCTCGGCGTCGCGCCCAGCCAGATTGCCGAGACCATCCGCGTGGCCACCATCGGCGACATCGACGCCAACCTCGCCAAGTTCAATGCGGGCGATCGCCTTATCTTCATCCGGGTGCAAATCGATGAGGATGCGCGCACCGACCTGCAGCGCCTGCAGAATCTGCGCGTAACCAATTCCGCCGGGCATGCCATCCCGCTCGCCGCCGTGGCCGACGTCTCGTTCGGGCGCGGCCCCAGCTCGATCGACCGTTACGATCGCGAGCGTCGGGCGGTGATCGGCGTCGATCTGGAATCCCGCTACGCGCTGAGCAGCGCCCGCGAAACGTTCCTCAAGGTCGTCGATCAGCAGAAGCTGCCGCCAACGGTCCGCCTGCAGCCTTCCGGCGATGCCGAGATTCAGGACGAGGTGGCGACCGGCTTCATCACCGCCATGGGCACCGGCCTGATGATCGTGTTCGGCGTGCTCGTACTGCTGTTCGGCAGCGTCGCGCAGCCGGTGACGATCCTCCTGTCGCTGCCCCTGTCGTTCGGCGGCGTGGTGCTGGCACTGCTCGCCACCAACAATCCGATCAGCATGCCGGTGTACATCGGCCTGCTCATGCTGATGGGTATCGTGACCAAGAACGCGATCATGCTCGTCGATTTCGCCGTCGAGGAAGTCGCCAAGGGTGTGCCGCGCATAGAGGCGGTGCTCGACGCCGGACGAAAGCGCGCACGGCCCATCGTCATGACGACGCTGGCCATGGTCGCCGGCATGATCCCCAGCGCAATGGCCATCGGCGACGGCGGTGAATTCCGCTCCCCGATGGCCATAGCCGTGATCGGCGGCCTGTTGGTGTCGACCGTGCTGTCGCTGATTTTCGTGCCGTCATTCTTCACGGTTATGGACGACATCGGCAGCCTCCTGTGGCGCGTCTTCGGCCGCTTCATCGGGCCGACCGACGAGCCGCAGGCGGCAACGCATCAGGAGGCCCCCAGCGCCAGTCCCACCGCAGCGCTCCACGTTGCGCCGGGCCGCGCCAGGGCTATCGCCGCCGAGTGATGATTGCCAAGCTGAAACGACGACGGGCGCATCGACGATGCGCCCGTGCCGAATTCCAAACGTGTGTGCCGGACTGGCCGTCAGTCGACCTTCGTGCTCGAGGTCGACGCCGTGGCGTCGTGCTTGAAGAACACATCGACGCGCATGCCGGTCAGCAACGGCGGCAGCCCATCGAGATCGACGACCGCCTCCAGCACCTCGACGTCGTTGGGGCGGCGCGGTCCGCGCGTCACGATGGTCGGTGTCGACAGCGATTGGGCAATCGAGTTCACGCGGCCCTCGAAGTCCTGGTCGGGGAAGGCGTCGGCGCGCACGACGGCGCGCTGGCCGACGTGGATCTTGGCCGCATCGCGCTCCTCGACCTCGGCGCGTACCTTCAAGGTGCTGAGATCGCCAAAGATGAGCAGCGTGTTTTCCGGCGACGGTGCAGCGACCTCGCCCTTCTTGGCCGTCACATTGAGGATGGTACCATCGAAGGGTGCGCGCACGCGGGTGTGCTCGACGCCGAGCTCGGCGGCGGACAGATCAGAGCGTGCCACGACCAGAGCCGACTCGAGCCGGGTCGGCAGCGGCATGCCGTTCTTCGCGTTCACGGAAGCCAGATTGGCGCGCTCGTCGGCGAGCTTCTTCTTGGCGTCCTCGACTTTCTTGCGGGCGGCATCGACGGACTCGTCCGTGCCGTTGGCGGTGCGCTTCTCCTGCAAAGCGTCGTCGAAAGCCTGGCGGGCGCCGAACAGCGAGCGCTCGGCGGAGGCGACCGCGTCCTCGGCGTTGCGCCGATCAAGCGCCAGACCCCGGACCGTCTCCTCGTCACGCTCGCGCGTGCGCACGGAAGCCTCGGCGTTGGCCGCCGTCACCTTGGTGAAGGCATCCGCGTCGTCGAGGCGAAGTAGCAGGTCGCCGCTCTTGACGCGCTCGTTGAGACTGCCGGGAATGTCCACGATGCGCCCGGGAACCTCGGCCGAGATGTGCACCTCGCCGCTCTTGGGCTCGACGCGGCCAGTGGCCGAGGCGGCCCACGTCGTGGGCTGCTTCGTCGTCGAGGATGTGGCGTCGGACGGTTTCGCATCGTTCGTCGCCGCGGCCGTCTTCTCCTCGGAAATCGGGCCCCAGCTGACGCTGTTGACGTAGAAACCGATGGCGATCGCCAAAATGCCGGCAACGCCGAGGGTGACGATTGTGGGATTGACCTTTTTAAGCATGGGCCTTCCGTCTCTTTGTAAGATCTGCAATTTCGGGGGCATCTAGACCCTCTGGCCGGCGCTCTTCGCCGACGATCCGCCCGTCCTCGATGCGCACGACCCGATCGGCGTAGCTCAGCGTGCGAGGATCGTGCGTCACCGCCAGTACGCTGCGGTGCTGCTCCTTGGCGACGCGCGCCAACAGCGCCATCACCGCGTGGCCGTTCTCACTATCCAGCGCCGCTGTCGGCTCGTCCGCGAGCACGATCGATGGCGAGCTGGCGATGGCCCGGGCGACCGCGACGCGCTGCTGCTCGCCGCCGCTGAGATTGCCGGGGTAGCTCCTCAAGCGATAGGCGAGGCCCACATCGCGCAGAACCTCCTCGGCGCGGTTGGCCGCGGCGAAGCCCTTCTGCCCGCGCACATCGAGCGCAATGCGCACGTTCTCGAGCGCGGTGAGCGTCGGGAACAGATTGTAGGACTGGAAGATGAAGCCCATGTGCTTGCGGCGCAGGTCGGCGAGCGCCTCGGCCGACAGGCGGTCGGTCGAGACGCCGGCAACACGCAACGTGCCGGAGGTGGGCGTGAGGATGCAGCCGAGGATCGACAGCAGCGTCGTCTTGCCGCTTCCCGAGGGGCCCATCAACAGCGTCAGCTCGCCGGGAACGAGAGTGAGGCTCACGCCTTTCACGGCACGCACCATGGCGGCGCCGTGACCCAGCTCCTTCACGATGTCGATGGCTTCGAGTACGGGCTTTTCGCTCATTTGTTGAATACCGTTGCGGGGTCGATCTTGGTGACCTTTACAATGGCCGACAATGCCGAAATTGCGCACATGCCGACCGTCAATGTGAACAACCAGAATGCCAAGCCGGGCGTCATCACCATCGGCAAAGCGGTATTCTTACTGAGCACAAGAATGGTGAGTGCGATCGATATTCCGAGCGCATACCCAACCACCGCGCTGATACCGGCCTGGGCCAATATGACCTGATGTATATATCCCGAAGATGACCCCAAGGCACGCAGCGTCGCAAACTCGCTCAAGTGGTCCTTGGTGCTGGAATATAGGGTCTGGGCGACGATCACGGTGCCGACGAGGCTGCCGAGCAGCGCGCCGCCGATGAGCGCCACGCCGGCGCCCGTGCGAAACAGCCACTGCTTAAGGCTGCGATCGCGAAATTCCGCTTGAGTGAGAACCTCGGCGCCCTCAAGGCGCCCCTGGAGGTCTTCGCGAACTTTCTCGACGTTGGCACCGGGCTGCAGCTGCACGAGATAGAAGGTCGTGCCGTCGCTGTCGCCGAACAGGGCGCGCGCGCGATTGAGCGTGGTGTAGGTGTAAGGCGACTGGGTAAACGAGCGGATGCCGTCGGTGATCGCGCGAACGCGCACGCGGCCATTGGCGATCTGCGCCGTGTCGCCGATGCCTTTGATGCCGAGCTCATTGAAGTACGTGCGGTCGACGGCCACGGCCTCTGGAGCCTTGATGTCTTCCCAGGTGCCCTTCTGCAAAGCGAACGGCTCTAAGCCTCCGTCCTCTGCGTCCGTGCCGACGATAACGACGCGCGTGCTGCCGCCTTCGGGCTTACGCCATTCGGCGAAGCGCACGATCAGCGGAATCACTGCCTTGACGCCCGGGGTCGCCAACGCCTGATGCCGCTCACGTGAGGTCAACAGCATACCGCCGTCCTCGAAGCTTTTCGCCCCGTACACAGTGATCCAAAGGTCGGCCTTTGCGTGGTCGATATTGGCGGTGATCATGTTGCTCGCGCCGAGATAGAGGCCGAGCTGCACTGCGACCAGCACGATGGAGAACAGAATGCCGACGAGCGTCACCGCCAGACGGATGCGGTCGTGAAACAGATTGCGAAAGGCAAGCGTCAGGATCATCGATCGGTTCCGCGGTGATGTGGGCAGGACGTCGGGCCCAATGCCGACAGTGCGGCTTGAAGCGCCGCAGTTAGCCCGCGAACTTGGCCTCGAAAAGGCGAACCCATTAAGAGTTGCCTAAGTATGGCGTGAAATCGCTTCATCCAGAAACGAGTGTGGATTGAGCGCACTCACGTAGCGTTAACGCGAGAAGGTCAAGAAAGGGGTAATATTAGTGGGTCAAGGTAGGGAGTTCTACACCTTGGCCCGCCCGCATTCGCGGCCCATCTAATCCTCCGACCAGCTTTTGCCGCTTTCAAAGCCTAATGCGGTCCCGATCTCTGGCACAATATTGGCGATACTACCATGCGTCATGATCATCATCCTACCAAGACCTGGCCGCTCTGGCTGTCCGCTGGGATTTCAGGGCTCTTGATCGCCGCAGCGGCCGGGACGGCCGGCGCGGCGCCGCGCGGCGCGCTCGAGGAAGTTGGCGTATGGATCAACCACACGGGCCGGGGGGCGGTCGAAATTCGCCCTTGCGGCACGGCTGGTCGTGACGCTAATCGCCTGTGTGGGTTTATTGTTTGGCTGAAGGACCCAAACAACAAGAAGGGCGAGCCGCTGACTGACGGGTACAATCCTGAGCCCTCCAAGCGGCGCCGGCCCATCTGCGGCCTGCCCGTTCTGGGCTCCCTGCAGCGCGTCGAGGGCGGCTGGGACAACGGTTGGGTCTATGACCCCGAACAGGGTGCATCCTTCGATGCCGCCATCGAGCTCGCCTCCCGCGACCGGCTCACCCTAACCGGCTACAAGGGTGTCAAGTTCTTCAGCAAGTCGTTCACTTGGCGCCGGGCGCCGGCCGACCTGCCGCGCTGCGGCCAAGAGCGCGAGGCTCATGCGCTTCCGGGCGATGCTCGGTCGGTGGCCACGCCGGCGGCCCACAAGGCCCCTGCTCAGGCACGGTCCGATTTGATGCTCACTCCGCCCCGGCCGGTGCCGGCGATCAGGCCGGCCCCTGAACAATAACCGCCGGGCAATACGCTACGATGCCCCGGCGCGTTAGCAAATGAAAAGGCCCGGCCATTGCGGCCGGGCCTTGTTGTTTGCGCCCACCTTTGAGCCCTACGAGCGCCTTCAGGTTGCGCTGCGGCCTTCGCCACGGCCCTGACCTTTGGTTTGGCCCTGGGTCTCCGTCTGGGACGTCTTCTGAGCGACCTCGTCGGTCCGCTTCGCCAGACGCGCCGTCAGGCGCTCGGCAAACTCACGGACCCGGTCCATGACGACGGGGCGCTGACGGTCGAGCGTGACCATGTGATAGCAGTCGTCGAGTACGCAGACCTCAACCAGTCCGGCAAGCTTGTGCTGCAGGGTGACGGCATTGCCAAGGCCGCTTTGATCGTCGTGGCGCGGGTGGAAGATCAGCGTGTGCTGCTTGATCTTACCCAGCAGCGGCTTCACGTTGCTGACGAGCCTGCGGAACTCGAGCACCAAGCCACCGCCGCGCGCGAACAGATCTTCGATGGCGTCCGTCTCGGTCTGCACGCTGTCGAGAATGAAGCTGCGCAGCCGCTCGTCCTTGATGCCGTGCGGCATGCGTGCGCGGAAGTGGAACAACCGCGCCAACCACTTATGCTGGATGAGCCTGAACAGGCTGAAATACCACGGAATAGCCCAGCCGTTCGGCCAGAACGTGGGAGAGAACAGCATCAGGCCGTGCACTTTTTCGGGGCGCAGGGCCGCCAACCGCAGGGCCAACATCGTTCCAGCCGAAATGCCGCCGACTAGGACGGCGTCGCACTGCTGGGTCAGTTCGTCGTGCGCCGCCTCAAGCGCGGAGTACCAGTCGCGCCAGCTCGATAGGCCAGAGACGTCGGTGCCGCCTGCAAGGCCGGGCAACAGGGGGCAATAGACCGTGTACCCAGCCTGAGCCAGCGTATGAGCGACGAATTTGAGCTCGATCGGAGAACCCCCGAGGCTATGGACGAGCAGTACGCCGTTGCGTCCCCCGGGAACCAGAATGCTACCCCAAGCTGCTTTCATTTTCTCGCTATTTTTCATTTCGTGACTGCACTCGCTCGCATACTAGACGAAGTCAATTAGTCCCGACCAACCTCGAGTCGACACGGCCTCGCGCGCCCATTCGAGCATGTGTTCAAACCCTCTTTTTTTCGTTTCCTCAACGGGGCTTCGATGCCAGGCGCCGCTTCGGAGCATTTATGGATTTGCCGCATTGGCCCAGACCCCGCGTCCGCACGGCACGGGAGATGAAGGTGTCTCACTGAACGGAAGTTGCCCGAGTTTCGATTAGGCACCTTGCCGCAGTGCAAGCTGGGCGTGTGGTGATTTGCCTCGCTCCCGCCCATGATCCGGCCTCCTCTAGACTTCCCTCAAGGAATTGCAGCGCGCCGGGAGCGGCCGCCCTCTGGTGGTGATTTCGGAGATGACGTTGGCGCGCCGGCACCGCCGCTCAATCGAGGCATTACGGTGCCCAAAGCCCGGGGAGCTCAAATGTCTACGCTCACGCAACATGGCGGTCGAACGCGTTGAAAAACCGCGGCTTCCTCTACCTAATGTTCAGTGTACGCCAATTCGGACTTCTGCAAATTACTGCAGTGCAAACATTCTTAATCAATGCAACTTGGTGTTGTGCCGCTGCTTCCACATTAGGTCGGTGCCGATCCTAAGCCCTCTCCGGAACGTTCCCGACAAGAGTTGCAGTAACCACATAAGCCACGGTCGCAGCACCGACGGCAAGTACGTATGGCACATTCGTGAAAGAAAAAGTGATCCCGGCGAGCCAGACGCCGGCGCCCGCGAGAAGCGCGGCAACCGCCGCCGCGGGGCCTCCGAAGTGCGTGAACAGCCCAAACAGCGCGACGACGATCAAGCCGGAGCTGCCGACCGAGGAGGCTGTCGCTATGAGCTCGTGGATGGTCGCCGAGCGCAGTGCGATCACGAATGCGACAAGGCCCAGCGCCACGACACAGATGCGCGCGGTGCGCACGCGGCCCACCTCCGTAATCCCCGGCCGCAGGGGCGCGATGAGGTTGTGCGAGATGATCGAGCCGCCCGACAGCAGCACGGAATCGACCGTCGACAGGATGGCGGAAATCACCGCGCCGGCGAACAAGACGTAGAGGAGCGTCGGCAAGTACTTTTCCGCCAAGCTCGGCACGAGCTGCTCGGGGTCGGCGAGACCCGGCAGCAGGGCCGGCCCGACGAGCCCCACGTATACGGGCAACAGGCCCACGACAAGGTACAAGCCGCCGCCGATAAGACAGGCATTGCGGGCCGTGGCGGCCGAGTTGGCCCCGAGGATGCGGGCGATCAGCTCGACGGAGACCATGGTGCCGAAAATCGGGATCGCCCACTGCTCGAGGAGCCCCAATGGGCCGTTGTCACCCATCGAGAAGTAGGAAAGCCGTTGCGGCTCGATCGAGGCAAGGCTCGCCGACAAGCCGCCGGCCTCGATGATGACGGCGATGACGAGAATGACGAGGCCAATGATGATGCCGATGGCCTGCACGAGGTCGGTGAGCGCATCGGCCATCAAGCCGCCGAGCACCGTGTAGGCGATGACCACCACCGTGGCGATCATGATGCCGACGAACAGGGGCAGGTCAGAGACCGCTCCCATGACCTGCCCGAAGGCGCGGATCTGCGCCGCGCCCCAGATAATGGTCCCGGGCAAAATCAGCAGGATCGCCAGCCGCTCGACGGTTTGCGAGTAGCGCTCGCGGAACAGGTCCGCGAAGGTCACATACCCCCGCCGCCACAAGGGCATGGCGATCGTCGCACCAACGATGACGAGAGCCGCCGCATACCCGAAGGGATCGATCGTCGCTCCGACGAGACCCTCGCTGTAGACGGTGCCGGCCGTGCCGACGATCGCTTCGGCGCCGAACCAGGTGGCGAACACCGAGAAGGCGGCGACGCCGAGCCCGAGCTGACGGCCGGCGTTTATGTAGTCCCGCTCGGTGAAGATCCGGCGCGACACCCAGGCGCCGATTGCGAACTGCAAAAGGACATAGACCAGCACGCCCACCAGAACGGGATTCATCCCCTACTCCCCCTCGTGGCGGCACCCGGCGCGGCCACCCCTCCGCCGTCGACTAGATCGCAGCCTGCAGGGCAGCGTCAACCTGGAGAAATTGCTCCCCATTCGGCGGCATCCGTCACGCTCAGAGCGCAATCGACACTCTATCATCGAGGTGGTTAGATGCCCCCGATGCGGCCGCCTTCAGCGGCTGCCGTTGCCGGGCCGGAAGGACAAGCTCGCGTTGGTCGCTCACGTGCGTCGCTGCATCGCTTATCTGGTGGCCTTCGCCATCGCCGTAGGACAGGTCGCCCCTTCCGCCGCTGAAGCGCTTTCCAAGGCCGACTACGAAGCCTGCCAAGCGCGCGACGAAGCCGCGTTCAAGACGATTATCCAAGGCATATCGGTGCGCGCCCTGCAGGCCGGCATCGCCAACGTCGACTATCGCGCTGCCGTCGCCGACGAGTGGCGCCGCGTCGGCATGGATGGGATCGTCGACAAGCGGGTCGATCTTGCGGTGGAGGAGGTGCGCCAGGAGACCAGCTGGGCCAACCTCCTGCAGTCCCTCGCCAACCAGCAGAAAGCGCAGGATCTGGCGACCGCGGTCGCCGAGCGGGTCTATCGCTCCGATGCCATGAAGGCCGCTCTGGAAGAGCTGGCCGCCGGTGTCGGCCGCCAAGTCGGCAAGCAGATGGAGTTCGCCAGCCAGGATGCGGCCGAGCCCGCGCTCGCCTGCCTGAAGGCTTTCGTCGGCGCCCGATACGGGGAGACGGCGGCGCGCGCGGTCGTCGGCGATGCCGGAAAGGATGTCACCCTCGATCCCAACAAGGGTGCCGCCGAGATGTCATCCGGAGCGGTGCTGCGCGAATCGAGCGGCGGCATCGCCGGCGCCGCAGTGCTGCTGATGCGCCGGCAGCTCGCCAACATGGCGAGCCGCGTCGGGCAGCGTCTTGTCGGCAGCGTGCTGGCACGGCTCGTGTCGGTGGTGGCCGGCGGCGTCGGCCTGGTGCTCATTGCCAAGGACATCTGGGACCTGCGCAACGGCGTGCTGCCGATCATCGCGACCGAGATGAAGTCGAAAGAGAACAAGGAGAAGGTGCAGGAGGAGCTGGCGCGGACGTTTGCCGAGCAGATCTCCGGACACGTGCAGGAAATAGGTGCCGCGACCGCCGATCGCGTGATCGAAATCTGGCGCGACTTCCGCAGCGCCCACGCAGAGGCGCTCGGCCTCGCCGAGCGCAACGAGAAGTTCAAATCGTTTCTCGATTCCCTTGCCCCCGACGCACTGCCCCGCCTCGACGAGGTCGTGGCGCTCGTCTTGGCGGCCGAAGGCGAGGCTGGCCTCGTCCGCCGCCTCGACGACGGGACGCTGAGTACGGCGATCAACACGCTGCCTGCTCCGGCCATGGACATCGCGCGCGAAACCCGCTCGATTGACGCCGGCGTCAAATGGGCGGCGCTGGCCGGCAGCGATCTGCCGAAGGTCGTCGAGCTCAGTCTCTACCGGCGTACCGCGCCCGATCAGCTGAGCAAGGCCTCGCTGCATCGCCTCTTAGGCCTCGACGATCAGCTGGCCATCGTGCGTCTCGCCGGCATAGATCGCGCCGCACGCGATACGCTCTTTGAATTGCAGGACGCCGATCTCAAGAACCTTGCGCGCAGCCTCACCGAAGACGAGCTGTCGAGCTTATCGCGCTACCTGACAGGATTGCAGAAGGAGCCGCGCGAACGCGTCTTGCGGGCCGTCGCGGCCAACCCGGCCAAAATTCATTCGCTGGCCTCCGACCGCGTGCGCGAGGCGGTCGTCGCCAGCGCCGATCAGACCGCTGCCGTCGGCATGATGCTGCGCACAAACGCCACCTTCGATCCCACTGCGATCAGCGGCGACATCCGTCTCGTCGCGGACGGCCGCGTCAGCCCGATCCTGCTGTGGGAAAAGCATCCCATCGTCATTGTCGTCGGCCTCATCCTGATTCTGATCCTGCTGCTCATGCTGCGCCGGCTGCTATTTGCCCGGCCGCGCAATAGGGCCGCCGCCTAGCCGTCCCCTGCGACGGCATCGCGTCTTCCCCAGCGCTCTCCGCCCACTCGCGTGCCAGATGGAGTTGCCCCTGCTATAAGCCGTCGGGGGACTTCCGAATCAGTACCGGCTCGGGGGAATGGTCCCGCGAAAAGTTTGCGTCTCTAGGGGCATCGAGGGGAGTAGAGAAGATGGGACTCAAAGCGCCTGGCATTGTGACGTTTATGCTGTCGGTCATTTTGACGGTCACTGTACTGATCATGAAATTCTTCGGGGCGGAAATCCCCTTCTTCGTCGGCAACGAATTTTGGGTGCTTCTGCTTGCCCAAGCGATCCTCGTGCTCGGCTGCATAATGCGGGGGCTTTAAGGCGGACCGCGCTTAGGACTTGCGCTGTGCTTTTGTGTCGCGCGGCACTCAGCGCCCTGGCGGAAGAGGGCCCGATGAGGGATTCCTCGCGGCATGAAATGGAAATTCGATCACCTCGATTCCTACGCCGACCGCGTGCGTCGCTCCTCGCGCGAAATCATCATCGCGGCGGCGCTGACGGTGGCCGCCTGCGCGTTTCTGGTGGCCGCGCTCGTCGGCGGCGCGGTGACGAGCAAGACGAAAGTTGGCGCCGTCGCTTCCGAGGACGCGACCATCAAGTGACGCCGCGGGCGCATGTTCATGCGGCATCGCACAACGGTCTACCCGGCTAACTCTTCCGCGCGCACTAGTCCGCGCACTGAATTACCCAAATAGACAGCTTCGGCCGAGCGCAGATCGGCGAGCGTGAGGACCGCCTCGGCGGCCTTCCCCTCGGCGATCAGCTCGGCGCGCAACGTGCCCGGCAGCAGGCCGCAGCTGAGCGCCGGCGTCAGCAGGCGCCCGTCGCGCTGAAGGAAGATCGTGGTGCGGCTGCCCTCGGCGAGCTCGCCCCGCTCGTTGACGTAGATCACTTCGTCGGTGCCGAGGCGCTCGGCGTAGTCCTGCCATTCGCGGTCGTACACCTCGCGCCGCGTCGTTTTGTGGAAAAGAAACAGATCCGAGCTGTCGAGGCGCGTGTCTGAAACCGCAAAGCGCATGACGGTATCGGTGGCGGGCAGCGGCAGGACCGTCGTCGTCACCGAGACGGAGCCGTTCTCGGTCAGCAGCAGGCGCACGCGCAAGCGCTCAGCCCTGCCCGCCACAGCCTCGGCCAGAGCGCGGCGCACGGCCTGCTCATCGTAGGCGAAGGCGAAATAACGCGCCGACATCTGCAGCCGCTCGATATGCCGCTCAAGCAGCGCATAGCCGCTATGCGGATCGAACAGAATCGTCTCGATCAGCTCGAAGCGCTTCACCGGATCGGTGAGGAACTTCATCTTCAACAGGCACTCGGCATATTCCTTCGGCCCTTGCGAGTCGAAGACGACGCCCGAGCCGATACCCATCTCCCCATCGGCGTTGCGGAACACGACCGCCGTGCGGATGGCGACGTTGAACAGCGAGCGCCCCTCCGGCGAGATATACCCGATCGCCCCGCAATAGACGCCGCGCGGCTCCGTCTCCAGCTGGCGGATCAGCTCCATGGCGCGGATCTTGGGTGCGCCGATCACCGAGCCCGGCGGGAATATGCCGCGCAGAAGCTCGGCGGTATCCACCCCCGGTTTGAGCGTGGCGCGCACGCCCGATGTCATCTGGTGCAGCGTCTTGAACGTTTCGACCGTGAACAGGTCGGTGACGCTGACGCTGCCGATCTCGGCGATGCGGCCGATGTCGTTGCGCATCAGATCGACGATCATCAGGTTCTCGGCGCGCTGCTTGACGTCGGCAGCCAGCTGCTGGCGCGCCATGCCATCGGCCTCCAGCGTGCCGGCGCGCGGCGCCGTGCCCTTCATCGGCCGCGTAGAGATCGTGCGCCCTTCCTGCTCGATGAACAGCTCGGGCGAGGCGGAGAGGACGGTCACTTCGCCCGTGTCGACGATCCCGCCGTAGGCGACGCGCTGCTTCTGGCGCAGGTCGAGAAAGAAAGTGAGCGGCGATCCCTCCAAACGGAAGCGCGCCTTGAAGGTGAGATTGAGCTGGTAGATGTCACCGGCGCGGATCTTCTCCTGCACCTCGGCAAACCGCTGCTGGTAGAAAGCTTCGTCCCAAGCGAGCCTCACGTCGGTGAAGGCAAAGGAGCCGCTGCGCGTGTGCGTAGCGAGCCAGTGCTCGACATCCGTGCTGCTCATCTGCGCCGGTGCCTTGTAAAGGCCCAGCCATATCAGCGGCACGTTGCGATGATCGGGCATCAGAGCGGCGAGCCTCGGCTCGAGCACGTAGCCCAGCTCGTAGGCGAAGTACCCCGCCGCATAGAGCCCGCCTTTGACGCCGGCCTGCAGCCGCTCGAGTGCCGCGGGCACCTCCTCCGGTGTCCACGCGGCGACGATGTCGAGCGGCTCGGTGAACAGCAGCGAGGGAGGACCAGCGCCCGAGTTGTTGTCGAGAAGCACGAACGTCTCGGAAAGCGCG
>Ga0299912_10001731_pt1 | contig 17633 bp, 17 predicted proteins | sample RVTome_2_FD_207667 | JGI IMG/M metagenome (GOLD analysis project Ga0299912, IMG submission 207667) | Soil microbial communities from uranium-contaminated site in the Upper Colorado River Basin, Wyoming, United States - RVT95D214 (version 2) ... | reverse complement strand
GTTTCTGTATCCCAATCAATCCCACTTACTCCCTCTCCACTTGAACAACTGCCCCGTCCCCCTGAGCTAATCCTCCACAGATGGAGGCCGTCCCTATTGCTCTATCCATATGTTCGATCAAAACAAATTATACCCAGGAAGAGAAGGAAATGATTCTCGGAGGAATGAGAATGCCAAGCGTCCCGGCGCTGGCAACACCACCCGTGGCAAAAGTCTCATCGTAATAATACCTTTTCATCTCTGGGAGGGCGATCTTCCCTATGGTATCTGCCATAGCCGCTGTCGATCTACAGATGGCAGCAAAAAAACCACAGGCAATGACCGCGGCCATCGTCGACCCGCCACGGAGATCTCGTAACCTTACCCGGTTGATTTAGCCACTTCTCCAATTTCAACCTCTTCTTTCCCAGGAACATTCCTCCCCCTCGCGGGGGAGGAATGTTCCTAAAATAACAACGGTTACTTCACCCGAACCTCGGGTGGACCAGTAGAAGATTTCACCCCTGATTCTTTCTGTTTCTTCATCCAGTACTCAATTCTCATCCGTGCATAGTTAATCAATTCCCGGGTCTCTTTTTCCTGATACCCTGCGGCGACCATCGATTTTACATATTTGTCTACAACAGGTTCAACCGCTTTCTTCCATTTGGTGATCTCCGCACTCGGCAGTTCAATAAATTGTACCCCTTTCTCCTTGCCGTAATTTTTCCCATCAATATCTATTTCATTCCACATGGCGGCAAATTTTTCTTCAAAAGGATATTCGTCAAAGATCTTCTGAATATCTGGTGGAAGTTTATTCCAGGAGTCTTTGTTCATCACCACATAAAAAGCATCAACTTGGCCGATCGACCAGCATTCGGTGACGTACTTTGTGACTTCGGCTAATCTAAAGGCCCTTAATGTTTCCATGGGAATCATCAGTCCATCAATCACTCTCTTTTGTAGGGCCTCATAGGCTTCTGGCATTGGAATGGGACGCGGTGTTGCACCCAATGCGCTCACAGTCTCACCAACAAACCCCAGGCCTCTCAGCGTCATCCCCTTTAGATCTTCCATCTTGTAGACGGGCTTTGTGGCTGAAAGGACAACCTGAGCGGGAGCCGCATGCATGGAAAGCACATGAACCTTATCCCATTCCTTGGGCTTGAATTGCCTATAGAAGTCGTTGGCCACATGATTTGCTACCCATGCATTGGGAAAGCCAAGAGGGAGGTTAAGAGCCTCTGTCATCCGAAAGCGACCGAAATTATAGCCAATGTGAGAAAAGCCTATGTCTGCAATTCCTTCAAAGACTCCGTCATAGATTTTCGGAGCAGTAAGCAGGGTACCCCCGGGGAAATAAGTAATCTTCAATTGGCCCCTAGAACGAGCCTCAAAATCCTTAATGAATTCCTCACCGATTTTAGATTGTCGGGATAGTATGGGAAAGTAATTGCTGAATTTCAATTCTATTGCTCCCCAAACGATCGAAGGTACCAATGCAGCTATCAAGACCAGACAGATGAAGATTCCTTTCTTGTTCATATACATTCACCTCCTATTCAGAATTAAGTAAGATAATGCCTCCCCTCTAGACCCTCGCTAATCCAATTACACCTCCTTTCCCCCTCAATATCTCGCAGAGCGCATAGTGCCTGCCTACCTCAGGCATACGTAGAAAATATCATAAAAATTAATAAAATAGAACCAACAAAAACAATATAAGAAACGATTCTCCGGCCAAAACCGGGATGCGCTAGCTTTCTGGACTAAATTGGTCTCTGCAAGGTTTTGAATCGTTTTGGCATCCCGTAGCATCCGCTCGATAGAATACTCTCTCATCAAACCCACGCGTCCATGTCTTGGTTATCATCAAGCAAACTACCTGCCTTCAACCTGAACGACTGCCCCTTCTCCTTGGGCCAACCCTCCACAGATGGAGGCAACCCCAATCCCTGCTTTTCTTCTTCTCAATTCATAAATCAAGGTCATCAGAATTCTGACTCCACTTGCACCGACAGGATGTCCAATGGCGATGGCTCCCCCATTAACATTCGTTTTTTCCAGGATTCGATTCATCTTCTCAGAATCCCCATCAGACAAGATTTTTGCGCTGACCAGGGGCATGGCAGCAAAGGCCTCGTTGATCTCAATGAGGTCGATCTGATCGAGGGAGACGGATGCATTTTCAAGAGCCTTTTGAATGGTAAAGCCCGGAATGGCTGCGATCAACCTTGGAGTAATGGCCGTTGCGACCGAGGAAAGGATTCTTGCTAAAGGTTTCAATCCCTTCTCCTTGGCCTTCTTTTCGCTCATGATGAGAACGGCAGTTGCCCCTGTATCGAGCCCCGGGGCATTCCCTGCTGTCACGGTTGGACTCCCATAGACCAAGGGTAACTTCGAAAGTTTCTCCAGGGTAGTATCTGGCTTTGGAAATTCATCTTTCTCTAAAACGATGGGGGGACCTTTCTTCATCGGTATCTCCACTTTCATCAATTCCTCTCCCAACTTAAATTTCCCCTCCGAAAAGGCCTTCGCATATTTCATCTGGCTCTGATAAGCCCATCGGTCTTGATCCTCCCGGGTGATCCCATATTCGAGAGCTACTTCTCCAGCGTCCACCGAAACGGGATTAAATCCCTTGTAGCCCAATTCGAATAGACCATCCCATATTTGAATGTTTCCCAGTCTTCTCCCCCATCGAACATCCGGAGGGATGACATAAGGGGCCCGACTCATGTTGTCGGCACCGACCGCCAAGGCAATATCGATCTCTCCAGCCTTAATGGCTCGATATCCCAATCTTAATGCGGTCAAGGACGAACAGCAGGCACGGTCCAATGTAAGAGAAATGGAATTCGGAGGCATTCCAGCTTTAAGCGTGGCCTGTCTTGCTGGAACATCGGTTTCCAAAGCAGCTTCACCGATGACAGCTGTTCCGTAATAGGTCTCCTCCACCTCCTCTCCTTTGACATTCACCCGTTGAAGGACTTCACGAATCACCATCGCTGCAAGGTCGATGGAAGGAATATCTTTTAAAGCCCCGCCGAATCTTCCAAAGGGCGTCCGAACCGCACTGACGATGACGACATTATTCTTTTCCATAATCTCCCCCTTTATGAAGAACTCTTTTTACCCTTGATTGGATATAATGATTTTAAGAAAGTGTCAACATATAAAAATTGACAAAATAAGTACTGATAGTATTTTTAAGAAGAGGAGGGGATAGAAAGTGAGATATCCCACCAAAGTGATGGTCCGAATGAATCAGCGATTAAAACAATCCTTCAAGAATGCGGGGTTTGAGATCTTTTAAAATATGACTTAGCCTCTTCCCGCTTCGAAGGGAGTGTAAATCTAAATTCGGTGAGATCCGTTTCAATAAAGATGACAGGCAACAAAGTGGCTGGGTTCGATTTCGAGGAGCGGCGGCTCATTCTCTTTACAGCCCTCCTTCACAGCCTGACACCTTGTGTAAAACCTGCAGCCTTCAGGTGGGTTAATCGGACTGATCACATCCCCATCCAAAACGATCTCTTGAGATTGAAGCTCTGGATTGGGTGTCAGGATGGAGGCGAGGAGTGCTTGAGAATAAGGATGTTTCGGAGCCAGATAGAGTTTACGGCTATCAGCTAACTCTACAAGCTTCCCACAGTACATGACACCCACACGGTTGCTCAGGAAACGGACCACGGCTAAGTTATGAGAGATGAAGAGGTAGGTCAACTCCAGCTTCTTCTGAAGCTCAACAATCATGTTGAGAATGGAAGCCTGGGCCGAGACATCAAGAAGCGACGTCGGTTCGTCCAAAACAATGAACTTCGGGTTAATGGATAGGGCCCGAGCAATAGCAATCTGCTGCCGTTGCCCCGCGCTCATCTCATGGGGAAACCGGGGACCGCAATCGTCTGGAAGCATCACTAAATCTAAGAGCTCCAAAACCCTCTCCTTCACCTTTTCCACTGACCAACCTTTAGCCACCAGTGGTTCCCCAATGAGTTTCCAAATCCGCATCCGGGGATTGAGTGAGGCATAGGGGTTTTGAAAGACAGCCTGGATGTTCTTTCGATATTCATCCAGGGCCCCTCCCTGAAGATGTGTCACATCCTTCCCATCAAAGAAGATCTTCCCCGAGGTGGGCTCATAGAGTTTCAGAAGGACCTTTCCAATGGTCGTCTTCCCGCAGCCAGATTCACCCACCAACCCAAAGGTATCACCTTCTTCGATCCCAAAGGAGACACCATCCACTGCTTTCAAGTCCACCTTAGATTTTTTAATGAACCCGCTTTCGATTGGGAAATATTTTTTTAACTCCTTAATCTCAATAAATGTTCCCACTCATATCTCCTTCCAACGCCAACATCGGACCCGATGATCCCCCGATACCCACTCCATAGGTGGGATTTCTTGACATTTACTAAGGGCATGGGGACACCTCGGTGAAAAGCTGCATCCGGGCGGATGATAGAGAGGGTTTGGAAGTTGTCCTGGAATGGTGTAGAGCTCCACATCTCCCTTTTCTCCCTTGGGAAGGGATGCCAATAGCCCACGGGTATACGGATGCTTTGGATCTTTAAAGAGTCCCTTCACTGATGCCTCTTCCACAACCCGTCCACAGTAGAGCACTGCTACTCTATGACACATTTTCGCTACCAACCCAAGATTATGCGTGATGAGAATCATCGTCATATGGAACCGATTCTGTATCTCTCGGATCAATTTGATGATCTGGATCTGGATCGTCACATCCAGGGCACTGGTGGGTTCATCTGCGATGAGAAGATCGGGCTGACAGGAAAGGGCTGTAGCAATGATCACCCTTTGCTTCAAACCCCCACTCAGTTGGTGGGGGTAGTCGTTCACCCGTTGCTCAGGCGACGGAATGTTCACCACTTTCATCACCTTGACAATTTCTTCAAAAATGCTGCTCGTCCTGAGACCCCGATGGTACTTAAAGGCCTCCCCAATCTGAAATCCAATCCGCAGAAGAGGATTCAGGGCTGTCGTTGGATCTTGCGGAATGAAGGCAATCTGATTACCGCGGATCTTTTCCACCTCTCTCGGGTCCATCTTCAGGATATCCTGGTCCTTAAAGAAAACCTCTCCTGAGACGATCCGGCCAGCGGGCTTGGCCACAACACCGATCAAGGCCTGGCCGATGACGCTCTTGCCGCTGGCCGATTCCCCCACAAGCCCCCATACCTCCTCCTTCTTCACGGAGAAGTCTACGCCTTCTACAGCCCGTATGATTCCCCGATCCGTGAAGAAATGGATCTGAAGGTTTTTGACTTCAAGAATAGTTTCTTTTGTGTCTATCATCTATGTTACTTCGTCCCTAATGTCGTTGATGGGAAAAAGGGTCCAAGGATTCAAGGGGTCGAGGGTTCAACTCACTCTTTTTCAAATCGAATTGTTTTCCTGGCCCCCCGGACCCCTCAGCCCCTTGAACCCTTTCTTAGGCTTTGAGTTGGTGCCTCGGATCCAGTTCATCCCGAAGCCAGTCCCCGAGCAGATTTCCACCCAGAACAGTGATCGCTATAGCGATACCGGGAAAAGTTGCGAGCCACCATGCAAACGTCAGATAAACTCTACCATCTGCCAGCATCCCTCCCCAGGTTGCCGTGGGCGGTCTCACACCCAGCCCTAAGAAACTCAGGGCCGCCTCAAAGATAATCATCTTTCCTACATCGAGTGTGCCCAGCACCACAGCACTATTAAGAACATTGGGCAGGATATGAACCAGCAGGATTCGCCACCACCGTGTTCCTGAAATAACCGCCATCTCGATAAATTCAGATTTCGATAGGCTCATCGCCTCGAAGCGGATGATCCGGGTGTACCCCACCCATTGAGTGATCCCCAGAACGATAATAATATTGGTGAGACTCGGCCCGATCGCACCGATAATGGCGATGGCAATGAGGATATAGGGAAGGGAAAGCATGATATCGGTTAAACGCATAATGACGGAGTCGATCTTTCCGCCAAAGTATCCTGCCACAACCCCCAGGAATGTCCCAAAGATGCCGGAGAGGAGGACCCCCGCAAATCCTACGATCACCGAGATCCTTGCCCCGTAGATGATCCGGCTTAAAATATCCCGACCCAGATTATCCGTGCCAAGGAGGTACTTCGTCATTCCCCCCTTCTGCCAGAAAGGTGGCTTCAGGGCATCAACAAGATTCTGCTCAATCGGGTCATGGGGGGCGATCCAGGGGGAAAAGATAGCACAGAGGAGGAGAAGAATGATGATGAAGGCAGCTGCTTTTGGAATTCTCCGGAAGAGCTTCTTTAACTTTAGTTTTCGTTCACTGAGAGGAGCGCCTTCCAGGGATGGCCCTTCCTTCTCTTTTCCAAAGACATCAACCGATGGTTTGACCAAAGAAATAACCTCCGCCCTATTTGCGACTCACCCTGGGATCGGTGGCGATGTAAATAATATCCACGAGTAAATTAATAACGACGAAGAAGGCAGCGGCAACGACCACCGTGGCCTGGATCACCGGATAATCCCTGTTGTAGATCGCATCCAGAGAGAGTCGACCAATCCCTGGCCAAGAAAAGATGAACTCCGTAATCACGGCTCCTCCTAGCATTAGTCCAAGCTGGAGGGCGACGATATTGAGGATCGTAATAAAAGTATTGCGAATGACATGGCGCATGATGACAATAAATTCAGGGACACCCTTTAATCTCGCATAGCGCACATAATCCATATCGAGCACATCCAGAACACTCGACCTGGTTAACCTCGCTGTCGCAGCCGAGAAGAAGAAGGCAAGGGTTAAGGCCGGTAAAAAGACATGTTTGAGCCCGCCATAACCCGAGGGGGGAAACCACCCCAGTTTCACAGCAAACAGAAGGATCATCATAATCCCGGCCCAGAAGGCGGGGATCGATTGGCCGAATAGGGCAAGGGTCATCCCGATGCGATCGAAGATCGTCCCTCTCTTGATGGCCGAGATGATCCCTAATGGTATGGCGATGATCACTGAGATGAAGGTGGCGACCAGAGAAAGGTAGAGGCTTGCAGGAACCCGTTCTATAAGGAGCTTCATGGCCGGTTCCTGATGTCGAAAGGATTGGCCGAAGTCGCCTTTCAATACCTTACCCACATAGACCAAGAGCTGGACATAGAGAGGACGATCAAGCCCGAGATCTTTGCTGAGAAAAGCCCTTTGCTCGGGGGTCGCTTCAGGGGGCAAGAGCAAGGCCACGGGGTCACCGAGGACTCGCGATATCAGAAAGGTGATGATGATGACCCCGAGAATAACAATCATGGATTGCAGCAATCTGCGAATGATATAAGCGCCCATGGCGTTCAAGCCTCAGTTTATGGCCAATGGCTCATAGCCTATAGCGGGAAAGCTGAGCTGTGACGTGTTAACCAAAAAGCCGTAAGCTATAGGCTATGATTATCGGCTATTTTCATTTACTCACTTTATGCAGCAAAATGAGCTCATCCCCTCGAACCTGGAACCCCTTCACTCTCTTCGCAACGCCGTAATGGTCGATCTGTTGGTAAAGATAAACGAGAGGGGCCTCTTCGTAAATCTCTCTCTGGATTTCTTTATAGATCTCGAAACGCTTTTTCCCATTCAGGATGGTTCGGGCTTTCAGAATCTTTTCCTTCAAAGCAGGCGTGGAGTAATAGGAAAACACCGATTCTGGGGTAAAATATGGAAAGAATGTAGAATCGGCATCGGAAAGGACAAGAGACCATCCAATAAAACCAATATCCTGTAGCTTTTTGCCTGTCAGGATTTGAGTATAGGTCCCCCACTCATGGACCTTCATCTCGGTCTGGATTCCCACTGCGTTCAACATCCCGGCAATAGCTTGGGAAACCTCCTTATCAAGGATGTAACGCCCGCTCGGAGTGTTGAAAAGCAGTTTAAGCCCACTGGCATGACCGGCCTCAGCAAGAAGTTTTTTTGCCTTCCCGGGATCATAGGGATAGGGTTTCAATGTGGGATCATATCCAAAATGCAACGGGGTAAGATTGACAGCCATCTGGACTCCACTCCCCTTTAGAATATTTTCGATAATGGATTTCTTATCGATCGCATAATTGATTGCCTGACGGACCCGTTTGTCTTTAAGGGGGCCATCCGCAAGACAGTTAATGTAAAGAAACATTGCTCTTCCGCTTGGGATGGATTGGACCGTTGCATTGGCCGAATCCTTGACCTGGGGAACGAGAAAGGGTGGGATGCTCGTAATGATATCTGCGTTCCCTGTTTGAAGCTCGGCAAGCCTCGTCGCCACTTCAGGCACAGGTCTGAAGATCAATCGTTTCACTTTGGGAGGCCCATCCCAATAGGCCTCATTGGCCTCAAAAACCATTTGGCCGTTTCTCGTCCAACTGACAAATTTAAATGGTCCAGTTCCGACGGGGTGTTGGAAGAAGGCCTCTGCTCCTTTTTCCTTGAAGAGATCTGCTGGAAAGATAAAGAGAGAAAAGCTTAAACGCTTCAATAAAAGGGGATCAGGACCTTTTGTGATAATATGAATGGTAAAGTCATCAATGATTTTTACTTCCTGAATCGTACTGATGAAGGGGAAAAAAAAGGTTTTCGTCTGTGGATCGATCATTCGGTGAATGGAAAACGTAACATCCTTCGCCGTCATGGGCGTTCCATTATGGAAGGTAACCCCTTTTCGGAGCTTAAACTCCCAAGTGGTATCATTGACGATCTTGTGGGAGACCGCAAGACGTGGTTGGGGGATCGCATGTTCATTGTTCAAATAGAGGGTATCAAAAACCGCAAGGCCATAATTGGTATCCGGAATGGAATGATGCCTCGCCGGATCCGCAGCAGCAACTTCAGCTCCCTGACAGATCACCAGCTCACCTTTTGGTTGTCCCCAACAGACACCTGCTATCAAGACCACACTTAAGAAAAAAACGAACCAAATTCCCTTTTTCATAATCATCCTCCTTTAAATTTGATTTAGAAACGCTCATCCCTTTGCCATTCATCCTTCGATTCCTGAATAATATTTTAGCTTCTCCTCATTCACCACAACCCCAAGTCCAGGTCTTTCGGGAAGTTCGATCACTCCTTCGGTGGAAATAAATGGTCTTTCAATGATATCATCGGTGAAAGCCCCGCTGCCTGCGATTTCCAGGGCTGGGAAGAGGTTTGGAGCGCAGGCACCGAAATGCAGGGCAGCAGCTGTGCCAACCCCAGTTTCAATACACCCTCCCAGGAAACACGGAATTCCTACAGAGGCAGCGGCATGAGCGATCTTGAGCGAAGGGTTAATCCCCCCGCATTTGGCGACTTTGATATTGATCACATCAGCGGCCTTTGCCCTCGCCACCTTGTACACATCTTGGAGTGTATAGATACTCTCATCGACAGCAATAGGTGTCCAGAGGGCCTCTGCCAGCATGGCCAACCCTTCTAAGTCCCAATCCGGCAGAGGCTGCTCAATCCACTGGAGATCGTATTTTTCCATGGCCTGGCAGGCCTTCATGGCCGTTACACGATCGTATCCTTGATTGGCATCCACACGGAGTCTAACCTCTGGACCAACCGCTTCTCGAACCACACGAACCCGTTCCGCATCCTCCTTCGGATGAAGCCCAATTTTGATCTTAATGCATCGAAACCCATCTTTAACATATTGGACGGCCATCTTCGCTGCTTCTTCGAAGGGAACAATGTCGACCACCTCGATAACCTCAACAGGTTTCTTAAGTGCTCCACCGAAAATTCGGTAAAGAGGAATTCCTAAGGCCTTAGCGCGGGCATCCTGACATGCAATCTCAACCCCTGCCTTAGCCATCAGGTTCTTGGGAAGAACCGTATTCATTCTGATAAGGATCGCTTCCATATCTGTCACATCCATACCCATGACAGCAGGGCCGAGGTATTGTTCAGTCGCCCAAACCAGTTCATGCTGGTCATAACCATAGACCACATGCCATGTTGATGCCTCCCCATATCCCACAATCCCTTCTTCGGTTGTAATTCGAACAACCGCGTGGGGAGAATGGGTCATCGTTCCCAAGGCTATGGTAAAGGGTTTCTTTAAAGGTAAAGAAACTGGAAACGCCTCAACTTTTACGATCTTCATGTTCAATTCCCTTCTAAATTTGCCTATTAGATTAATTTCTTGAAATACCGACCGTCCTTCATAATAGCGACGATATTGTTTTTATTCTGGAGGATCTTAATATCTTTGAGTGGGTCTCCCTCAACCACAATGAGATCTGCCAGCTTCCCTTCCTCAATCGTACCGATCATATTGCTTAACCCTACCGTCTCCGCAGCGATACGGGTGGCCGAGAGAATCGCCTCCATAGGAGAAAGCCCTATCCCTACCAAAAGTTCTAATTCTTTTAAGTTTTCTCCGTGACCATTAAAAGGGGTGCCTGCGTCCGCCCCCATGGCAATCGGGATTCCCGCTTGATAAGCCTTTTTTGCAGATTCGATGTGTGTATCCTTCACCCGCTTCGTCTTCTCAATGACAAAAGCTGGAATGCCACTCTTTTCCCCTTTTTCCATGATATTAAACGGTGCTGAAAGGGTTGGGACGAGGACTGTTTTTTTCTCTAAAAAAAGACCAATGGCCTCATTGTCCAGAAAGATTCCGTGCTCAATGGTATCGATGTTGGCTCTCAATGAATTTTTTATCCCATCATTCCCCTGAGCATGGGACGCCGCCTTACGGCCGGCCTTATGCGCCTCTTCCACGCCAGATCTTAATTCCTCGTAAGTAAATTGGGCAGCACCTGGATCAACGCCTGGAGTCATCACACCTCCTGTTGACATGAGTTTGATACAATTTGCTCCTGCCCTGAACTGCTCCCTCACCGCTTGCCTAACCTCATCCACACCATCTGCCTGTCTGTTGAATTCCCACCCCTGACCTCCTGTAATGCAGACTGCTTGGTTACAACAAACGATTCGGGGCCCAATGGTGATGCCCAAGTTGATTGCATCTCTAAGAGAAACGGTGATACCGTCGAGAGAACCTAAGTCCCTTACGGTAGTCACACCGGCAAGAAGGGAGAGATAAGCATTTCTCGCTGCCTTCAGCGTAGCCATTTGCATAGAATCCCCACGAAGGGATTGTAGGGGATCCGCACTTCCATCGAGACAGAGGTGGACGTGACAATCGATCAACCCCGGAAGGATTGTCCTGCCCTCTAAATCGACTATCTCATGACCGTTCTTCTCTCCTGGATCGTTCCCTCTGCCTACTTTGGCAATTTGATCTTTTTCTACCACAACAAAACCCCGGTCCAGTAAACCCCCTCTTCCATCGATGATGAGAGCATTTTTAAAGATGATGGCCATTTCGACCTCCTTTTTTGTCTATTCTCCAGCTTCAAAGAGAACAGAGAGCAAGTCCTATCATGTCTTGACCATGGAGATTTGTTTCTTCCGGTGATTCCTTTGGGGACGTTCAATGATTTGAGCCAGGGTCTTAAAGTGGTTGATCATCAAATCATGAGCTTTATTTTTGTTGCGACAAGCTAAATAATTATAAGTTCTTCTGCAATAATCCAAATCGACTTTTGCATCCTCGAGCGTCATTGGTATTTTGGAAAGGATCTCTATAAATACGTTGACTAACGCTTCCATGACCATGCTGATTAATCGATTGTGACAGGCTTCGGCAATCAGGCGGTGAAATTCGATTGCCTTCGACCTGTTCGGTTTGCCACGAAGTATCCCTTCCTCGATCTCCTTAATGATAAAGTGGATCACTCTCAAGTCCTCTTCCGTCCTCCGTTCCACGGCCAGGGTGACCAAGGCGGGCTCCAGGATCTGTCTGAAGTCTACCAACTCTTCTGGGGTGATCGCCCCGGTCCGGAAGGAATTGATTACCCATTCCCCTATCTTTTCAGATCCGGGATGCGAAATAAAACTGCCTCCATAGAGGCCTCTCTTCTTTTCAATCAGGCCTTCCGATTCCAGATCCCTTAGAGCTTCTCGAACCGTTACTTTGCTGACTTTGAATTGCTTAGCCATCTTTTCTTCCGTCGGGATTTTATCTCCAGGCTTGAGCTTCTTCTCCATCATGGCCTGCTTCAGAACCTTCTTCACTTGATCAGATACTCGTGTCCTGTCAATAGAAAGTCCGTCAAACTCCATCGCCACCTCCGCTTAGGCTAAAGTTAGTTTTTTATACTATAGTGTTTTAAATTTTGTCAAGAAAGATCTTCTCGAAGTGAGGACGGGTTCAACTTAATGGGTTATAGGTTATGGGCTATAGGCTATAGGTGATGGGTTATAGGTTTAAAAGTTATCCTCTTGCCTCTTGCTTTCTGCCTTCTGCCTACTATCCTTTTTCTTCTGTTTTAAAATACTGTATCGTCGCATCTGGATAAACAGCCACATTGGCTTTGCTTCCCCATTCCGCTTTAAGCAGATTTAAAACCTCCTCCCATGTTTTTACCCAGAGGATCGAAGGAATCTTACCAAAAAAACATGCCCCCACATGATCCTTAAAGGGTGAGAGGATGATGAACCGTTTCACCTTGGTTGGTAAAGGCTGAGGAAGCTGAAGCTCTCCCTCTCCGCATCTTCCGAATTCTCCAAAGAGATAATGGACGACCTGCCCCGCTGGCTCATTGGCAATGATCACCAAGTCCCCTCCATCTTCTTTTAAAGACGGAATTCCAAGGAAGGGAGCGATGGCACATTCATTTGGCTTTGAATAGCTGTTGACGATGACTACATCCATATTCTTTGCCGGAGTCGTTGCGTAGACTCCCCTTGCCAATTTCATTCCCTCCTGGTGTTCCAGAATAGGATCTCCAACAAAGAGACTGGTGATCTCCCCTCGAAGATTCACAATGGCATCGATCTTCACATCGAGTCCAGCCATTCTTGTGGCCTCTTCAATATCGAGGCGAGGGATATTCCCCTCAATTTTCCCAACGCCGACACAATCCGGATGCTCCTTTACGATGGTCCCATGGTTATAAGCGATGGAGTCAATGTGAGCCACTCCCGGAAGGATCATTTTCCCCCCTCCACCAAACCCAGAGAAAGAATGCGGAACAATGCACCCAATCCCGATCTTTAAATCGCAGGCCATCACTTCTCTGTTGATGGAGACCGGCGTGCCTCGGCTCGTTTTGCCCAGGTAAGTACAATAATTGAACGGATGATGGTTATACACCGGAAATCGGTCGAGCACCTCCTGCCCCAGTTTTTTCCTAAAATCATTCGCTGTGTTCGCCCCATGTGCTCCGAGAGCAGCAATAAATCGAATCTGTTGATCTGAAATTCCAGCTTTCTCAAATTCTCTCAACACATAAGGAACAATCTCATACACGGGGGTAGGTCTTGCTAAATCATCAAAGAGAATGGCGACCTCCTTCTTGCCTTTGGCTATTTCTTGAATGGGCTTCGAACCAATGGGTTTATGAAAGGCCCTTTCCATCTCCTGGTGGGTCAGTTTCTTTCTCTCTCCTCCTTTCATCGGTCGGAAGAAGATGGACCAGGAGGAAGGAAAATCCAACTCCATTTCGGTATTGTCATACCAGAGAAGTTGTGGAACCTTAATCTTCATCGCTATCCTCCTGAAATCAACCTGTACTCATGGTGGTCTCCGCTTCAGATTCTGTCAAAACGGTGCGACTCCAACGTTTCTTCACTTTAATTCCGAACCTGTCATTCCTGCCCCGATTTTCATCGGGATAAACTCCAGCAGGAATCCACTCAAAAACACTGGATTCCGGGTCAAGCCCGGAATGACGACAGATATGCTCTTTATGGAGGAGGCTTTGATGATGTCAATTGAGATAAGAAGGGAATTCTCAGAATACTTTCAAACTACACCAGCAAATACTTTTTCCTCACTTCTTCGTTGTCTCTTAGTTCCTCGATGCTTCCATGATAGCGGATTTGCCCATTATCAATGATATAGCTACGGTCGCTTATTTTCAGGGTTGATCTTACATTCTGTTCAGCAATGAGGACGGTCAAACCAACCTCTCTTAACTTTTTTATCCGATCTTCGAGGGCAAGTACCAAGAGGGGCGCCAATCCTTCGAAAGGTTCGTCAAGGAGAATAAACTCTGGGTTCCCCATCAATGCCCGAGCGATGGCTAACATCTTCTGCTCCCCACCGCTAAGGCAACCGCCTTTCCGGGACTCGATATTTTTTAGGGCGGGGAACATCCCGTAAATTCTTTCTTTACTCCATCCTTCGCCTTCCTTGGTTTTTCTCTCGGCTATCTCTAAATTTTCACCCACTGTCAGATCGGCAAAGATCCTTCTATCATCAGGGATATACCCGATGCCCCTTCGTGTGAGCAAATAGGGCTCCATGCCGATAATCTCTTCTCCCTTAAATCGGATGCTCCCTTGTTTTGGAGGCGTAATGCCTATGATGCTTTTCATGGTGGTGGTTTTCCCCGCTCCATTTCGTCCTAAAAGACAGACCACCTCTCCCGGATCAACCTTTAGAGAAACACCGAATAGAATATGGCTCAAACCGTAGAAAGTGTGGATTCCCTCCACCTCAAGCATTACTCACCTCCGAGGTATGCCTCCTGAACTTCTTTGTTGCTTCTCACTTCTTCCAAGCTACCCTGAATGATCGTTTGCCCGTGACGCATCACCATGATTCTTTGTGCAACGGAGAAAACGATGTCCATGTCATGCTCGCAGAACAGTATGGTCAACCCCCTTTGATTGGCCAACCGCTTAACAAGTTCCATTGTGGCCTGTGTTTCCTCTGGAGACATGCCAGCGGTCGGTTCATCCAGAATCAATAATTCCGGCTCATTGCCTAAGGCAATGGCGATCTCCAATATTTTCTGGTCACCATGGGAGAGCGACCCCGCAATACTTCTTTCTTTACCGGACAGGCCCATACTTTCCAAAATACTTCTTGTCTCCTTGACAGCGAGGCTCTGCGCAGGCCGGAAAAGATTGGAACTCCTTCTCTGATAGGAAAGGACAGCGACCTGAACATTCTCGAAGACAGTCAGCCTGGGAAAGATGTTCGCGATCTGATATGACCGGCTAATTCCTTTCTTACAGATTTCATATGGAGGTAATTCTCCGATATCTTCCCCTTTAAAAATGATTCTCCCCCTATCCCGCTTCAGCGCACCAGTGATCAAGTGAAATAAAGTGGTTTTGCCAGCGCCATTGGGACCGATGACGGCCACAATCTCTCCCTTCTTAACAGTGAGGTTAGCTCCATTGACCGCCATGAACTCATCAAATGATTTAATGACGCCTTCCACCTGCAGCATCGATCATTTACCCCGTTAGAAAGCCCCGCTGCTCACCCCGTGTGAAGCTTCACTTCTATCGGGGCGAGCAGCGGCTATTATGAATGTTCCTTTTTCAGCAAACACGGTGTTTAACCCGCTGCGCCAGCGCTTGCGCGGCGAGTGCCCCGCGTGAGCCTCCCCGTTAGAAAGTACCTGCCTGCCGGTAGGCAGGGAAGACTTTCTAAAGGGGTTTACCCCTTTCTGCTGCTTCTTTCGTCCCTGGCTTAAATAAACCCTGGAAAAAACCCATAACGCCCTCTGGTAAAAAGAAAATCACCAGAATGAGCATTACTCCAAGAATTAAGGTCCAATACTCAGTATATCTTCCAACAAAAGTTCTTAAAGCTACGGTAATGGCTGCTCCCAATATAGGGCCGGCAAAGGTAAACCATCCTCCTAAAAGGCACATAATGAAAATTTCGAGAGATAAAACCCAAAAGAGCATTTCAGCAAAAACCGACCGTTCCAGCGCCACAAAAAGGACGCCTGCCACTCCAGCAAAGAAGGTTGCCACAACAATCCCACCGAGTTGATAGCGCCTGACGTTTATCCCAACGGCTTCACACCGTTGTGAATTATCCCGAATCGCTTGGAGGGTGCTCCCAAAGGGAGATTTTAAAATCATGTACATCAAAATAAGACAGACCACGAGGATGATCAGGATAAAGTAATAAGAACCGTTCAAAGAGGAAATAAACGAGGGCATGGGGATGCCGTGGATGCCATCATCGCCCCCCGTAAAACTATACCAACGGAAAACGATGGCCCAGACCAGTGAGCCCAAAGAAATTTGGAGCATGCCAAAGTAAAGCCTGGTTAGTCTCACACAAAACCAGCCGATGATCAATCCGGTAACCGCCGCCACAACAGGCCCCACGATAAAACCAATCCACACGGGCATGGAGGTTTTCGTGAGCATCAAGGCGACTGCATAGGCTCCCACCCCATAAAACACTCCATGATGAAACTGGAACATACCCCCATATCCCACCACCATATTGAGACTCATGGCTAGGAGAGAAGTCACGTAAATCAAAGCAAGGATATAAACAAAAAATCTGGGAACAAAGAGCGGTAAAATGAAAAGCACCAGAAAGATTCCTACGACAACCCCAAACCATTTTGAAGAAACAATGTTTTTAAACAAATTGAATCCCCTTTACCCCGTTAGAAAATCCCTTTCCTTGAAGCAGGGATGACAAAAAAAGTATCTGAATTCTTAATTGTCCGTTACACCCAACCTTATCTAACGGGGCTTACCAGACCGATTTAAGCAGACCCTTGGGTCGCAAAAGCAAAACAATCACGACTGCGATATAGGGAAAAACGATAGCAAACTGAGGCCAGAATAATACACCAAAGGAATGGGTCAGGCCAAAGATAAGTGACCCCGCCAGGGCACCCCACATGTTACCCAATCCTCCGATAATGACAATCAGAAAAGCTTCGATGATAAGAGTATGATCCATCCCCAAAGTAATGCTGACCGTAGGGGCAACCAGCGCTCCTCCTACCCCGGCGAGATAACACCCAATGACGAAAGCGATGGCAAATACCCAGCTGACATTGATTCCCAACACTCCTACCATCTCCCGATCCACTGCCGCCGCACGGGAGATCTTTCCAATCTTCGTTTTATTCGTAAAGAGCCAGATCGCGATGGCTACCAGGGGACCGACGAGGATGAGGAATAAATTGTAGCGCGGGAAGGATGCGCCCAACAGGGAAACCGAACCTTTAAGCAGGGCAGGCGCCGAAACGGACTTGTATTCCGCGCCCCAGACGATCTTGACCAAATCCCCGAGGATGAGTGAGATGGCAAAAGTAAACAGGAGCAGGATCAGGTGCTCTCTCTGATAGAGATGGCAGAACAGGACCCTCTCCGCAATTAAGCTGATGAGTGCTACCAACAAGGGGGCCAAAATTAAAGCGATCCAAAATCCAGAAGATCCGGCAAACATTTTTGTGATGCTGAAGGTGGCGAAAGCTCCAATCATGTAGAGCGCCCCATGGGCGACATTGGGGATCCGAAGCACACCCAGGACGAAACTTAAACCGGCGCAAACGATGAACAAGATCATCGATCTGCTAATTCCCACCAACAATTGACAGATCAACTCTGCTGGGCCAAACGTCATCTCGATTCCCTCTGGTTCACCTTTCTAACTCGAAGGAGATTGTTTATAAAAACCATGGGTCCCCTCTCCATGGAGGGATGGGGGACCCCTAGTGTAGTGATTTAGAAATCTCTTTCCTTTATTTGTCATTCCGGGCCTGACCCGGAATCCAGTTTTTTTGGGCTGGATTCCCGCCTTCGCGGGAATGACGGCCTAGGAAATTAATGTAAAGAAGCGTTAGATTCACTACACTAGCAATTATTTCTCATGAAAAGCTG
>Ga0299912_10001730_pt1 | contig 17636 bp, 14 predicted proteins | sample RVTome_2_FD_207667 | JGI IMG/M metagenome (GOLD analysis project Ga0299912, IMG submission 207667) | Soil microbial communities from uranium-contaminated site in the Upper Colorado River Basin, Wyoming, United States - RVT95D214 (version 2) ... | reverse complement strand
ATTGGTCATACGCCTTTGTTGAAACTGAAACGAATTACAGAAGGCTCTCAGGGAGAGGTGGTGGCAAAGCTGGAGTCGTTCAATCCGTGTGGAAGTGTGAAGGACCGTATTGGCGTGGCAATGATCGAGGCAGGGGAAAGGGCAGGATTGATTCAAAAAGATACAATCATTTTAGAGCCTACAAGCGGTAATACAGGGATCGCCCTGGCATTTGTCTGTGCGGCGAGGGGGTATCCACTGGTGTTGACGATGCCCGGTACTATGTCTGATGAGAGGATCTATCTCCTCAAGATCTTTGGGGCTCAGGTTATCCTGACGCCTGGAAATGAGGGAATGTCCGGTGCGGTGAGAAAGGCAGAAGAAATGGCTGCCAGCGACCCCCGTTATTTCATCCCCCAGCAGTTTAAGAATCCTGCGAACCCGGAGATCCATAAGAAGACCACTGCATTAGAGATCTGGGAGGACACGGATGGAAAGATTGACATTTTGGTGGCAGGCGTTGGAACCGGTGGAACGATCACCGGCATCTCAGAGGTCATTAAAAAGAAGAAACCGGAATTGAAAACCATCGCTGTAGAACCGGAAAGCTCTCCTGTGCTTTCGGGAGGGAGACCTGGACCACACAAGATACAGGGGATCGGGGCGGGTTTCATCCCAGAAGTGCTCCGGATGGATTTGGTTGATGAGGTCATCAGGGTCTCGAATGAGAACTCAGTCCTATTTACAAAAAGATTGGCACAGGAAGAAGGTTTGCTTGCCGGGATCTCATCCGGCGCCGCGGCCTGGGCAGCGATTGAGGTGGCGAAAAGGGAGGAGAGCAGAGGGAAGATGATCGTTGTCATCCTTCCTGATACAGGTGAGCGGTACCTCAGCACCGGGCTGTTTAATGAACTAAAATAAAATTCCAATAACCAAATCACAAATTCCAAATAATCACCAATTTCCAATAACCAATCAATGTCTGGTAATTGGAATTTGAATATTATTTGATTATTGGTGCTTGGATATTGGGGATTAGTAAGGGAGGGGGTAATAATATGGTATGGATCATGTGTCACCCCAGAGGGGGACGATGAACGGTAGACGATGGACGATGAACAAAAATCAAAAGACAATGGGAGGAGCAGATGGCGAAAACCATTGAGGAGATAAATGAGAAGATTAGGAGAGGAAAGGCGGTTATTCTGACGGCTGAGGAGATTATCGATTATGCCGCTGAAAAGGGAGTCAAGAAGGCGGCGCAGGAAGTGGATGTCGTCACCACAGGGACATTCGGTCCGATGTGTTCCTCAGGGGCCTATTTCAATGTGGGTCATTCGAAACCGAGGATCAAATTGGGTGGCGGGAGAACCTATCTCAATGATGTTCCGGCCTATACGGGAGTTGCTGCGGTCGATTTTTTTCTAGGCGCGACTGCCATGCCGGATGATGACCCGAGAAACAAAATTTACCCCGGGAAATTTTCTTACGGCGGGGCCTATGTCATTGAAGAACTGGTATCGGGAAAGGATGTCCGGCTCACTGCGACGGCTTATGGAACGGACTGTTATCCGAGAAAATCACTGGAAACCTACATCTCCCTGAAGGATATGAATGAAGCCGTTCTATTCAATATGAGGAATGCCTATCAAAATTATAATGTCGCTGTGAACCTCTCAGACCGAATGATTTACACCTATATGGGGGTTATCCAGCCCAAACTGGGGAATGCCAATTACTGCAGTGCAGGCCAGTTGAGCCCTCTTCTCAATGACCCGTATTACAAAACGATCGGCATCGGCACGCGGATCTTTCTGGGGGGAGGGGTTGGGTATGTCGTTGGAAGCGGAACACAGCATAACCCTGATGTGAAAAGGACGGAGAAAGGGGTTCCAAAGATGACCTCCGGGACGCTTGCGGTCAAAGGGGACTTAAAGATGATGAGTCCGAAATGGCTTAAAGGAACTTCTTACACTGGATATGGGGTAACCCTCACTGTTGGGATTGGTGTTCCAATCCCTATCCTGAATGAGGAGATCCTCCAATATACGATGATTCAGGATGAAGAGATTTTGGCCCAGGTCATAGACTATAGCGATGCCTATCCCCAGTTCGTCCCGGGAAGTTTGGGAGAGGTCAACTACAAACAACTGAAGAGCGGAAAGATAACAGTCCAGGGCAAGGAAGTTCCCACTTCCGGACTTTCCAGTTATTTTAAGGCAGGAGAGATTGCCCGGATCCTGAAAGAGTGGATCGAGGCAGGAAAGTTCTTTTTAACCCAGCCGGTTGAACTGCTTCCCTCCGTTGATTCGGGGATTGTCTTCAAGTCCCTGAAGGAGAGACCCATCAAAAAACATAATTGAAAATTGCAAATTGTAAATTGAGAATTTTCTCAAGAATTCCGAACATTTTGAATTTTGCATTGCTAAATTTCCATTTTGCAATGTTTCTTAAGAGAGGAGGTTGCCATGCAGAAGAAACGCGTTGTTTTTAATTATCCATCCCACCTTGTGGGTCAACCTGTGATCTCAAAGTTGGTGAAGGATTATGATCTTACGGTCAATATTTTAAGGGCACGAATTACCCCTAAGGAGGAAGGAAGGCTGGTTCTTGAGATGGAGGGGAAAAGGCCGGCCCTTGAGGCCGGACTCAACTATATGAAAGAGATTGGAGTTGATGTCCAGTCTTTAGCCCAGGATGTAAAATGGTATGAGGATAAATGTACCCATTGTACGGCTTGTATTTCCGTCTGTCACCCGCAGGCATTGGACGTCAATAGAAAAACGATGGAGATCTCCTTCAACCGGGACAAGTGCATTGCCTGCGAGCTCTGCATTCCGGTCTGCCCTTATCAAGCCATGGAGATTCTGTTTTAAGAGAAGGATTCGAGGGTTCAAGGATTCAAGGGGTCGAGCTTAAGATATTCAAGGGCACTATCCATATACAGCCTCTGTATATAAAGAGCGGGCATGAAGAAAAGAGTGGTGGTGGCGATGAGCGGCGGAGTCGATTCGAGCACTGCGGCCTGGCTTCTCAAGAATAAGGGCTACGAAGTGATCGGAGCGACGATGTGCATCGGGACACCGGACAGAAGCGAAACAGGGGGGAACCGGTGTTGCGGTTTTTCGGATATAGAGGATGCGAGGCGCGTTGCCCTTCAACTGGAAATCCCCTTTTATGTCTTTCAGTTTAAAGAGGAGTTTGAAAAAGAGATCATCGACTATTTCTGTAAGGAATACAGAGATGGAAGAACGCCCAATCCCTGTATCCTCTGCAATGAAAAGTTGAAGTTCGGGTCATTTTTAAAGAGGGCCATGGAATTGGGGGCGGATTATGTAGCCACAGGCCATTATGCGCGGCTCGAATTTGATGAGGGGGGCGGCCAGTATCTTTTAAAGAAAGGGATCGACCGGCGAAAAGACCAGTCCTATGTCTTATTCTCCCTCAGACAGGATCAACTCCGACATACTCTTTTTCCACTCGGGGAGTTTCAAAAAGAAGAAGTGAGGAAGATGGCATTTGAAACAGGCCTTCGCGTCCATGACAAACCTGAGAGTCAGGAGGTCTGTTTTATTCCCGAGACTTCTTATCACCATTTTTTATCCGAGAGGCTAAAAGAGGCGATCACAGCCGGACCTATACTTGACAGGGAGGGAAATGTCCTCGGAAAACATAAGGGAATCCCTTTCTACACGATCGGACAGAGAAGAGGACTCCGTCTTGCAAAGGGAAAGCCTCTCTATGTGATCGGAATAGACAGAGAGAAGAATGCGGTCATTGTGGGAGAGGAGAGAGAGGTCTATGGGGATACTTTCATTGCCCATTCCCTCAACTGGATTCGATCTCAGGATATGGCTTCACCTATTGCTTGCAAGGTGAAGATACGATACAACCACCCCGGTGCGGAGGCCACCCTCTCTTCCATGGGAGGGAATGCATTGGAGGTGAATCTTAAGACTCCGCAGAAGGCCATTACTCCCGGACAGGCTGCTGTCTTCTATGACGGGGAGACCGTTCTCGGAGGAGGATGGATTAAAGAAGTGATGAAGAGTTAAGAGTTATGAGTTATTTTGAAACTCGAAACTCGAAACTGGAAACCTGAAGCACGCAACACGGAATATGGATCAATTAGCCAAACAGAAGTTGGAGCGATTAAAAGAGATATTTCACTCCATGAAGAGGGTGGCGGTGGCTTTTTCGGGGGGGGTGGATAGCACCTTTCTCCTGAAAATAGCCAGAGATACCCTTGGAGTTGAAAATGTTCTTGCGGTGACCGCCCTCTCTCCTCTCTATCCGGAAAGGGAGTTGAGAGGAGCCAAGAAGATGGCCGAAGAGATGGGAGTGAAACATCTCTTGATCGAATCGAACGAATTGGAGATCGACGGATTCTCAAAGAATCCACCCGACCGCTGTTATTTATGCAAAAGAGAGCTCTTTGGAGAGTTAATAAAGACGGCGCAACAGGAGAACATATCCTGTATCGTAGAAGGCTCGACCCTTGACGATGAGAAGGATCACCGGCCGGGCAAGAAGGCAATCGGAGAGCTGAGAATCCGGAGCCCTCTTGTCGAGGCATCGTTCACTAAAGCGGATGTGAGGGAAGTTTCGAAGGCGCTGGGACTTCCAACCTGGGATAAGCCTTCATTTGCCTGCCTCGCATCTCGCTTTCCATACTGGGAGGAGATTACGGTAGAAGGATTGAAAAGGGTCAATGAAGCGGAGGATTTTCTCATCGGATTGGGTTTTAAACAGGTCCGGGTTCGGCACTATAAAGACCTTGCGAGGATCGAAATCTTTAAAGAAGAGATCGGAAGATTACTGGACGGGGCAATCAGAGAGACAGTGGTTACCCATCTGAAGAAGATCGGTTACCAATACATTACCCTGGACCTTCAGGGATTCCGTTCGGGATCGATGAATGAGGTTTTGAGATGAAGGCGATTGCCCTCCTTTCCGGAGGCCTTGACAGCACGCTTGCGGCCAGACTGGTCCTCGATCAGGGGATCGAGCTGGAAGCCCTCAATTTCATGACGGTCTTCTGTACCTGCACCAACAAAGGAGCGACCTGCCTGGCCTCACAAAAGGCAGTGGAGACCCTGGGCATTCCCCTTAAGGTCTTCAATGTCTCCGAAGAGTATCTCAATGTCGTAAGAAATCCCAAACACGGATATGGAAGCAACATGAATCCCTGCATCGACTGCCGGATCTTCATGCTGAAGAAGGCAAAGGTTTATATGGAAGAATCCGGAGCTTCTTTCATCATCACCGGCGAGGTATTAGGACAGAGACCTATGTCCCAGAGAAGGGATGCAATGCGTCTGATCGAAAAGGAGGCCGGGCTGGAAGGCCTTATTCTACGGCCTCTCTCAGCTCAATTCCTTCCGGTCACTCTTCCGGAGAGGGAAGGATGGATCGATCGCGAAAAGCTTTTAAATATTCAGGGCCGATCAAGAAAACCACAGATGAAGTTGGCAGAGCAGTTCAATATCCGTGATTATCCCTGCCCGGCGGGAGGATGTCTGCTCACCGATCCAGGGTTTGCGCGGCGCATCAGAGATCTGATGGAGAATCAATATGATTTTTCTCTCAACGATGTTCACCTTTTGAAGTTCGGGAGGCATTTTCGCCTCTCTCCGACAGTCAAACTGGTGGTCGGAAGGAATGAAGAGGAGAATCAGAAGATCGAAACCTTCTCACTGGCAGGAGATGTCCTATTGAAGACCGTCCACTATCCAGGCCCCGTTTCTCTCCTACGAGGCGAAGCCGATAGTCCAGAGCTTGATAAGGCGGCATCGATCATGGTTCGCTACAGTAAAGCCAAAAACTTGGATAAGGCAGAAATAATCTACAGGGTGGGGCGCGAGGATCAAGGGCACTCTATTACTGTTACCCCCATTCCTGAAATAGAGATTGAGGCATTGATGATAAAAGAATGAACCTGAACCATAAAAGGTTCAGATGGGGAGAGAAAGGAAGGTTATGCAATGGACTTTCAGGATAAAAAAGAGAAGGTCATGGGAACGAAGAAGGGAAGACCTTCATGGTCGATCATCCTTTTAGTCGTAATCGTCATCGCTCTCGGAGGGATTGCCTACTGGCTCATCCAAGGGAATACCGGAGCCAGCCCAAAGGTTTCCTCGCAACCGAAGGTGAGCGGCAAGGTCGATTATAGCGGCCAGACGATTAAGATGACCGATGTGGTGGCGAAGGTGGAAAATGGAAAGATTATGATTCCCGTGCATGTAGTCAAGGAAAACAAGATCGTTCGGTTCGAATATGAAGGGAAGGGGCTTAAGATACCTCTCTTAGCCTATCTGACCATGGCGGGAAGGGTGGTCACAGCGATCAGCATGTGCGAACCCTGCAAATCGACCCGTTTCCACATCAAGGACAAATCTATGGTGTGTAATGCCTGCTCTACCGAATGGAGCCTTGAAACGCTCAAAGGGATCAGCGGAGGATGTATGAATTACCCTCCGGAGGTGATCCCTAACACAGTGGAGAAGGATTCGATTGTCATCGATGAGAAGGTGGTTATGAATTGGAAGCCAAGAGTTTAATCCGATGAGACTGAAAGACATCTCGATTAACAATCTTCGAAGGCGAAAAGGCAAAGTTTTCTTCCTCATTTTGGGGCTCACCATTGGCATTACGACGGTGATCTCTCTGATTTCAATTTCGCGGTTGATGAACGAGGATATTTCGAACAAATTAGATGAATACGGAGCGAATATCCTGATCCTTCCGCGATCGGACGACCTCTCCCTCTCCTATGGAGGAATGAACATTGGGGGGGTGGCGATAGATGCCCGCACACTGAATGATTCCGATGTTCCGAAGATCCGCGAGATCGAGGTTCGGGAGAACATCAGCGCTGTTTCACCGAAGTTCGTCGGAGTGGTGGAAATCGAGGGAAAGAAGATTCCTCTCATGGGCGTCTATTTTCAGGAGGAGGGACGGCTGAAAAAGTGGTGGAAGGTCCACGGAGCTATTCCTAAGAGCAAGGAGGAGGTGCTTCTTGGGAATGAGGTGGCTGTGAGACTTTTTAAAAGTACAAATGATCATTTAACGATTAACGGAAAGAAGGTCAGGATTTCAGGAATCCTTGAAGAGACAGGTTCTCAGGACGACTTTCTCATCTATGCGGATCTGGGTTTTGTCCAGGAGGCTCTGAATAAGCCCAAGGCGGTGAGCCTGATTGAAGTCTCCGCCTATTGCAATACCTGCCCGATCGAAGAGATCGTAGATCAGATTTCAAAGAAGTTGCCCCATGCTAAGGTGACAGCCATCAAACAGACGCTACAGACCAAGATGGAAGCGCTGGACCATTTTAAGAAGTTCTCGGTCGGGATATCAATCATCGTTCTTCTCATCGGGGCCCTGATCGTCTTTACCAATATGATGGCATCGGTCAATGAACGGAAGAGGGAGATCGGGATCTTCCGGGCTATCGGGTTCCGAAAATCCCATATCGTGCGGATCATCTTTTTAGAGGCACTGATCGTGGGATTCATCGCGGGAATTACAGGGTATCTTCTGGGACTTGGGATCTCCCATTTCATCGGGCCGATGGTCCTTGGGATGAAGAACGTTAGATGGGCAATCGACCCGGTTTTAGCCATTGGGGCCATCTCTCTTTCAGCCCTGGTAGGAGTTCTATCGAGCATCTATCCTGCCCTCCATGCCTCGAAGATGGATCCCACTGAAGCGTTGAGAGCGCTTTAAGGACGATGGAGGATGGAGGTTTGAGGGGCACTTCGTTCGAGGCAAAGCATTTCTCCCTCGAGCGAAGCGCTCCTCCACCCTAAAGTGAAACGCTCCTCAAACGGATTTCGGGATGAGTTTGATTGAGATCAAACATTTATCCAAAACCTACGAAGGCGGAGAAGAAAAAGTTCGTGCCCTTGTCGATGTGGATCTCCATATCGAGAGGGGAGAATTTATCTCGGTGATGGGTCCCTCCGGTTCGGGAAAATCGACCCTTCTCACCATCCTTGGCGGGCTCAATCATCCTACGGCCGGCGGGGTGGTGGTGGATGATATTCCCATCTATCAACTTCCCTTGGAGAGGCTGGCCGATTTCAGAAGAGAGTATCTGGGCTTCATCTTTCAGTCCTTTCAATTGATACCTTACCTCACCGTCATCGAAAATGTGATGCTTCCCTTATCGATCACTGAAAGATCAAACCGAGAACAGAATAGAATGGCTGAGGAGATACTGGACAGGATCGGTTTGAAAGGGAAGGAGAAGAGGCTTCCGGATCAACTCTCAGGAGGAGAACAGGAGCGGGTTGCCATCGCCAGGGCTCTCGTCAATGCTCCGCCTATTTTACTTGCGGATGAGCCGACCGGGAATCTGGATACCAAGACCGGAAAGGAGATCATGGAGTTATTTAAATCACTCAACAGTGAGGGTCAGACGATCATCATGGTGACCCATAACCCGGAAAATGCCGCCTTTTCATCTAGGACGATCTCTCTTCGAGATGGCCGGGTGGCGAATGGAGGTGAGGATTAAAAAACTTTAAGAAGTTCTTGACCTAAAATAATTATTATGTTAGCAGTTTCTTTAGTTCTTTAGGGGGGAACATAGAGAAATCTATGTCCCCCTTTTTATTTCTAAGAGAAGGAGGTCAAAATGGAGATCAGGAGAAGAGATTTTCTTAGGTTGGGGGTGGCTGCTGGTGCGGCAGTGGCATTGGGTGGTCCAACGCTTAACGCCTTCGCAAATGGGAAAGATACAAAAGAAGGAAGTGGTGGAACCGAACCCGGTCAGTGGGTACCTTCAACCTGTCAGGGATGTACGCAATGGTGCCCTGTTGAGTTCTTTGTCCAGAGTGGCAGGGCGGTTAAGGTAAGGGGCAATCAGTTGTGCAAAGCCAATAACGGTTATGTTTGCCCGAGAGGCCATTTAATGCTTCAGGAACTTTATGACCCTGACAGAGTAAAAGTTCCCATGAAGAGAACAAACCCTCAAAAAGGAAGAGGAGTCGACCCTAAATTTGTCCCCATATCTTGGGATGAAGCATTGGATATCATCGCAGAAAAGATGATGGAGCTTAGAAAAACTAATGAGACCCATAAATTTATACTTTTCAGGGGAAGATACTCCCCTACTACAGAAGCCTTAGCCTATGGGACCATACCCAGAATGTTTGGCTCGCCCAATAACATTTCCCATAGCGCTATCTGTGCCGAAGCAGAGAAATTCGGTCCATTCTATACAGAGGGTTTATGGGGGTACAGAGACTATGACCTCGCCAGGACGAAGTATCTTGTCATCTGGGGTTGCGACCCACTCAGTTCGAATAGGCAGGTGCCAAATACAATTAATAAGTTCGGGGATATTCTTGATAGAGGTACGGTTGCAGTGATTGATCCAAGGCTAAGCGCCTCTGCTGCAAAAGCACAGGAATGGCTTCCTGTAAAGCCTGGAGAAGATGGCGCTCTTGCTACAGCGATTGCCCATGTCATCCTAACGGAAGGGCTCTGGAGCAGAGAGTTTGTGGGAGATTTTAAGGATGGTAAAAATATCTTTAAGGCGGGGCAGACAGTTGATGAAACTGCTTTTGTAGAGAAATATACCCATGGACTGGTTAAATGGTGGAACATAGAACTTAAAGATAGAACGCCTGAATGGGCCGCAAAAGTTACCTTGATACCCAAGGAACAAATTATCCGAGTGGCCAGGGGAATGGGGAAAGCAGCCCCCCATGTCGCTGTATGGCTGGGGCCAGGTGCTGTGATGAGCCCAAGGGGGGCGTATCCCTCTTTTGCAATTCATGCCCTAAACGGACTCCTCGGTTCTGTAGATAATGAGGGGGGGGCGATAAGAAATCCGAGGGTTCCTCAGGATAGCATGCCAAAGCTCGACGCCTATCTCGACGAGATGGCAAAGAAAGGTGGTACACAGAAAAAGATCGATCAAAGAGGGACGAAGGCATTTCCGACCATAGCTGCCGGAAGGGCAGGGAGCGGGGTGATTACCAACAATGTCGCCAATGCCATTCTGGCAAACGATCCCTATGACATTAAGGTGGCCATTGGCTATTGGAATAATTTCAATTTCTCCTGTACGGGTGCTGATCGGTGGGATAAGGCTATGGCCAAGATTCCATTTTATGTCCATATCTCAACCAACCCTGCTGAGATGACTCAGTTTGCTGATGTCGTGCTTCCTGCCGCTCACCATGCAACCGAGAAGTTATCCATCATTACCAATATGGCCAACCTCTATGCACATATGTCCATCCAGCAGCCTGTCGTAAAGAGAATGTGGGATGTTAAGGCAGATGAGACAGAAATCATGTGGCTTCTGGCGGAGAAATTAAAGGCTAAAGGTTTTCCGAACATTTATGACTATTTCTCAAAGGAGTTTAAAGATCCCGAAACCGGAAAAATCCCGGCGAACGCAGAGGAATTCGCAGAGATTGCCGCGAAAATTGTAAGTAAACCGGTCTGGGCCCCCAAAGAGCCTCTTAAAGGTGATAAGCTGAATGGCTGGGAGGACTTCAAGAAAAAAGGCATTTACAACACTGAGCCGTATACATTTAAAAAACTGTGGGGCAATTTTGGTACGGTCACCAAGAAGTTCGAGTTCTACAGCGAAACATTGAAAAAAGCTTTGAAAGAGCATGCTGACAAGCATAAGACCACCATCGACGATATTCTCGACGCGTCAGGTTACCTTGCCAAAGGGGAGGAGGCGTTTGTTCCCCATTACGAGCGACCCAAGAGATGGGGAGACGAACAGAAATATCCCTTTACCTTTATCGACTACAAATCCAGGCTCAACAGGGAGGGGAGGAGTCAGAATACACCCTGGTATCAGGAATTTAAGAAGGTCGATGTGGGAGATGAAAGCTGGGATGATGTGTTAAAGATCAACCCCATCGATGCCAAAAAGCTTGGCATTAAAACGGGAGATACAGTGAAGGTGACCTCTCAAACCGGAAGTATTATCGTCAACGTGAAACTTTGGGAAGGAGTCCGTTCCGGAACAGTGACCAAATGCTATGGTCAGGGGCACTGGGCTTACGGAAAGGTTGCCGCAAAAGATTATCAGAAGTTCCTTCCCAGGGGTGGAAATAACAACGATCTCATGCCGGATGACTATGAACGTCTGACTGGAAGCACCGCAAGAAATGGCGGGTTCACCGGTGTGAGAATAGAGAAAGCATAAGAATAAAGAAAGGAGGGAAGATCCATGCCGAAATACGGAATGGCAATAGACTTACAAAGGTGTGTGGGTTGCGGAGCGTGTGCGATTGCCTGCAAGACGGAAAATAATACCCAGGATCGAGGTAAAGGGCAGACCTTTAACTGGGCAGATTTTATTTATCGGACAGAAGGGAAATTTCCCGATGTCAAATTCGCGGCCATCCCGGTTCTTTGCAATCACTGCACCGATGCCCCATGTGTGAAGGCATGCCCTGTGACGCCCAAGGCCATGCATAAACATAAAAACGGGATGACGATTCACAACCAGGAACGGTGTATTGGATGCCGTCAGTGTCAGGAGGCCTGTCCTTATAGCACAAAGGATGTGACTGAAGGCAAGGCTGCTTACAGCGTGATCAGTTTCAATGATGATAGTGATGAGCCACAAGGGTTTTACAGGGATGATAAAGAGCTCATCAAGGGTTGTACGGCATCAGGCGCCGAGATCTCAAAAAGAGCAGGCGATGTCCCACCCCATCGCACCCTGTATAAGCATTCCGATTATGCGGATGTGAGACGGAAAGGCGTAGTGGAGAAGTGTATTTTCTGCGAGCACAGGGTGCTTCAAGGGGAGCTGCCTTATTGTGTCACGGCCTGTCCGGCAAAGGCGCGTGTTTTCGGAGATCTCGAAGATAAGAACAGCGAGGCGAGTCAGCTCCTTAAAAAACATAAGTCCGTTAACCTGAAAAATAATAAGGGCGATATTTTAAAGCCCGGTGAGAAGGGCACGAAGCCAAATATTTACTACATACGGAATTTCAAGGGGGCGGCCCAAAAGGCTTGAAACCTTTACCCCGTTAGAAAGGTTCCCCCGCTGCTCAGCAACGGGATTATATTTCAGAATAATTCCGGCGGGGTTTAATGCCAGCTGGAATTTCTAACCGGGTTTATTCACATACAGATCGAGAGGCAGACCTTGGACATAAACGAATCTATTCTGTTCGAAAGGAAGAGAGGGGATTGCTATAAGCTCCTGTCGGCCTGTTTTTATTTGCCAAAAAAAGAGATCTATCTTGAAGAGAAGGTTTTTGAAGGTCTTACGTTGCTTCTCAATATCCTATGTCCTGATGCAGCAATCTTTTCCGCTGCAATGGAGGAAACAATCCAGAAATACAGCGATGAAGATTTGGCTGTTGAATATGCCAGACTCTTCGTTGGCCCTTATGAACTCAAAGCCCCTCCGTATGGCTCCGTCTATCTGGACGGGGAGAGAAGGGTGATGGGCGATTCCACGATGGAAGTAGTCAGGATCTATGAGAAGGCAGGGCTGGTCATGGATAAGGACTTCAAAGAACTTCCTGACCATATCGCGGTTGAATTGGAATTTATGTATTATTTGATTTACAAGGAAGCGGAAGCCCTGGAGAAGTCGGAAAAAGAGAAGGCGCTAGCCTTCGGGGAAACCAGACTTCGCTTTTTTAATCGATTTCTCAGTCCGTGGATTCCTCCCTTTTGCGAAAAAATCAAAGAGGCAACGGATAACCAGTTTTACATTGGACTTGCGGACTGCCTTTCAACATTTATTACAAACCAAACCCGAAATTGATCAAGAGTTAAAATCAGCTCTGTTAGGCCACTCAAAAAGAAACTTGGCCGATATTCAAGCGGCCTTTTATCCACCTCTTCAACTTGCTCTGAACAAAGCCTTTTCTGTTATATTTCAAGAGACCTTTGTAACCTGTAGGGCCTACCTTTGTCCTGCAAAATATGACATGTAAAATCGAGGGTTTGAAAAAAGAGAGCTCTTCAAAAACAACTTTTCGCTCTCTGATTACACAGATTTTAAAAAATTGATTCCACAGATTTCTCTTTAGTTTTCAACGTATTTTGAATCGATGTAATCGTTTCATAATCGTTGTAATCAGAGATTTATGGACTTTTTCAGAAATCTCAAAAATTTATATTGACATCCCCGCGGAGATGTCTTACATTGTTTTACATGAAAACCGCCACATTAACCATCCGGCTGGATGAAGATCTCGATCACCTGTTGACGAAAGCAAGCAAGAGGTCAAGAAAAAATCGGAGCGAGATCGCACGGGAAGCCTTGCGGCGGCAACTGCGGCTTGAGCAATTTGAGGAATTAAGGAAGAGGATCATGCCTTTTGCTGAAGCTCGAGGGTTACTGACCGACGAGGATATTTTCTCCCAGATCTCATGAGGATATTCCTTGACACCAATGTGTTAGTCAGCGCAGTGGCTACCAGAGGCCTCTGCGCCGATGTATTGAGAGAAATCCTGATTCATCATCAGTTGATTATCTCATATTCATTGATCAAAGAGTTGGAAAAAGCACTTTGTAAGAAGCTTGGCGTGCCAGAAAATTTGACCTCCGAATTAGTCGAGGTCCTGCAAAAGGAATCGGTTTTTTCAACTTCTTCTTCTCTTCCTGATATTGAAATTAAAGATAAAGATGACCTAACCATTTTATCATGTGCCTTAAATGGAAAAGCAGACCTTTTTATCACCGGAGATAAAGAACTTCTCGGGCTAAAAAGGATAGGGAATATGGAAATTGTCTCTCCCAGAGGGTTCTGGGAAAAACTGAAGACTCAATAAAAAGATGAACAATGCGTGACATTTCAATCAACCTTTTAAATCCTCGAATTCGGAGCTCCTAAAAACCAACCATCCCCATACACCTTTTTATTTTTAATAAATATGTAAGCTTTGGTGACTTCACCTACAAGTCATTACTGGGGACCATGTTCAAGAATCGAAGATTACGGGATGGAAGTGAGTATTACTGGATTAGTCACTGCAACTTCTTTCTAAGCAACAGGTTTTGAGTCTTTATCCAAAACTTCACGGACTTTTTTTGTCAGTCTATCCACCGTAAATGGTTTCTGGAGAAAGTCCACCTTTTGTTCTAACACCCTATGTCGGATAATGGTGTCATCCGTATAACCCGACATATAAAGCACTTTCATCTCCGGGTACAAAGGCCTGAGATGTTCAGCTAATTCTCGGCCACTCATCTTAGGCATCACCACATCAGTCAATAGCAAATGAATCGGGTTGGCTATGTGTTTCTTTGCTATAAATAGGGCCTCCTCACCATGCGACGCCTCCAAAACCGTGTATCCCTGCCCATTTAGGATTCGTACAGCCAACTTCCGAACCTCCTCCTCATCCTCCGTCACCAGAATCGTTTCACTATTATAAGGAAATTCTTCTTCAACCACCTTTTCTCTCAATACCTCCAGAGGTTCATCCACCCGCGGGAGGTAGATCTTAAATACTGTGCCTTGACCTGGCTCACTGTAGACCAAGATATTTCCAGCACTCTGTTTAACAATGCCATAGACCGTAGATAAACCCAATCCCGTCCCTTTGCCTTTCTCCTTGGTCGTAAAGAAAGGTTCAAAGATCCGCTCTTTGACCTCTGGAGTCATTCCCAACCCAGTGTCACTCACCGAGATCATCACATACTGACCCGGGGTAGTATCGATGTGGATAAATGCATAGGATTCATCCAACTCCACATTGGCCGTCTCAATGGTGAGAGTCCCTCCAGAAGGCATTGCATCCCTCGCATTGACTGCGAGGTTTAAGATGACCTGTTGTATTTGCCCTAAGTCTGTCTTTACACTTCCTAAATCCTTATCCAAAAGGGTTACCAGATTGACGTCTTCACCGATTATACGACGAAGCATCTTATCTATATCTCGTATTAGGGTGTTCAGATCGAGGACCTTCATCTCAAAGATCTGCCGACGGCTGAAGGCCAGAAGTTGGCTCGTCAAAGCCGAGGCTCGGTCCGCAGCTTTTTGGATCTCCTGGATATCTTCCTTTAAGGGGTCCCCGTCACATATTTGTTTGAGGGAAAGCTGGCTATAGCCTTTGATTACAGTCAAGAGGTTGTTGAAGTCATGGGCGATGCCGCCTGCTAAATGACCGATAGCTTCCATTTTCTGCGATTGGCGAAGCTGGTCTTGAAGGGTGGACATCTTCTCCTCCGCCTTTTTGCTTTCCGTGATGTCTCTTATCAATTCGATAATCTTAACCTCCCCATCTATATCAACAAAAGGAGAAGAACTCAACTCATAGTTCATGCCATCACGCCCAACTAATTCAACTCTCACTGCGTTTTTTGTCCTGATTGACTCTTGGATGAGGCAGAAACCACATGGTTTTTCTAAACCCATGTAAGCAATATAACATTTTTCTCCCTTTTTATCTCCAAAACGCGTCTGGAGAAGTTCATTCTGAAACTCTATAATGTAGTCCTTATTTATAATATCCACGCCATCACCCATGGCTGTAAGCATTCCTTTAAACTTATCACGCTCAGATCGCAGTGCCCCCTCCGCCTGCCTGCGCTCTTCTATTTCCTGCTGCAACTGCTCGTTAGTAGTCCTCAGTTCGGCAGTACGTTCCTTCACCCGTATTTCCAATTCATCATGTGCTTTTTGTAATGCTTCCTCCGCCTGCTGTCGCTCGGAGATTTCTATGACCATTTGTTGATTAACCGCAGTTAGATTGGCAGTGCTTACTTCAACCTGGTCCCGATAGTCTTTCAAGCGCTCAAGCATATGATTAAAAGATTGTGAAAGATCTGAGATTTCATCAGTGCTTTGAATTTCAATACGGTGATCGAGTTTCCCGTCAGAGATCTCCTGGGTAGCTATTCTTAACCTCTTGATGGGGAAAGTAATTCTTTTGGTCATCAGTAAGGTTACAACAATACCAAAAACCGCTATAAAGGAAGTGACCAGAACCGTAGATAAAAGGAATTGTCTGATACGTTTGCGGGACCCTTCCTGGGATAAACCGAGTTGTATATACCCAACGATCGTTGGTTTATGAATATTATCTTTATTTAAAAATATTTCTGAGGATTTATTTGAAGCATAGCCGATAATAGGTGCCTGTATATCAATATAAGACATTCCATCCTGTTTATTGGTGAACTGTTTCTGTGAGAACCAGTTGGTGGCAGAGGGATCTTTTGAGAGATTAAGAGGTGGTAATTGGATTATTGATTTGAAAATCTTTTGGACCAAGTGATGTCCTTCCTGGTTCATAATAACCATATAAGCAATATTCGGATCTGCCCTCAGCCCTTCAATGGCCTGTTCAAGAAATTCTTGATCTTTAGTATAAATTCCATATTCGCTATTCTTTGATACAATGTCAGCAATTGTGCGGCCGTGAGTTAATAATTCTTGATAAGCATTTCTGATCTCTCCCTTGATGATGAAAAGGGTAATTCCTGCTGACGTCACCAAAATTAATGCGATGGTCAAAATATTAAATTTGGTTGAAAGGCTAATCCCTTTTTTTCTCTTTTTGGGATTCATAAACACCTTCCTAATAGGTTAAATAAGCTTCCCGGATAAGCTTTTCAGAAATTTTGATTTTCATATGCTTGGCCGTATTAAGATTCAAAGAATAAATAATCTTTCGTTGAGGCATTGGTGTAATCGAATTTACATTGGTTCCCTGCAATACGCGAAAAGCCATCTCACCACATTGCATCCCATTATCCTTATAGTCCCCCTCCAGAGAATAAAGGGCACCTGCTTTCACCCAGGATGAAGAAAGTCCAGCGAGAGGAATAAAATTTCTAAAAGAGAAAAGAAGGATTTGCCTGGCCGTCTGGGGAGTTAATACGAGATTGTCGGCCACTCCCCATAAAACATCGATATTTTTGCTCAGTTCATTCAATGCATTTGGCAAATCTTCAGGAGCATGCACTTCCCTAGTTTCTATCTTGAGTGCCATCTTTTGGCCAATCCTGACTGCACTTTTAATCCTTTCGCGATTCTCCGTTGGGTTATAGATCACTCCGACAGTCTTTGTGTCTGGAAGAAAATTTTGCAACCACTTCAACTGAGTTTCTGCAGGAAATTCAAGGAAGACTCCTGTCCCATTGGGTGTCCCCCTGAGAGCGTCCGATCTTAGAATCATACCAGCGATGATGGGGATATCCACGATTTCCTTGACCGCAGCCTCAGTGCTTAGAGAACCTAAAGTGAAAATTAAATCCGGCTTATCCTTTTTGACTTTTAGAAGAGCCTGAACAACCTTTTCATTAGAAGCCTCTAGGGAATATATATCATAGTCAGCAGAAATCCCCTGCTTACGAAGATATTGTTTGAATCCTTCCAATGTTTCATCAAAAGGTGCCCCTTGATAGCTGATGAGCACAGCAATTCGAACATTGCCAGCCTCTACGCGAGCCATATTCCCCCCAAACAACAGAATTGGAATGAGGGTCAGGATAGCCATGAGAATCTTTTTATGCATCGACCAGACCGTATTTTTGTGTCGGACTAAAATGAATACGTCAGTTTCAACCGATAGTTCCGGCCATCCTGACGAATAATATCCTGTAAGTGTTCTCCAGATCCTATGTCTCCATACCTTTTGCCAAAAAGGTTGTAAACACTGCCTGAGATTTCAAGTCCCTTGATCAAATTTCGGGAGAAAAG
>Ga0299912_10001728_pt1 | contig 17644 bp, 12 predicted proteins | sample RVTome_2_FD_207667 | JGI IMG/M metagenome (GOLD analysis project Ga0299912, IMG submission 207667) | Soil microbial communities from uranium-contaminated site in the Upper Colorado River Basin, Wyoming, United States - RVT95D214 (version 2) ... | reverse complement strand
TCAGCGCCCCCGCGCCTAGATCGCGATGTGCCGCCAGGCGCCGTGGTGGAAGCGCAGCGTGAGCAGGGTGGCGATGCAGGCAAAGGCGATCACGCCGCCCAGCCAGGCGCCGACGATCCCCATGTCCAGGCGATAAGCGAAGAGCAAGGCCAGCGGCAGGAAGATCGCATAGGAGCCGAAGCCCGTGATCAGCATGGGCGCTCGCGTGTCGCCGGCGCCCTGCAGGGCGCCGCTCATTGTCATCTGCACGGCGTCGCCGATCTGGAACAGGGCGAGCAGCGGCACGATGCCCAATCCCGCCGCCACCACCCCGGGATCCGAGTTGAAGAGCCGGAACAGGTGCGCCCGCGCAGCGAGGAAGACCAGCGCCACCGCCAGCGAGTAGGCGAGATTGAGGCGCAAACTCACCCAGCCGCAGCGCGCCGCCAGGGCCGCGCGGCCGGCGCCCAGGTACTGGCCGACCATAGTCGTCGCGGCCTTGGCGATGCCGTTGGCCGGCATGAACGAGAAGCTGAGTAGCTGCACGCCGATCTGGGTGGCCGCCAGCTCGTCCGTGCCCAGCCGCCCCATCAACGCCATGAAGACCGTGAAGCTGCCCATGTCGAGAAAAGTCTGCACGCCGATCGGCGTGCCCACCTTGAGCAGCCGCCGCAGCGCCGCGGGCTGAAAGGAGCGCTCGCGCCGCGTGTGGTAGAGTGCGGTCACGCGCGGGCGCAAGAAGAGCATGAGGCCGAGGGCCGCGGCCGCGAAGTCGGCGATGCTGGTCGCCAGGCCGGCACCCTGCGTACTCAGCGCGGGGAAAGGGCCGACACCGAAGATGAGCACGAGGTCGAGCCCCAGGTTGATGAGATTGGAGATGATCGAGATCATCATCGAGGTGCGCACGTCGCCGATGCCGCGAAAGAAACTGTGCCAGACGAAGGTGGCGAAGAGGAAGTAGGCGCCGAGCATGCGGGCGCGCATGTAGCGCAGGCCCTCCTCGATGACGGCGGGCTCGGGACCGGCCAGCGTGAGCAGCCGCTCGCTCTGCCAGTAGAAGATGCCGATGATTCCCGCCGCGGCCACCGAGAGGTAGAGCCCCTGCCAGGCGAACAGCGAGCACTCGCGGTGCCGCCCGCCGCCCTTGGCCTGGGCGACGAAGGTGCTCACCCCCTGCACGAGGCCCACGAAAAAGGTGTAGAGCGTCCAGACCAGCACGCCGCCCAGGCCGGCCGCGGCCAGCTCCACCTTGCCCACCTGCCCGAGCAGCAGGGTGTCCACGGTCCACATCAGCGTGGCCGAGAGCATGCCGATCACGGTGGGATAGGCCAGCCGCCAGGTTTCGGCCACGGAACCCGCCCGCGCGCCCGGCACAATGATGCTGGGCTCCCCCGCCCCGACCGCTGATGCCGCCATCGCTCCCGCCCCTGGCTGGGGCGCGCCCGCCCGGCCGCGCCCGAAAGGGCGACACGCTAGCGGCTCCTGCCGCTCCTGGCAAGCCCCGCGGCTGCCCTTGCGGGACCCGCAGCCTTGCACTACGATGAGGTCCCCTCGCCGCCCCCGGCTCATCTTTGCACGAGGTGCAGACCATGGCAGAGCTCCGCGACGTCGTCATCGTTTCCGCCGCCCGCACTCCCATCGGCTCCTTCCTCGGCGCGCTGTCCACCGTGCCCGCGCCGAAGTTGGGCGCCATCGCCGTCAAGGCCGCGCTCGAGCGCGCCGGTCTCAGCGGCGAACAGGTGGACGAGTGCATCATGGGCTGTGTGCTGCCCGCGGGCGTCGGCCAGGCGCCGGCGCGCCAGGCGGCCCTCGGCGCCGGCCTGCCGCAGAAGGTGGAGTGCATCACCGTCAACAAGGTCTGCGGCTCGGGCCTCAAGAGCGTGATGCTGGCCGCCCAGGCCATCGCCGTTGGCGATGCGGACATCATCGTGGCCGGCGGCATGGAGAACATGAGCCTGGCGCCGCACTACGTGCAGGGGAGCCGCCTGGGCACGAAGATGGGCGACTGGACGCTTAAGGACGGCATGGTGATGGACGGCCTCTGGGACCCCTACCATGACTACCACATGGGCATGGCGGCCGAGCTCTGCGCGCGCGAGTGCAAATTCGACCGCGCCGCGCAGGACGCCTTCGCGACCGAGAGCTACCGCCGGGCCCAGGCCGCCATCGCCGCGGGCGACTTCAAGCGGGAGATCGTCGCCGTGCCCATCCCCCAGAAGAAGGGCGACCCGGTGCTGGTGGACACCGACGAGGAGCCCGGCCGCGTGGACTTCGCGCGCATCGGCACCCTGCGCCCCGCCTTCGACAAGGACGGCACGGTGACGGCGGCCAACGCCAGCAGCATCAACGACGGCGCGGCCGCCGTAGTGGTCATGGCGGCCAGCGTGGCGACGAAGCTGGGCATCAAACCCCTGGTGCGCATCGTCGCGCAGGCCAGCGCCGCCCAGGCGCCCGAGTGGTTCACCACGGCGCCGGCCAAGGCGATCGAGAAGGTGCTGCGCAAGGCCAGCCTCACGGCGGCCGACATCGACCTCTACGAGATCAACGAGGCCTTCGCGGTCGTTTCCCTGGCCAACAACCAACTGCTCGGCCTGGACCCAGCCAAGGTGAACATCCGCGGCGGCGCCGTGGCCCTCGGCCATCCCATCGGCGCCAGCGGTGCGCGGGTCCTCGTCACCCTGCTCCACGCGATGCAGGACCGCCGGGTCAAGCGCGGTCTTGCCAGCCTCTGCATCGGCGGTGGCGAGGCGGCCGCCCTCGTCGTGGAGCGCCTCTAGGCAGTACGGCAGAGCGCGCGCGGCGCTCCGGCAGGGTGCCGCGCGCTTATCAAGGAGAAGCATGCTCTACGAGAGCCTCGATGCCCTGCGCAGTGATCTCGCGCCGGCGTATGGCTACGATGAGAAGCAGTGCATCCGAGTCCGTGACGACGGTAAGTGCCGGCAGCTGGCCGCCGTCCGCCTGGCCGAGAACGCAGCGCTGAACCCGGACGCCGCCGTCAAGGCGGCCGCCTGCAACGAAGCCCGCGCGCTCGCGGCGGCTCTCGGGGCCTGGCCGGCCTCGATCCAGGGTCTCTACGCGGCCATGGGCCGCGGTGAAGTGGACGGGCTCACGGTGCCGGCCATCAACGTGCGCGGGCTCAGCTTCGAGGTGGCCGGCGCCCTCTTCGAGGCGGCATTGGCCGCCGATTGCGGCGCCTTCATCTTCGAGATCGCGCGCACGGAGATCGGCTACACGGAGCAGCCGCCGGCCGAGTTCACGGCGGTGATCCTGGCGGCGGCCGTGGCCACCGGCTACGCGGGTCCGGTCTTCATCCAGGGCGATCACGTGCAGGTGCGGCCGAAGCCCTACGCGAGCGACCCCGCCGCCGAGCTGGCGGCCGTGGAGGCCTTGATCCAGGCGGAGCTCGCCGCCGGCTTCTACAACATCGATGTGGACACCTCGACCCTGGTCGACCTCGCCCAGCCCGATCTCGACGCCCAGCAGCGCGTCAACTACCAGCTCGCCGCGCGGCTGACGGCCTTCATCCGCCGCCACGAACCCGCGCGCGTCGCCGTCTCCGTGGGCGGCGAGATCGGCGAGGTGGGCACCGCCAATTCCACCGTGGCCGAATTCGAAGCCTACATGGCTGGCTACCGGCACGAGCTCGGGCGGCTCGCCCCCGGCGCCCTTGGCCTGAGCAAGATCAGCGTGCAGACCGGCACGAGCCATGGCGGCGTACCCCTGCCGGACGGCCGCGTGGCGGACGTGAAGCTGGACTTCGGCGTGCTGGAGGCGATCGGCAGCCGCGCCCGCCGCGCCTACGGCCTCAGCGGCGCCGTGCAGCACGGCGCGAGCACGTTGCCGCCGGAGCTCTTCCATCGCTTCCCGGCCAGCGGCTGCAGCGAGATCCACCTGGCGACGGGCTTCCAGAACCTCATCTTCGCCCATCCGGCCTTCCCCGCCGAGCTGCGCCGCGCGATCGACGCCCACCTGCGCGCCGCCCACGGCAACGAGCGCCAGGCCGGCGACAGCGATGAGCAGTTCGCCTACAAGCTGCGCAAGAAGAGCTGGGGCCCCTTCAAGGCGCAGCTCTGGGGCCTGCCCCCCGCGACGCGGGCCAGTCTGCGCGCGGCCCTGCGCGAGCAGTTCGGCTTCTTCATCGCGCAGCTCGGCGCCGCCGGCAGTCGCGACCCGGTGCTGCGCAGCGTCGGCGCCGCGCAGGAGACGGGCGGGCGGAGTCGCGGGTGACCGCCGCCTCGGCCTTTGCCCTCCTGCAGCGGATCCGCGGGGCGGCGCTGCTGGCGGCCGCCTTCAGCATGCCCTTCTCGATTGCGCTCTCGCAGGCTGCGCTCGCGCTCGCCATTTGTTGTGCCCTCGCCGAAGCGTTGCACGGCTGGCGGCCGCCGCGATTGGGCATCGAGCTGCCGCTCCTCGCCTTCGTCGCCTGGGCACTCGTCGACATCGCCTTCTCCCAGGATCCGGCCGAGAGCCTTCGCCACGCCAAGCGCTTCCTGCTCCTGCCTGCGCTCTGGCTCTTCGCGGCCGCTGCCGGCGAGGAGCGCCGGCGGGCGCACCTGCTGGCAGCCTTCGCCGCCGGCAGCGCTGGCGTTGCCGGCTTCGGCATCCTGCAGTACCTCCGCGGACCGGGCGGCCTGGCCGGCCGCGCCGACCTCACCCAGGGCTACATGACGGCCGGTGGCCTCATGATGCTGGCGGCCCTCACGCTGCTCGCCTTCTGCCTGCGTCCCGGCGCCGCGCGCGCGCGGCGCTGGCTGCTGCCCGCCCTCGCGCTCACGCTCGTCGCGCTCATCTTCACGCAGACGCGCAACGCCTGGCTCGGCTTTGCCGCCGGCGCCCTGCTGCTCTTCGTCCTCGTGCGCCCGCGGCTGGCGCCGCTCGTGCTCGGCCTGCTCCTCACGGCGGGCTTCTTTGCCCCCAGCGGCTACCGCGCGCGCTTGCTCTCCTCCTTCGATCCGGGCCACCCGCACAACCAGCAGCGGGTGATCATGTGGCGCACGGGCTGGGCACTGCTCGCCGATCACCCCCTCACCGGCGTGGGCGACCTCGACCTCAAACGCATCTACCGCGATCGCCACGCGGGCGAACAAGTGGAGATCAAGGGCCACCTACACAGCAACCCGGTGATGTTCGCCGTGCTCTGGGGTTGGCCGGGCCTGCTGCTCGCGCTGGGCTTCCTGGGCAGCCTGGCCTGGCAGCTCGGCCGGCGCTGGCGGGCGCTCGCGGCGCTCGGCACGCGCGCGCCGCCCTGGCGGGCGGGCTGGACGCTGGCCGCCCTGGCGGTCTGGCTGGGCTTCATGCTGGGCGGCCTCTTCGAGTGGAACTTCGGCGACGCTGAGATCGCGCTGCTGCTGTGGAGCCTGTGCGGACTGGGGCTGGCGCCCCTCGCGGCGCCGGGCCCGCGGGAGGAGGGGGCATGAAGGAACTGCAACTGCGCGACGACACCGTCTGGTTGCGCCGGGCGCGCATGGCCGAGGCTCCGCAACTCGCCCATGCCGTGCAGCTCAGCCTGAGCGAGCTGGCGCCTTATCTGCCCTGGGCCGCCGCCGACTACAACGTGGAAGCGGCCCGGCTCTTCCTGGAGTTCGCGCGCGAGGAGGCGCGCCACGGGCGCGGCCTGCACCTGAGCGTCTTCGACGCCGAGAGCGAGCTGCTCGTGGGCGGCATCGCCCTCATGTTGCGCCCGGCCACCCAGGGCGGGGAGCTGGGCTACTGGATGCGCAGCGACCGCGCGGGCCAGGGCCTGACCACGCACGCGGCGGGGCTGCTGCTCGAGCACGCCTTCGGGCCGCTGGCGCTGCGGCGGGTCTGTCTCACCTGCGACGTCGCCAACCGGGGCAGCCGCCGGGTGGCCGAGAAGCTCGGCATGCGGCGGGAGGGACGCCTGCGCGCCTTCATGCTGCACCACGGTGAGCCCAGGGACCACTATCTCTATGCCATCCTGGCCGGCGAGTTCAGGGCCGGCTTTCGCGGCTAGGCGCGCAACGGCCACCGCCCCTTGACTCGCCCGCCGTGGTCCTCTTAATTGTACCAAACTGGTCCGCTTGACGCCCCGCGGCGCCCACCCCGGAGGCCCACCCATGAACCGCAGCCTAGCCTTTGCGCTCGTCGCCCTCGCGGCACTGGCGCCGAGCACGGGAGCCGACACGATGAATGCCAAGCTCGAGACCGCCACCCTGGGAGGAGGCTGCTTCTGGTGCCTGGAGGCCGTCTACCAGGAGCTGGCCGGGGTGAAGGAGGTGGTTTCCGGCTACGCCGGCGGCAGCCAGGCCGATCCCGACTACAAGGCGGTCTGCTCGGGCACCACCGGGCACGCCGAAGTCGTACAGGTCCGCTTCGATCCCGCGCAGCTCAGCTACGCCGACATCCTCGAGATCTTCTTCAGCGTGCACGATCCGACCACGAAGGATCGCCAGGGCGCCGACGTCGGCACGCAATACCGCTCGATCATCCTCACCGCCGACGAGGAGCAGGCGCGCATCGCCCGGGCGGCCCTGGCTGCGCTCGACGAGGCCGGCGTCTGGCCGCGGCCGGCCGTGACGCAGATCGCACCGCTGGCGACCTTCTACCCGGCCGAGCAGTACCACCAGGATTACTACCAGCAGAACACGCAGCAGGGTTACTGCCAGGTGGTGATCTCGCCCAAGCTGGAGAAGTTCCGCAAGCAGTTCCGCGAGCGGCTGAAGTGATCCCCGGCAAGCAAAGCTTGACCTCGAGCGCTGCCGACCTATCCTGAGGAAGTCCGCTCCCAACCACGAGGAGGCCGCCTTCAGGGGCAGAACCCGCACCCATCGCCCGCGCCCGCTGCCCGTGGGCATCGCCCCCTGCTACGGCTTGTCGCCCCGGCAGTGCTCGCCTTTGGCGTTCTCATGATGCTGCACACGCTGCTGCTCTTCCTGCTCGGTCAGCGCTATCTGATACCTGGGCTGGCCGGTGGCGGGCTGAAGGAGTGAACACGGTGCCCTGTGTCCTCTGCTTCGGCGAATTGCTCTGGGACGAGCTGCCCGGCGGTCCGCGCCTGGGTGGAGCGCCGGCGAACGTGGCCTACCATTTGGCTCAGTTCGGCCTTGCCGCTCGTCTCGTCAGCGCCGTCGGCGAGGATGCTGCCGGTGCGCGTGCCTTGGCTCAGTTGGCCGCGGCGGGCGTGGATGTCTCGCTCGTCGCCCGTCAGGCGCTGCTCCCCACCGGCCGCGTCAGTGTGCAGCTCACCGATGAAGGCCCTCGCTACCGAATTGCGGAGGGCGTGGCCTGGGACGCCATCCCCGGCGGGCCCCCGCTGAGCGCGGCAGCGGCGACCGCACAGGCAGTCGTTTTCGGTACGCTCGCGCAGCGCTCGGCAGCCAATCAAGCCGCCTTGGCCGACTTGCTCGAGGCTGCCGGCAAGGCGCTCATCGTCTGCGACCTCAACTTCCGCCCGCCCTTCGTGACGAAGGCCACGGTCAGCGAGAGCCTGCGTCGCGCCGCGGTCCTCAAGCTCAATGAGGAGGAGCTGGCGGCCTTACCCGCGCTGCTCGGCATGCCCGCAGGCGAGAGCTTCCCCCGCTCACTTTGCGAGCACTACGGACTGAGGCGCCTCTATCTCACCCGCGGCAAGGCCGGCTGCCGCGCCATTGACGCTGCTGGCGTTCTCGACGCTCCCGCGCCGACGGTGACCGTGGCTGACAGCGTCGGCGCGGGGGACGCCTTCACCGCGGCCATGGTCTTCGGCGAGTTGCAGGGTTGGCCGCCCGCGCGCAGCGCCGCGACGGCTTGCAGGGTCGGCGCCTTCGTTGCCGGGCAACCCGGCGCCATGCCTGCCTGGCCGCCGACTCTTCGCACGCGCCTGCTGAGCGAGTGAAGGCGGCCTCGCCGCCCTCAACCTTGCTCGGGCCAGGCCTCGGCAATGAGACGATCGAGGAGCAAGTGGTGCAGCGCCGCCACGTACCCGCGGCGGACTTCGCGCTGGGTTGGATAGAGCGCATGCCAGAGGCCGTAGAGCCCCTGGGCCATGATCAGACGCCGCGCATGGCCGGGCCAGGAGAAGTGCTCGTGCACTCGCCGCAGTCCGGCACGGCTCACGGCTTCCCAACGGCCTTCACCGTCGGCCGCCAATAGCGCGAGCGTCGCTTGTTCGAGATCGGCAGGGCGATTGGGGTCGACGAGGAAGCCGCTAACACCGTCCTCGATGATCGACGCCGGCCCGCCGTAGCAGGTGGCGACCACCGGCAGGCCGCTTGCCATTGCCTCGAGGACCGTGAGCCCGAAGGCCTCGTAGAGGGCAGGCTGCACGAAGATCCCGCGTCGCCGGGCGACGTAGCGGTAGAAGTCCGCCACGAGCAGGCGCGCACAATTCGCGGGGAGCCAGCGCACGCTGCCACGCAGCAACTCACTGCGCATCAGCTCATTCAGGATGCGAATCTGCTCCCGCTCTTCATGATCCTCGCTGTCTTCACTGCGCGTGACGCCGGAGACGATAAGCAAGTTGCAGGCCGCGGGCAGGCCGGGACGCCGCGCGAAGGAGCGCACCAGTCCCGAGAGGTTCTTGATGCGATCCAGGCGAGCCATCGTGAGCAGGAGCGGCTTGGTGGGATCGCGCAGCGCACCCAGCGCACCCGGCACTGCCTCCGGATCGACGACCATCCTTTCCACCTGCTGCTCACGTGCTTCGTCGCCGGCGCGGCTATCGCCGAAGGGGTGGAAGCGCTCGGTATCCGTGCCTGGCGGGTTGATCATGAAACGCGAGGAGTGGATATTGAAGCCGCTGTACACGCGATAGCAACCGGGCAGTGTGAAGGCCTCGTAGGTCTCGTACTGGCCCATCTCGCGCGGTCCGCCGGCGATCTCCTGGTAGGAGCTGGTCTGGATGATGTCGGCCGTGTTCGTGGCCAGGATATCGGCGAGGAAATGTACGGAAAAGCGGTAGTCGCGCTCCAGGTCCCGCCAGTGCAGGTCGCTGAGCAGGTACTTCGATTTCTCGAGTGCGTGGGCGACGACCACGAGCGGCACGCCCCAAACTCGCGCGAGCAGGGACGCCGTCAGATTGCCGTCGGCGTAGTTGCCGGCGACGAGGTCGGGAGGCGCTCCCCAATGCCGCTCGATCGCACCAAGGGACTCCTCGGCGAAGCGCTCCAGATAGGGCCAGACCTGGAAGCGCGAGATCCACGGCCGCAGCACCTGGCCGTCCGGTCCCCGAAAGGGCACGCGCAGGATGCTGGCGCGGCGCGCCCCCTGGATGCGCTCCAGCGGCTGATCGCAGGTGGTGCCGACTGCCTCGGGGATCAACCGCGTGAGCACGAGCACTTCTGGCTCGATCTCGACCCCCGCTTCGCGCCAGAGTCGGCGCAGGTGCTTCTCCAGGGCGCGCGCTTGATCAAGCAGATAGACGACCTGACCGCCCGTATCCGGCCGCCCCAGAACATCCTTCTGCGCAAACCAGCCATGCACGCTGACGAGCAGGATGCGCTGCACCAGCGGCAAGCGATTCGTCAGCGACAGCAGATCTTCGGCGCGCGGATCGCGCAACAAGCGCTCGAGCAGCGCCAGGGTCTCCTGGGCCCGGCCGACACTCCGGCCCCAACCCGGGGCGAAGCCAAGCAGGGCGAACTCCGCCTCGAGGTCCGCCATGGGCACGGACGCCGGCAGCATCGCCATTAGCTCCTGCGCCTGGCGCAGCCGGCGGCGGAGGCCGGCGACGTCCGTGGGCGGGGTCTGGAACAACAGTGACCGGCCGGCGAGCCGGCGCCCGCCCAGCCAGGCCAGCAGGCGTGGCGGTAGGGCGGCCGGGTCGTCGCGGAGAGCCCCCTCGATCATGCGGGCCAGCCTCGCGGCGCCGCTGCCAATGTCGGCCTGGGAGCCCGCTTCCTCGGGCAACACCTGGAAGGGACGGAAGTCAATGCCGAAGTCGATGTGCCCGGCCAGCGAACGGCCCAGGACAAGGCTCTCGCGCAGGCGCAAGAAACCACGAACGTCGAGCAGGTGTACGAGGTCACCCGCAAGCGAGATCGCATAGGCACGGCGCATGCCCGGCTCTTCACGCAGCAGGAAGCAGGCCGTGCCATCGAGAAAGTCGACTTCCTCGGTGATGTCCACGTGCGCGCCGAGTCCACGGCGCAGGCGGGCTCGCTCCCCGGCGGGCCTCGTTTGCAGGAAGCGTTGGAAACTGCGCCGCACCTGATCCCGCAGGACGATACCCGCGCGCTGGTCGGGCAGGCTTTCGCGCAGGAGGGCCGTGAAAGCGGCGAGCTCGTCGAGCTCCGCATTGCACCAATCCCGCACGCTCCAACGGCTGAGGCCCGGTTGCATCGCGCTCCTCACGATCGGGTCGCAGTATCGTCGTTCTTTCGCACTATAGGCAGCCCGCCGAAGTCACGCAAGCGCGAGCTGGAATGCGCTTGGCCAATGCCCGACAGCCGTGCTATCTTGCCTCTCTGATGCATGCCCTCCACGCGCGAGCGAGAGGACTATGGCATGGCGATTCGCCCGCTCTACATCCAGCTCCTCCACCTCCACGGCCTCTTCCGCGGCGACAATCTCGAACTCGGTCGCGACGCCGACACCGGCGGCCAGACCAAGTACGTACTGGAGTTGGCCCGTGCACTGGCGCGCGATGAGGGCGTGGGGCGCGTGGACGTTTTCACGCGCCGCATCGAGGATCCGCGCGTGAGCGCGGACTATGCGCAGCCGCTGGTGCACCTGGGCCGCAAGCTCCGCATCGTGCGCATCCGTTGCGGCGGCCCTCGCTACCGGCGCAAGGAGCTGCTCTGGCCCCATCTCGACGAGTTCGTCGACAACAGCCTCCGCTTCTTGCGCGCACGGAATCTCGTACCCGATGTCATGCATGCGCACTATGCCGACGCCGGCTACGTCGGCAGCCAGATGGCACCGCTTTTCGGCGTGCCGCTCATCTTCACGGGACATTCGCTGGGACGAGCGAAACTCGCGCGGCTGCTGGCAGCCGGCATGACAGAGCCAGAAGCCGATCGTCGCTACGCGATTCGGCAGCGCATCGCTGTCGAGGAGCAGGTGCTCCAGCGCGCGGACCTCGTCGTTACCAGCACACGGCAGGAGCAGCAGGATCAGTACGGCCTCTACGCCTCGGACTTCGAGCGCAGCGCGGTCATCCCCCCGGGCATTGATACCACCGTGTTTCGTCCATATCTGCAGTCGCCCCGCGACCGGCACAGTGTCGCCGTGCGCCGCCACCTGGCGGCGGAGCTCGCGCGCTTCCACATGCAGCGCACGAAGCCGCTCGTGCTCGCACTCAGCCGGCCCGACCTGCGCAAGAACATCCCCGCGCTCGTGCATGCCTACGGCAACGATCGCGCACTGCGGCAGGCGGCCAACCTGGCCATCTTCGCCGGCCTACGCAAGGACATCAGCAGCATGCCCGACAACGAGCGGGAGGTGCTCAGCGAGATGCTGCTGCTCATGGATCGCTACGACCTTTACGGCTACATGGCCATTCCCAAGCAGCACGACTCCGAACGGGATGTGCCGGAACTCTATCGGCTGGCCGCGCGCAGCCGGGGTGTGTTCGTCAACCCGGCCCTCACCGAACCCTTTGGCCTCACGCTCATCGAGGCGGCGGCGAGTGGCCTGCCGGTAGTGGCCACTCGCGACGGCGGCCCGCAGGAGATCATCGAGAAGTGCGGCCATGGCGAACTGGTGGATCCGAACGATCCCGAGGCGATCGCCGCCGCCATCAAGGCCGTGATCGGCAATCCGGAGCGCTGGCATCAGCTCTCGGCCAACGGCGTCCGTGGCGTCGAGGCACACTACACGTGGCGTGCCCACGTCCGCGGCTACCTCGGCGAACTCGGCCGCTTTGCGCGTGCGGCACCCCAGCACATCGTGCGCGGTAGCTCGCCCGCCCTCGCCATCGGCGCCCGCCTGCGGCGGGTCAAACACCTGCTGATCACCGACATCGATGATACCTTGCTCGGCGATGCCGAGGCGCTGGCACGCCTGATCGCTCTGCTGGAGCGGCGCCGCGAGGTGCTGGCCTTCGGCGTGGCCACGGGCCGCAGCATCGATTCGGCACGTGCCCTCCTCGCCGAGCACGGTGTGCCGCCGCCCGACCTCACCGTCAGCTCCGTCGGCGCTGAACTCTACTTCGGCGATGCCGCCCTTCCCGACCGCGGCTGGGAGACGCACATCGCCCACCGCTGGAACCGAGCGGAGCTCGCCGCGCGCCTGGCGGAAACGAGGGGCCTGCGTCTGCAGGAAGACACCACCCAGCGCCGCTTCAAATTGAGCTACTACGTGGACGCGCCTCGTTTCCGGCGCGCGGCCCTCGACGCCGCGTTGCAGGGAACGACGAGCCGCTTCACGTTGATCCTCTCCGGGGACAACGCCTACCTCGACTTGCTGCCCTATCGGGCGTCGAAGGGGCAGGCGGTGCGCTACCTCGCCTACAAGTGGGACCTCGCACCGGGCACGATTCTCGTCGCCGGCGACTCGGGCAACGATCGTGGCATGCTCACGGGGCGCATGCCCGCGGTTGTCGTCGCCAATCACCGGCAGGAGTTGGCTGACCTGCGCCGACCACGGCGGCCCGGTATCTACTTCTCGGCGTACGCCTATGCCGCAGGCATCCTGGACGGCCTGCAGCATTTCGATTTCGTTCCGGAGGCGGAGTTGCGCGCGGGCCCTTTCTGACCCGGGCCCGCGCCGCGGGCCCCCATCGCTGATCGACGGCCGCGACCTCGGCGGCGAATGCGAAGGAAACGCGCAACGGCTCCTGCGCCCGCGCAGCGCTCAGGGACAAGGGCGGCGTGTGGGCTTACTTGACGACCAGGCTGAGCAGCTTGCCCGGCACGTAGACGGCCTTCACCACCTGCTTGCCCGCCAGCCAGGGCGCGAGTTGCGGGCTGGCGAAGGCCATCGCCTTCACCTGCTCCTCGCCCACGTCCACCGGCAGCTCGTGGCGGTCGCGCACCTTGCCGTTGACCTGCACCACCACGGTCACGGTCTCCACGCCAAGGTAGGCCGGATCGTGCTCAGGCCAGGGCGCATGGGCAATGGACTCCGCGTGCCCGAGGCGCTCCCAGATCTCCTCGGCGAGGTGCGGCGCATAGGGGGCGAGCAGGCGCAGGAAGGCGGCCAGGGCCGCGCGCGGCCGCCGCTCGCGCGGCGTCATCTCGTTGACGAAGACCATCATCTGGCTGATGGCCGTGTTAAAGCGCAGGTCCTCGGTCATCGTCGTCACCTCGGCGATGGTCCGGTGCAGAAGCCGCAGCGTCTCGTCATCGGGCGGTGCGTCCGTGAGCGCCGGATGCGGCCGGTCGTCTTCGTCGAAGAAGAGCCGCCACACACGCGACAGGAAGCGATGGATGCCCTCGATGCCCTGGGTGTTCCAGGGCTTGTCCCGCTCGAGCGGACCCAGGAACATCAGGAAGAGGCGCAGGCTGTCGGCGCCGTGCTCGCGGATGACGTCGTCGGGGTTGACGACGTTGCCGCGGCTCTTGCTCATCTTCTCGCCGTCCTCGCCCAGGATCATGCCCTGGTTGCGCAGGCGCAGGAAGGGCTCGGGCGTGGAGACGAGGCCCAGGTCGAAGAGCACCTTGTGCCAGAAGCGGGCGTAGAGCAGGTGGAGCACCGCGTGCTCCGCCCCGCCGACGTAGAGGTCCACCGGCATCCAGTAGCGCTCCGCCACCGGATCCCAGGCCGCCGCCGTGTTGCGCGGATCGAGGAAGCGCAGGTAGTACCAGCAGGAGCCCGCCCACTGGGGCATCGTGTTGCTCTCGCGCCGCGCGGGCCGGCCCGTGCGCGGGTCGGTGGTCTCGATCCAATCGCGCATGGCGGCCAGCGGGCTCTCGCCCGTGCCGGCGGGCTTGTAGGATTCCACCTCCGGCAGCAGCACCGGCAGCTCCTCGACGCCGAGCACGCGCAGGCTGCCGTCTTCCAGGTGCAGCAGCGGGAAGGGCTCGCCCCAGTAGCGCTGCCGGCTGAAAAGCCAGTCGCGCAGCTTGTACTGCACGGTCGCCTTACCCTTGCCCTCGGTCTCCAGCCAGGCCGAGATCTTCGCCATCGCGGCGGGGATCGCCAGCCCGTCGAGGAAGCCGCTGTTGATGGCCGGCCCGTCGCCCGTGTAGGCCTTGCCCTCCCAGCCGGCGGGCGGCGCCACCGTGCGGACGATGGGCAAATCGAAGGCCTCGGCGAACTCCCAGTCGCGCTCGTCCTGGCCGGGCACGGCCATGATGGCGCCGGTGCCGTAGCCCATCAGCACGTAGTCCGCCACCCAGATCGGGATGCGCGCCGCGTTCACCGGGTTCAGCGCGTAGGCGCCCGTGAAGACGCCCGTCTTCTCCTTGGCCATGCCGCGGTCCAGGTCGCTCTTGCGCGCCGCCGCCGCCCGATAGGCCGCGACCGCCGCCCGCTGCGCGGGGGTGATGAACGCCTCGACCAGGGGATGCTCGGGCGCCAGCACCATGTAGGTGGCGCCGAAGAGCGTGTCCGGGCGCGTCGTGAAGACGCGGATCGTCGCCGGCGGCGCCGCGTCGGCCACCGGGAAGTCCACCTCGGCGCCCTCGCTGCGGCCGATCCAGTTGCGCTGCAGTTCCTTGACGTTCTCCGGCCAGTCGAGGCCCTCGAGGTCGGCCAGCAACCGCTCGGCGTAGGCGGTGATGCGCAGCATCCACTGGCGCATGGGCCGGCGGATCACCGGATGGCCGCCGATCTCGCTCAGGCCGTCGACCACTTCCTCGTTGGCCAGTACGGTACCGAGGGCCGGGCACCAGTTCACCGCGACCTCGGCCTCGTAGGCGAGGCCGCGCTCGTAGAGCTTGGTAAAGATCCACTGAGTCCACTTGTAGTAGCCCGGCTGCGTGGTGTCGATCTCGCGGTCCCAGTCGAAGCTGAAGCCGAAGAGCTTTAACTGCCGGCGGAAGGTGGCGATGTTGCGGTCCGTCGTCGTGCGCGGATGGGTGCCGGTCTTGATCGCGTAGTTTTCGGCCGGCAGCCCGAAAGCATCCCAACCCATCGGGTGCAGCACGTTAAAGCCGCGCATGCGCCAGAAGCGGGACATGATGTCTGAGGCCGTGTAGCCTTCGGGGTGCCCCACGTGCAGGCCGTCGCCGCTCGGGTAGGGATACATGTCGAGCACGTAGCGCTTGGGGCGCGCCGGATCCAGCGCGGCCTGGAAGGTCTTGCGCGCTTCCCAAAGGCGCTGCCACTTGGGCTCGATGTGCGCGGGATCGTAGGGCATGGGTCATCCTCGCCGGTGCGGCTGGGGTACCGGAACGCCGGGGTCCGGAATAGGGGGCGTTATACGGCAAGTGGCGGCGCGGCGCAAGCGCGGCGATTCTGGGCGCGAGGCCGCACCCTTTCGCGCGCGGCGAACATCATAACAGCGGCTTCCCCTGACCTGGCGCGAGGACGGTGACCGTGAAGCGCATCGCCGTGCTGCTGGGCATCTGCGCGCTGGCCGCGAGGCCAGCCGCCGCTTATGACCTGCTCCTGGACATCGACAGCGACGGCGATCCGACCACGCTGGCCACGGCCACCGATGCCGCCAGCGCCGAGCTGCGCCTCGTGCTCGCGCCGAGCGATGGTGCCGAGTGGATCGCCAGCATCAGCTTTGGCCTGGGCGGCACCTGCTGGGAGTGCTTCGAGCACGGAGCGCCCTTCACTTACGGCAGCGAAGCGGACCTCTTCGGAAACTTCAGCGACTGGCACGAGAGCCCGCGCTTCGCCTCGAGCTGGGGCGACGTCAGCCTCTGCCTCGGCTGCTGCAACGGCACGGGCGACGGCCCCGGCTACCACTTCCTCTATGGCGCCGACGCCGCGGATGGCGGCTTCTGGCTCACGGCGCCGATCTTCATCGCCCGCTTTCAGGCCTGGGTGTCGGACAGCCCCGATTTTCCGCGCTGCCCGCAACCGCCCGCTGACCTGATCACCTTTCCCCTGCTCACGCAGGGCGCCGGCAACCGCATTCTGATGGGCGGGGAGGCGCCGCCGACGCCCGCGGTCGCGCGGAGCTGGGGTGCGCTCAAATCGCTCTACTAGCTCAGGGCAGCAGCCAGTACTTGAGACCCTGCGCCGCGAGATAGGTCTCGGCGCGCCGGCCGTGCAGCAGGGCCAGCGTGGCGTGCAGGCCCGCCTCGAGACAGCTCGCCGCCGCCACGGTCACCGAGCGCGGCGCTCCCGACACGGGCCAGCCCGTGCGCGGATTCAGCACGTGGCCGTAGCGCCGGCCCTGCCGGAGCAGGAAGCGCCGGGAGTCGCCGCTGGTGGCCAGAGCGCCGCGCTGCAGGTCGAGGAACCGGCGGGGCACCTCCGCCCGGGCCGGGTCCTCGATGGCAACGCGCCAGGGGCGGCCGGCTGCCCGCGGCCCGCTGACGGCCAGGTCGCCGCCGAAGTTGACCAGGCAGGGCGCCTGCGTGCAGGCGGCGATCAGGGCCACGCAGCGATCGACCGCGTACTCCTTGCCCAAGCCGCCGAGGTCGATCTCCATGCCGGCCGGCAGGGTGAGCCGGGGCGGCTCCCAGCGCAGCTTCTGCCAGCCAACCAGCGGCAGCAGCGCCTTGACCTGAGCGCGCGACGGCAGTCGGTCGCTGCCGTCGAAGCGCCAGGCCCGGCGCAGCACGCCGGCCGTGACGTCGAAGCGGCCCTCACTGAGGGCATGGCAGCGCGCGGCGAGATCGAGCAGGCCGGCGGTCTCCGCATCGACGGCGAAGGGCGCGCCAGCGGCGGCATTGATCCGCGCGATGGCGCTGTCCGCCCGATAGCGGCTGTACTTCGCTTCGATGCGCAGTGCCTCGGCGGCAACCGCCCGGGCCAGCGCCGCGGCCTGCGCCGCGTCGGCCAGCTCGAGCTGCACCTCGCAGGGACTCGCCATCGCGGCGAAGCGCCCGATCCACACGCCCTCGCCGCGCTCGAGCGCGAGCGGCGCCGCCGGCGCCTCAGCTCCCCACGGATCCTCTGGCGTCGCCACGTTCAGCTCAGAAGTTGAAGTCGAAGTGGTAGCCCAGCTCCACCATGAAGGCGTTCAGATCGGGAAAGAGGTCCTGCCGGCGAAGCTGCCCCACCGCATCGGCGGGATGGTCCTCGCCGCGCTGCCGATACAGCTCGCCGCGCAGACTCAACTCGTGGCCGCCGGCCAGCACGCGGCGCAGCTTGAGGCCATAGGTCCAGGCCGTGAAGGCGGCCAGGCGGGGATCGGCCGAGGCGAAGGCGGGCAGGGCCTCGCCGTCGACCAGGCTATGCCGATAGAAGTCCGCGGCGTCCTGGCGATACCAGCGCAACTGCGGCTCCAGGCCCAGGCCCGCCCAGGCGCGCAGGTGGTAGTGCAGCTCCGCCGTCTGCGACGCCAGACCCCAGTCGTCCCAGAGATAGCGATAGGAGAGATCGAGGATGTCCCGGCCCAGGTGCCGCTTCACGCGCCCGTAGACGCTCTGCTTCAGGCGCGTGTCGGGCCGGCCCTCGTAGAGCTGGCGGGCGGGTTCGCCGGTGGCGGCATCGACGACGCTGACGAACTTGTAGGGATCGTTGAGATAGCCGCCGGCCCGGCTCGCGGAGTAGTTGAGCTGGACCACCGTGCTGCGATCCACGATCTGGGTGAGGCCGACCAGGAGGTCCGCCGTCCGCTTCAGCTCGCCGGGGCCGTCCTCGCCCTCATCGTCATCCTCGCCCTCGCCGTCGCCGGCCTCGAGGGCGGCCATCTCGGCCATCGCCGCGGGGGCGCCGCCCG
>Ga0299912_10001727_pt1 | contig 17648 bp, 12 predicted proteins | sample RVTome_2_FD_207667 | JGI IMG/M metagenome (GOLD analysis project Ga0299912, IMG submission 207667) | Soil microbial communities from uranium-contaminated site in the Upper Colorado River Basin, Wyoming, United States - RVT95D214 (version 2) ... | reverse complement strand
CCGCTTTCGGAATGATAGGGACGCTTATCGGCCTTGTTCAAATGCTAAGAAACCTGAGCTCACCAGACCAAATCGGCTCTGGGATGGCGGTGGCTTTAATCACCACCTTCTACGGCGCGCTCGTAGCCAATCTGATATTCCTTCCGCTGGCAGGTAAGCTTGGACTTTACTCCAAGGCAGAAACAATTGCAAAGGAAATGATTATAGAAGGTATCTGCGCTGTTGCCAAAGGCGATAATCCAACCACTGTCCGGGAGAAGCTGCAGGTGTTCGTCTCACAGAGTAAGCGCGAAGCAGTAAAAGCTACTGTATAATGGGACAGGATAGAAGACAACCACAAGCTGAAGAAGGGCCAAGTGCACCACTATGGATGGTGACCTTCAGTGATTGTATGAACCTGCTGCTGACATTTTTTGTGCTTCTGGTGACGTTCTCATCCTTCGATACGGATGTTCTCACAGACCTGGGAGCTGTTTTCCGTAGGATATTCCCCAGCTTAATTGACGTGCAGAAAGAAATGCCCAAGGATGCTTCTTTGCCGACAACCTTAATTATGCCTGTAGAGGCACACGAAAAAGGCAGCGAGAAGCCCACTCTGACAAGAGGACCCGATGACAACTTATTAAAAGAGGAAACCCAGCCCAGCGAGTTCCACAACCGAAAGGTATTTCAGGTGTCCTCGAAAAGCATTTTCTTAGGCAGAGGAACAGCTATTTCACCTGCCGGCAAAAATATCCTGGTGACTATGGCATCATTTTTGAAGGAGGTGCCCAGCCGAATAGTCATCAGTGAAACTGGCCCAGATAACCAGGGTGACGAACAAATAGGGTTAAGGCGAGCATGGGCAGTAGTAGAATATCTCACAGCAAAACAGGGTCTCGATAAAAAGTGGTTTAGCATATCGGCAGCAAGCTTTTTACCAAAGGAGGGCATCGAGAATGGCCAAGCGGATAATACAAAATCAGATTCTGAACACACACTTGAGATAGTTTTACTGGAACGGAGTATATACAATTGAGCCATAAAAAAGTTGCGGAAGAAAGCTATCAGGTCCCGATATGGGTTATTACGTTCTCGGATATGACAACGAATCTGCTGACATTCTTCGTTCTGCTGTTGAGTATGGGTCATGTGCGGGATGAGACCCTTTTCGACCAAGGACAGGCGTTGACATTTTTGGAGTCTGTCAAAAGTGGATTTGGATTTAAAGAAGGAATAGGTTTTGGAAATATTAGTATTAAGTATCACATAAGCGACCCCGGAGAACTGTCCGCAGGTAGAACCATAGATGCGAAGGAAGAAGAGATTCGCCGGATTTTCAAGAACCTGAGCCGGTCTATGAATACTCTGCCATCGCAAATAACCGCCCCCAAAACCAACTTTTCAGTAACCGATATCCACTTTGGCAGCAGTGAGGCAGTCCTGTATGAACCAGCGAAGAGATTTTTGACAGAATTTTGTTGGCATTTACAACAAGGTTTTTCCGATAAGCCGAGCATTATGTATGTGCTTGGCCTGGCTTGTGATGAAGAAGGTGAAAAAGAACAGTGGATACTTTCAGCGAAACGGGCTCAGGCAGCCGCAGAGTTCATAGAGGATAATTTGTCTTCCGGGCCGAGCTTAAGCAAGTTGGCTATTTACTCGTTTGGTGCCGGCCCGGGAGGCGACTGGGTCGGACAAGATGACCCAATTTCCAAACAGTCGCACATTTTAATCGCAGTGTTAAGGGCAAGCGATTGATTTGTGCGCCTGTCAATTTTTTCGACAATTTGCATGATTTCCCACCGTGTATAGCGGCAAGACTGCTGATAACATCACTTTTATCTCGATAAATCGAGGTTTTGTCAATTCGGGCACGCTATTTGCACTCTAAAAAGGCCAAAAGGAACATAGAATATACGGATTGTGCTCTATAGCGTGTCAGGGTATAGAAAAAAAATCGTTGTGTTGCTGGCAATAGTTACGGTCGGTAGCGCTGCGATTGTAGTAATCTCATCCCGCTTGGAAGGTAATGAGCCGAAATTAGAAAATTCAAAATCAAGAGCCGGTTCTTTATTTATAAACGACCCAAATTTTTCTATGGCAGCAAACAGTAATCTTGGCGGGAGCGAGTTGTTCTTCAAGATGATTCTTTCTATTCTGCTCGTTGTTGTTTTGGGTATAGCAGCGATTTATGTTTCAAAGAAGCTTCTGCCACATGCGGGCCTATCCGGCAAAAGAGTGAGACTCATCGAGACGGTTCACCTTGGGCCGCGTAAAGCGGTGCATCTGCTTAAAATCGGCAACCAACATCTTCTTATAGGCAGCACCGCTGAAAGTATCACGAAATTGGCTGATGTAACTGGTGAGTTTGTGCAAAGTGAGCACACGTTAGCGGATTTATCAGCACAGGAGGCAGATAATAATTCAAGAATCAAAAATGACCTGCAAGCTTATTAAAACATCTTTTCTGATGTCTATTATTCTGGCACTTAATGCTTTGTCTTTCGGTCAGGATGCAAACAAGTTCGGACAGGTAAAATTAGCAGCCAAACCTGGTGACACTATTGCAGCAAAGCTTCCTGCAAGCGAGGTTCCGAGCATTAGTGATTTGATGACGATTATAGATAAGGCAACTACCAATGAGGCCAAAGGCAAGGACTGGTCAACGCCTGTAAAATTGGTAATTATCTTTACCGGTTTGGCGATTTTACCAAGTCTTCTGGTAATGATGACATCTTTTACGAGGATAGTAATTGTATTATCCTTTATTCGCCGGGCATTGACCACACAAACTATCCCGCCGACCATTGCTATTATTGGTCTGGCTCTGTTTCTTACACTGTATACAATGGCACCTACATTTGCCAGGATTAACACGAACTCTATTCAGCCATATCTGGCAAACGAAATTGATTTTCAAACAGCGGCATCCAAGGCAAGCGGTTGTATCAAGGAATTCATGCTCCGACAAAGCCGACAGTCTGATGTGGCTCTTTTTGTTCAAATGGCCAAGATAGAGCCACCAGCCAGTCCTATGGATATCGATATGCATATAATAATTCCAGCATTTATTATTAGTGAATTCCGGACGGCATTTGAGATAGGATGTCTATTGTTTATTCCTTTTTTGCTGATAGATATAGTCATTGCCAGCGTTTTGCTCAGTGCCGGTATGATGCTTCTGCCGCCGGTGATGATTTCACTACCCTTGAAGCTGATACTGTTTATTCTTGTTGATGGATGGGGTTTGTTGGCAAGGAGTCTTAGCTTAAGTTTTAACTGAAGCACTTGCTTTTAGTAAAGGTGTAATGGATGGATAACAGTTTCGTTTTATACCTTGGCAGGCACACCCTCGAGACGGCATTGCTTTTGTCGGCGCCAATTTTGCTGACCTGTATGGTCGTTGGTGTAGCAGTGACCCTACTGCAGGCGGTTACTTCAATACGTGATATGACCCTGACGATAATCCCCAAACTTTTGGCTGTCGGAGTTGTTGCTCTGATTTGCGGTAGCTGGACACTTCAAGTTATCATTCGTTTTACCAACGAAGTTTTCAGCCATATTCAGAATATCAGGCACTGATTTATGTCGCTGATGATTGAGAAACTCCTCGGCTTTGTGATGGTTCTGACAAGGATATCAGCGTTCTTTTTGGTGCTTCCTATTTTTGGCTGGCAGAACATTCCAATCAACGTCAAAGTTGCGTTTGCGTTTCTGCTGGCGATTTTCTTTTCGATGATAGTACCGGTAGGTATTGACCCCAAAGAGGTTTCTTTACCTGAGGCGATATTGCTGATAGCCGGCGAAGCTACCTGTGGTTTAGCGCTGGGATTAGTCGTTACCGCTTTGTTTTCTGCAGTCAGGCTCAGCGGCCAGGTTATCGAGAGGGAGATGGGTCTGACCTGGGCCGAGATACTGGACCCTTTGAGCGGAGAGGGTGCCGAAGCCATCGGTTTACTGCTGGAGATGATATTTATAATTTTGTTTCTTAATGCCAATGGTCACCATTTATTTTTGCTGGTTATCTCAAAAAGTTACGAGGCATTTCCTGCAGGGAGTATCCCGTCGATACCAGTTCTAACCAGCACAGTGATAAAGGCAGGCTCGGTAATGTTGATGACCGGGCTAAAACTGGCATCGCCGATGCTGGCAGCCCTTTTATTGTTGATGGTGGTCTTATCCGTCTTAGCACGTATGGTTCCGGAGATGGACATTTTGTTTACCAGTTTGCCGATGCGTGTAGGTCTGGGATTGCTAATGATGGTGGTATTTATACCGTTTATTAATGACTTTGTAACCGAGTTTTCCGACCTGATGGGCAAGCTACTGCCTTATTAAGTTAAAAGCTTAAAATGCTCCGTAGAAAAGACTCTGAAGGTCATTTCGACCGCAGCCCCGATTTATCGGGGCGCAGCGGAGAAATCTATCAAAAACAGACTCGTCCCGAGCAAGGTCGAGGGATTCCTCGACTCGCACCCGTTTCTGTCTTCGACAGAAGACACGGGTGCTTGCTCGGAATGACGGTCAAATATGATTTCTACAAAGTAAACTTAAAATTAGAAACGAAAACCTGTTTGTCTTGAGTTCTTATTTTTCGTTTTAGGTCAAAAGTATGCCAGAAAATCCTGCAGCAGAGAGGACAGAACAGCCGACCCCCAAGAAACTGGAGAAGGCCTGGAGGAAAGGGCAGGTGCCACAAAGTCAGGAACTGACATCCGTAGCAACACTTCTGGTGCTGGTAGGGATGCTTTTTTTGCTTGGTCCGAATCTGCTGCAATGGTTCATAATGCAAATTGAATCCACCTTTAACAGATTTGATACCGGCGTTTTTGCTGACGTCAAATCATTTTTGAACTTCATCAATGCAAAAACCGTAGATTCGATACTTCTTGTCTGTCCCATTCTGGCAGCACTTTTTGCATGCTCCATCCTGGCCTGCGCAGCGATTAGCGGCCTGCATTTTACGCCGGAATCCATACACTTGAGATTCGACCAGCTAAATCCCGTAACGGGTTTTGAAAAACTGATAAACGGCCGCTCCATAGTCAAACTTCTGGTTTCCATATTAAAATTACTTTTTGTGACATTGATTGTCTGGTCCTATCTTCGCGATAAACTCGATTCTCTTGCTGTCCTTCGCTGGGCCTGGTCCGCACAATTGCTTGCAGCTATAGCAAAGATAACTCTCGGTTTGATGATACGCATTTGCATAGCATTAGTGGTGATAGGTGTCGCTGATGCCTTTTATCAAAAATGGAAATACATTCAAGACCTCAAGATGACACGTCAGGAAGTAAAGCAAGAGCACCGGGATTGGGAAGGTGCACCGGAGGTTAAAAGCCGGATTCGCAGGATTCAATTTGAAATGGCCATGAGGCGTATATCGGCAGAAGTGCCCAAAGCCACTGTGGTTCTTGTCAATCCTACACACGTGGCCGTTGCGCTTAAATACGAGGCCAAAACAATGGAAGCACCAATACTCGTGGCTAAAGGAGCAGATTACCTGGCAGAAAAAATCAGGGAAATAGCGCGTGCCTATGGAGTGCCAATCGTAACAAAACCTGAGTTGGCCAGGACCATATATTCAACGGTGAAAACAGGAGGTCCAATACCTGAAGCTTTATATGTGGTAGTAGCAGAAATACTGGCTATGATTTATCGGCTGCGGCATAAAAAGTAAATTTTTCTCCGCAAATTCGGTAAAAACTGATGTCATATGCAGGTGAGGTGGCAGGGATAAGTCAAAAAGCAATTTTTGGATAAGGAATTTCCAGTAATTTTGCAATTTTTCTCCTGACTTTTAGTCACTTGGGGGGTAAGATATGGTATAATGAAGCAAGATATACCTAACAGCTTGATATAATCAGGATTGAGGAGGCAATTATCGGTAAGCAAGTAAAGGACGGAGCGGCAAAAAATTCAAACTCAATTTGAGGAGGCAGCATAAAAAGCATTTTTTGAATGAGAAAGGGTGAAAATATGCGAAAAATAATTTTGACAATTTTAGTGGCGGTGGTTTTAGACTTTGGCGGGATGGCGGATGCGGATGTTGTTGAACTTGACTTATTCAGTTTAGGCTGTCCAACAGGATTTGATTTCAATTCACCGTATTGGATGGCAGATTTTGATCTCGGAGTTGTCTTCACAGAGATAACCAACGTGTATATCGACTGGTCGGGGGAGATTACGGCGGGATTGGCGATACTCTATGACAATCCCAACGAGCCATTTTCTCTCGATGTAGGAATTGGTGCTTCTTTGGGTGGCTCTCCATATCCGCGTTTCGCTCAGGTTTGGGGGGGGGAGGCAACTTATCCTGATCCAGAGCCATTTGACCATCTATCTGAATTTGAGTTATTAGGAACAACAACTTGGTCAGACCTTCTCGACGGCCAAGGAACAATCACGATTGGGTATACAGAATTTATTATGTTATTTGGTAGGTATGTGGAGCATGGTTTTGTGAATCTGACGAAAGCAACTTTGGTTGTTGACGGTGTTATAGTTCCAGAGCCAGCGACATTTCTTTTGATGGGTTTAGGAGGACTTCTTTTAAGAAAGAAGGAGTAAGGGAAAAACAGTAAAAGTTTTTTGATATTGGATTTATGAAGTGCTAAGGCCCAGGGCATACATTTGTTGTTGTATCAGTGCGAGGGTGCTCTCAAGGCGGGCAAAGCGGGCCACTAATCTATCCTCTCTTTTACTGAGGCGGTATTCTTCAGTTTCAATTCTTTGCTGAATCCCATCTATCATATCATCGATGCGGTCCTGGTCGATTTGCAGCGAGCCGTTTGTTAATTTTAGTATTTTATCCAGAGTATCTTCAATAGCACCAGCAAAACCCTGCTTTACGCTGACAGTAGCGGTAGAAGTGCCGTTCCGGCTCAAGTCAATGCTGAGCTGAAGGCCATTCTCAGGATACACAGGGTCGCCGTTGACATTGAAGGAGCTGTCTCCGGTAACAATATTGCCGCTAACTGTTGCATTGCGATACGTGGATTCGGTTGAGAGCTTAATTCCGGCGCTGATAATAGCACCGCCGCTGACAACTACTTCAACGTCATAACTGCCTGCGGTGGTATAATTACTGCTGGCACTATAAAATTCGATGGTATTACTATTGCTGCTTCCGGTTTTGTTTGCTCCGATAAGGGATAGAACTCCCATATAGTTTTCGGCTATAGCTTCATCAAAGATACTCGTGTTTAGACTCAATAGTCCATCTCTGTCAAGTTCAAGGCCGATTTGGCCCGGCATTAAAAAAGAGTTAATATCCGCTATAAATCCGCTGGCCTGGGCTACAAGAGCCGTGCTGAGCTGTGAGCCAATGGTCGAGACGACATAATCCCCCATCAGCACGCCGGCAGTTTTTAGGGTATTATTATAGCCGGTCTTTTCCTGGATATAAGCAATAGCGGCATTATAGGCATTAACCATAGATGTTATTTTGTCTTTGACTGATTGTATATCTCTGGTCAGAGTTATTTGCTCTCCATTTGTGTCGGTAGTATCGTGTAAATGCAGGGTTATGCCGCTAATAACATCATCCACAGTGTTGGAGCTTCTGCTAATCCAGGCATCGACGCCCTTTGTCTGCTCGGTTACGACCAGATTACTGCTGAGGTTAGATGAGTCGATTAAGATGTTGCTGACATTACCTAATGTATCACTGAACGTAAATATCAAGGTGCCGGAAAGATTCAAAGGGTCACCGCTTACAGTTATATCGCCGGCATTGACACTCGGCAGTGCCTCAAGGGCAGCTTGAATATCAGATGTAGTTGCATCGTAAGAGATTTCGTCAGTGGTGTATCCGCCGTAACTTAAAGTAAACGAGCCGCTACTAATCGCCGGCGTATGTGCTATTTGCTGAACTTCAGAAATTGCTGTAGCTGATGGAAAGCCATCAACTTTGATTTTCGAGTCCTGGGCCGACTGGGTTTTTGAGAAGTTCGATGCTGCAAAACCTACAAGGTCTGCTTCAGTGCTACCGCCTTGCGTTGGAGCGGCCAATGCAGGTAAGGTTAACGTTGCAGAAGAACCATTGGCATTATAGGTCAAAGTAACTGAAAGTTCACTTGTTCCTGCGAAACTGTCCGTTATGATAATTTTGCCGTTTTTGAGTGTCGCCTTGACGTTCCCATCGAAAGCATCATTAATCTCGGCTATAAGATGACTGAGTTTAGTGTTTGCAGTAATGGCAAGATTCACCGGCGTTACGGTATTGCCATAGCGGTCGGTTCCGGTTATACTGATGGTTTCACCGCCTTCAAGAGGATTTTCTCCGAACTGGTCGAGTTCAGTTATTCGGGTGCTTAGTGTGGCATTATCTCCGTCAACTGTAAATGCGTTGTTGGCTTGCCAGACTTCTGTGCTGCTTGCATTGACGGAGATTTTATAATCTGAGCCGGCGTCATTGCCATTAAGCACCAGATGATAAGCGTCATTATAGTATAACAGGCTGGCTGTAACGCCTGGATTGTCCGGGTCGTTATTAATCAGGCCGACCAAATCCTGCAATGTTGTCGTAGCGGTGGTTGTGATAACTGTCTCCTTATGGTTATACGAGTAGATAAAGGTGCCTTCACCGACGTAATCCTCGACGTATTCTTTGCCGGTTGTGTGAACCCATCGTTCAGCGGTGGCCAACTGGTTGATTACAACTGTGTGATTACCTTCAAAGGAATTATACGAGGCCTCGGCAGTCAGTTTATCGGTGTCACTTGAAGTGGTGGTAAAGCTGCGAAGTTCATTGGCATTGGAAAGGGCTCTCACCGTGCTTCTTAGGGTCTCGAGCCTTGTCCCCAAAGTGCTCAATGTGTTTTTTCTTTCTTCCCAGACGCTTTTTCGGTCCTCGTACATATTCAGCGCCCGGCGCTCTATAGCCATTAGTTGGGCGATTAGTGTTTTTGTATCAATGCCTGTAAAAAGGCCTGGAAGCTGTATAGTTGACATCTTTCGTCTGCCCTTTTGTTTTCTCCGGTTTTTTAAATGTCTCCAGATGTGCAGCACAAGTGCACATTCACACATTTATTATCGCCGAAAAACACATTTACTTAACTATCCATTTGTATCTGAACATATATTTATATTTGTTTAACAGACAGCTTGAAGAGCTGTTTCGGAACATTTGGCTCGCAAGAGTTCAGATTTTTGCAATAGCTGTTGGAAAAGCCGATTTTCTGGGTCTTCCTTAAGACATTCGTTTAGCTGTGAATTAGTCAGGTCGAAAGCCGTTCTGGCAAAGATAAGCGATTTTGATTTTATGTAAGACTCGCCTATAGTGAGATAGGTTACAGCGACGAGACATTTAGCATGCAACTTTCTTGCCTGGGGGGCTATTTTGTCCCAGTCAATATCAGGGAATAATTCGTCGTATGAAAAGGTATCCGTAAAACGCTTGATAACCTCAAAATGGCTCCTGGTTCTATCAAGGTTCGTAGTTCTTGACAGACTTTCCGGGTACATTCGTCGCAGATGCAAGGTCTGGCGTAAATGATGTTCCTTAAGGCCAGCCCTTACGAAACGTCTTATCATATCATAGTCTTCAGCCACCGCGAGTGATTCATCGTAAAGGCCTATCTTATCGAAAACGCTCCTTCTTAAGCCGAGTCTAAACGGAATTATAGGGTGTCCTTGTCGGAAGAGGTCTCTGATGAGATGCCTGCGATTCTGATATTCGGGCTTCTTCATTACTGTTATCGGCTTACCATCAGCGTCAATCAACAAGACATCGCAATAGACAAGGTCGGCCTCCGGATGTTTTTCAAATTCTTGCAGGTGCAAAGTAATGAAATACGGAGCCATCATATCGTCTGCGTCCAGAGGCATGATATATTGTCCTTTGGACTGGATTATTGCACGGTTTCGCGCACTCGACACGCCGCCATTTTCCTTATAAATGTATTTGATGCGGTCGTCATTGTACTGCAAGACTACCTCTTTGGTATTGTCAGTGGAGCCGTCGTCAACAATCACCAATTCAAAGTTTGTATAGTTCTGGCTCAGGACACTTTCAATTGCTTGGCCAATATAGTCGGCACCATTGTAAACAGGCATTATTATGCTAACCAGTGGTTTGCTTGTGCTGTCCTGGCAATATACACTCTGCTTGTTATTTACCAGTTGTTGGGAGACGAGGTTAACTGCTGAAGCCGCATTCGTGTTAAGAGCGTCGATTTCCCCGAGCAGATAAAGCATCTGGGCATCTACGCCGATATTTGTCAAATAATTCAGGAGAAGTATTTTGGCTTGCCTGTAGTTGCCGGTTGTTTTCAATATTTTATAGCAATTAGTGATTGTATTCTTGTCCCATGGATTGAATTTGTATGCCTTAGTAAAGAAGCTAAGAGCATTTTTTGTGTCTCCGGCTTTCATCGCCATCAGCCCGCAATCATTCAATGCCCTGACGTAGTTGGGAAATTTTTCCATCAGTTCTCCGATTTGTGCCTTAGCTTTTAGCTCGTTCCCCTGCTGGTTCATAATCAGTGCCTGCAGCAACAGCACATCCGGATGATTTGGGTATTTCTGCAATAATTTTTTGCATTTGAGGTCAGCCAGCTCGATATCATTATTTTCGAGTAACGTTCTAATAGTATTAACTTCCCTGGCAATATTGATTCTGTCCCACAATCTTGAAATATATTCTGGAGCTTTGTTTGTACTGAAATTTTCTCGTATAAAATCAACCGCTCTGTGACGGATAGATGGGTCAGTGTCAACCATCCTGAAGCCAGCGATTATTGTCTCTGCCAGTTTTTCAGGCGTATTAGGTGAATATAATAAACCTGTTTGCCCATCGACTAATGTGACAGCGGCGCCGCCGGCGCTGTGTACCACCGGAATACATCCACAGGCCTGTGCTTCTACAGTCACCAGCCCAAAACTTTCAAACTTGGAGGACAGGCACAATATGCTGTGCTTTGGGTAGATTTCCGGCATATCTTTATTGTTAACATAGCCATGAAAATATGTTCCTTCCGATTTTGTACTTTTAAGCTTATCTCCGTAGGCGTCTCCGCCAAGCCACATCGAACCATCCCCATAAATGTGCAGTTCGGCATCACTTATCCGCCGGCGGACTATACGGAAAGCATCTATAAGAATGTGAACACATTTATGCTCATGTAATGCACCAGCATACATTATGGAGTGGTTGTTCCTGCTGACAGCTTTTGGAGAATATACATTGGTATCAACAAGGTTAGGAATAATCATGAGCTTTTCATCCCCGATGCTGCGATTGTGCAGTGAGGCCCTGTGTAACTCCGATAGACAAATCACTGTATCGAAGTCGCTCATATGTGACAACGATGCGAGGTCATCGGCATGCCAGCAGTGCTGCCACAGTATCCAAATTTGTCCAGGGGGCTTGGCCAAATCTTTGAAATAGCGAACATGTGTCGCAAAGAACACCACATCATAGTTTGCAAGGAATTCTGCTCTTTTGTCAAGTTGCGGTAGTGGAATAATCTGTAAGGATTCATACTGCTCAGGATAATATACGAGGTCACCGGTTATATGAATCTCCATATCGGAGTTGTTGCTAAGCATTTTTGCAAAGTTCAGCACAGCCAAAACTGTTCCTGCAGGACTGGTTTCACTGATGTTGCCTATTCTATCATAATAGAATAGTATCTTTTGTTGACTGACACGTGGTGATAACAAGTCTCGCGCCCAATCAAAATCGGGCCTGATGCTTAAGAGCTTCTCTAAACTGCTGCGTGCTCCAGCAAAGTCACCCTGGCTTTTCTGTAAAGTCGTCAGGGCGAAGGACGCCTGCCAATCTTCTTCTTTAGCCCGTTCAGCGGCTACGCGGTAATCTTCAAGTGCCTCACGGACTTGACCCAAGCTTATCCTTCTTAATCCCCGCCAGAAGAACGCCAGGCCATATTCAGGATATTTTTCAACTGCTTCGAGTATTCTCTCGTAGATGTCATCCGGACAATTTGCAATCAACTGCCAGGCCAGAACCAGGCTTGTAACCGGATACAAATCAGGATGACATGTCGCTACCAAGGCATGTGAAAGTTTTCGGTAAGGCTTTATCATTCTAATATAAGTGCTCTGCGGGTGCACGCGGTATAGAAAGAGTTTTTCGGTAATCCGTTTGACTCTCGGATTATACTTGCAACAGCTTATCCAGAAACTCCAGTCTTCGGGCTGTTTGATAACACTCAACAGCTTATTATATCCACCTACCCTTCGCCAAAGCTCCTTCCTGTAAAGGGATGAGTAAGGCATTGTATCCTCAAGCATAACCTGTAACCTTGAGTAATTAGCAGGTATCCATTTACCATTTGCGGCCCCAAATTCCCGCAGGTTTGCAAAGACAATATCTACCTTTTCTTCCTGCTGAATTATATCCACTGCCCTTTGCATGAAGGTTTGTTCAAACATGTCGTCGCTATCCAGCGGCAGTATCCATTCACTCGTGGCCGCTTTAATTCCTACGTTGCGCGTGTCGGAAACGCCGGTGTGCGGTTTATCAATAAAGCGGATATCTCTATCCGAATATTTTCCTATTAACTGTTTAGCAACTTCAGCGGTGTTATCACTGCTTCCGTCATTAACAATAATGCACTCCCAGTTTTTATAAGTCTGGTTTACTAAGGATTCTATAGCCTCCGGCAGGAAATGGGCCTGATTGTAACATGGCATTATGACAGATATCTTTATCGCATCCCTGGCAGCTTTTTTGAGATAAAGTTTTACTTCTTGATGAACCCCATTGCTTACAAATCCAGCATATTTGCCCACATCAATAATCATTCCCTGCTGATAAATTTGCGCTAAACTTTCAGAGCTGTAGTTTTCATTCATGCCTGACCTGTTTTGCTCATATACGTTCTGAACCTTATTGGCGGGGTTGCAGAAAGTTGCACTCGTGTGATAACACAGTAGCTTTGGTCGGGTTTGTTTGAACTGCTCAGTTGAGACCATTTGTATCTCAAGCGTATTGGGATTAGAGAAATCCCCATCGGACAGAAAATTGACTATTTCCTTCGAGCGATAAATCGAACTTGACACCTCAAACGGATAGTTGTAGTCATGCTCCGCTACTGTCCAATCATATTTCAGTATAGAATCTGTGATTCTTTCGAACATGGGTTGTCTTTGTATGGTCCTATCCATATAGCAGTAAGCGGTGTTTTCCCCCAGCCGAAGTGAAAAGCCAATTGCATCTGTTTCTCGAGCCAGAGCAGCAGTTATATCGCTGATGTGAAAATGTCTGGTAAAGATATTATCGTCAACCAGAAAAAGGATGTAATCGCAATTCTCTAATACTGATAAGACTTGTTCTCTGAAGTTGCTTTCTTCAACGAAATTGATACCGGGGAACTTGCTCTTTAATTCAGCGTATTGTCCGGTGTGCAATTCATTCGACGCTTTGTACAGCACAGTCAAATATATATTATCATGGTCGCGGCAATGCAATAAAAACGACTCAATAGTCGCTCTCAACTGCAGGGAGCGGTCTTTGCTAAAGATCAATCCGCCGATTGAGCCGGATGATTTGGGCGTATCAAATACAACTTTACTCGGATTAGTAATGTGCAATGATTTTTTGCTTCCTATCAAATAATGATTACCTGGTAGATGTGCAATCGGATATTCCGTCCAGGCAATATCCGTTCTGTTCTCGGTCAGGTGAGTAAAATAGCTCGAATTGTCCAACCTGCCAAACCTGTCCTGATATGCAATCAGGTAATAGTCTGCTCCGGAAACCAGATAAAATACACGGTTTCTGATTTCAACAGGCGCTTCACTTATCGACCAACTTGCTATAAAGGCACAGCCGGTAACCTTGTGATTCAATTGCTCGGTCAGTTTGTCCAAGTCTGAAAGTAGAACTATGTTACTGGAGACATCTGAAGTATTATTATAGCTAATGAACTGTTCAAGTCCTGCGCAATTGAGAAAGTACTCTTGCAGTGCACTGAGTTCAGGAAGGTCGTAAATGATATAGCGACCATTAAAGCCCAGCTGATATGCCAACCTGCACATACTTCCATAGCCGCCACCAAATTCCACAATCTGAGTCAATTGGTCTATCCGACATTCGGTGTTCTGTTCAAGCTGTGCCAAACTATATGCATGATGTATTAAATTGCCGCTACTTTCAGGATATGCCTTATATCGCTTTAGATTACCTACCGGTGATTCTCGAAGGGCCTTTTGCCATCTGCTCCAATCAGGCAGAGTCTGCAAAAACTGCAGCTCCTCAATTTTAGCTTCATGGAACATCGTTTTTACAATGGGGTCCCAATTAAGAAAATTACTGAGGTCATCATGCAATATCATTTGACGAATACTATTACTGTATTCAACCCATTCAGACTCAGCCAGTGAGTTGTTCACAGCGATACAACGCCCAATTTGACTTATTCTTTTTCTGAGCAACCGCGCAGATTGCTGTTGAACTATCGGGAATCTTTTTGGATGATACGATATTAAATTTTTCTGCTTTTCGAGTTTTTCAAAGCTCTTGCTGTTGGCTGGTTGCTTTCGGTCATCAGGAACCGTGCCATGTTCTTTCCAGGTTTTCGTGTTCTTATCCTGGCAGTACTGAGCAACAGAATCTCTGGCTAAACTCGGAACAGCAATTATGACATCTTCAAAAATCATAATATATCTGGCCTTATTGCCTATGCTAAGGGTACTTATTACTGTATGAATGTCAGGCCATTGCTCTATTGGATGGGGATTTGGTGGCGGGGACATAAACAATCTTGCATCGTCAATAAGGATAAAATGCTCGTGTTCGGAGCCATTTATTATCTTAATTTCCTCAATTAGAGGGCATTGTTCACTTTCTCCATATGTTGGCCCTCCACTCCAGTGAGCGTCGAGCCAAAAGATAGCTGGTTCACCAAGCCCGGCAACTACATCACAAAGTTTTTCTCTGCTATGGCCGTATATGAACTCTATATTTTTAATATGGTGGTATTTTTCAATAACCTTTTTGTAAAGGCTTCCGGCTGCTTCGATTGTTATGACGTGGTCAAAAACTTCACTGGCCCAATATGCCGTATCGCCCAGATATGTTCCTGTCTCGATAAAAGTTGCAATGCCGTAGGTCTCTTTCAGTTTAGAGATAAGTTCTGTCGGCGGACCAAGACGCACTATTCCCATAACAACAGCCCCCAAAACTAAAATGCCACTCTAATAAGTATTCAATGTTATTATTTTCTATACAGAACACCTCAGCTACAGCTATATGCCTCTACGGTAAACGTGAAGTGTCTTTCTGCCTTTGCGAATTCGACTTAGCTGTTCGCTTATATCAGCTCTCTGGGCCGATAGGGCCAGAGATAACTGTTCATATAACTTTTGCAATTTCTCCCCTTTAATTTTAAGGTCAGCCTGCTCGAGAATCCTGCTCTGCACACATTTTTCTACGAGAGAGTTGGCCTGCTTGCTTAAAGATTCAACACCTTTGATGTCACCTTTATGGGCCAGTTCTATCTGTTTTTCCAGCAGGGTCTGTAAATCATTTAGCAAATTTTCGTCTTTTTTTGAAATATGTCTAACGCTGTTGGCATTCATTCGAATTTATGCTCCTGCCTGTTTTTTCTGAGCCAGATTGTGTTCGACTTCCTCCAGCAGATTTGCCGCATCTTTGTTGTCAGGGTCCAGAGCTAACAGGTCCATAAGGAGCTCTTTGGACCTGTCAAACCTGCCGTCTTTCATATATAATGCTGCCAGAGGAAACATAACGGAAGTGTCGCCTGGGTGCGTGTTCAAATACACTTCCAGATAGTAAATAACCTTTGCGAAAGTGCCCATCTGGCAGGATGTCTGAAACAGACCAAGAAGAGCTATCAAGTTGTCACTATCCAGCTCAAGAGATTTAAGATACATTTTGAAGGCCTGCTCGTAATCGGCTTTCTGCTGGGCGACCATAGCCAGACCGGCATAGGCCCTGGCGCAATTGCTGTCCAGCCGACAAGCGACTCTAAAAGCTATTTCAGCATCATCCAGGAGATTTTTTTGCAAGGCCACTACTCCAAGACCAACATAAGGTCCGGGTTCGTCAGGTGCTAACGTAGCGGCTTTTTCGTAGCTCTGTTGTGCTTGTGTGTAGTTGCCAACGGAATTGTAACAATCACCAAGCTCCTGCAGGACTTCGTAACGTTGAGTTACATCATCTTGCTGGGGGTTTCCATTTTGCGAGTTATTGCAGAACGGCGTCTCTTGATCAATGTCGTTTTGTGTTATATCCATAACAATTCTTTTCTTTCAATTATTTGTTCCGCTTGCTCAAGCAAGTTAACCGCCGACTCAAAATCTTTTTTTGTCCGCTTGATTTTTGCTTCTAATAAAAGTGTGTCAACAACTGGTCGTTGGTAGTTTACTTCACAGCAAAGCTGTTCTGCTCTATCGAGGTTGCCGGCGTTGAAAAAAGCTCTTGCTGCCAGTGTCTTCATCCATAGTCGGTTTTGATAATTCTCGGCGATATATTCAAGTGTTCGGGCCGCCACCATCCATCTTCCATTTTTCTCTGCTAACACGGTCTGCTCGAGTAGTTGGTCAAACTGGAAAGGAATTTCTTCGGCAAGCACGCGCCTTGTTAAAATGCCAGCCGCCTTTAAAGACTGACGAATTGCCAGATGCGAAAACTCTCTGCGAGCAATTTTAAAATCATCTTTTTTTACTACCATTGCCCAGAGTTTATCTGTTGAACCTTCCAGCTCAAGCCCTTGTCGATTGGATGAGCTATTAATCAAGGCATAAAGAGAATCTTCCAACCAAAATTTTCTTACAGGAAATCCGCTCGGTACTATAGTAATATATTCGCTGTCACATTGAGCAAGGGCTGAATCTATCCGCTGGTCTTGTGGTGCGAGTGAATCTATCGGCACGTTGATTACGTTCGGCATATCTATACATAAATACTCGAAGTCAGTTTGTGACAGAGGTAGATAAATCTGATACGGGTAAAAAGTGTACTGCCGGATAGAATTAATAGTTTGCTTTGCCTGCTTATCCGGTTGTTCCGTAACAAAGATGATTGACAAATCTTTGATTTTTGGCCAGGGTTTGGGTGGCCTTGTGGTTCGTATCGTCAGGACATTACTTAAATACTCGTTTCTATCTTTACGCCGCTGAACCGATATCCTGTCACATTCATCGACAGGATTGTAATACTCACCAGTGATTTCATATACGTGATAAAAATCTGAGAAAAATGCCAGCCGTCGGGTTATGTCCCAATCAATTAAGACGTTAAGCTCTTCATTATAAGGCCCGGTTTTTTCAAACAAATTTCTGTGATGCATAAGAGACACGTGCAGCACATGATTAAAATACAACATTAAAAAGCGGTCGAAGTCTCTACTTACTTCGACAACTTTGCTGAGAATTTGCCGGCTGCCATCCGGCATAACCCTGCAACAGACTTTATATAAGTCGCTGTATGCAACTTGGCAATCGGTATGGTTTTCAAGGGCATCGACCAGTGTTTCGATATGATTAGGATAATATAAATCATCGTCGTCAAGATAAGCGATATATTTGCCTTCAGCTCTGCTTAAGGCCTGGTTGAGACAGAAGGCCTTACCAAGATTTTCTTTTCCATTGATATATAACAGCCGAGAGTCGTTAAACGAATTAATTATGTCTCTTACATCTTCGCCGCCATCATTGACTACAATAACCTGCAA
>Ga0299912_10001726_pt1 | contig 17655 bp, 18 predicted proteins | sample RVTome_2_FD_207667 | JGI IMG/M metagenome (GOLD analysis project Ga0299912, IMG submission 207667) | Soil microbial communities from uranium-contaminated site in the Upper Colorado River Basin, Wyoming, United States - RVT95D214 (version 2) ... | reverse complement strand
TCAGAATACTTGATGAGAGGGGTTTTACAAAGGTATTTGGCAAGGAAGGGAGGATGATTATGCAAAAGGGTAAAGAAGAACTCTCCCAGTCCCTTGTATCCGAAAAGGTAGGCTTTGTAATAAGTAAGATTGAAACACTATCTTATCTCACAGACTTTGACCTTGAAAAGAACAAAGGGAATATCATTCTCAACGTCTCCTATTTCCCCGAGGAGAGACTGAAAGAGGCATTGCGAATCATGAAACCGGTTTTTTCATCGCACTATATCATGTCTGATAAGGTTGTCCTCCATAAGAGCGGTGAAAAGATTGGTGATATCCCCGTGCCGGAGGGTCAAATAGGGTTTGGTACGGTATGCAGTGTAACCATAAACGGCATGTTCCTCAAGGCAGGCATTCCTGTTATATCGAAGTTTGGAGGCGTATTGCAGGTAGAGAACTCCGAGCCATCAAGATTTACTGCACTTATAAGCTATGAAGGATCTTCTCTTGACCCCCTTGAAATATTCATAAAAAGCAGGATGACTGATGTCATGGGTGCAACAAAAGACCATAATGGGAAAATCCTTGCAAGTTTCAGAGAAATACCTGTTGTAAGCATTGAAAAGGCAAAAGAGTTGAGTCAAGCGATGAAGGAAAAAGGTATCGGTGGCATCCTGTTCATTGGCAATCCAAACCAGCCTCTCCTTGAAATGCCGGTTGCCATGGACAAGGCAGGGATGATAATAGTTGGCGGACTTAACCCAATCGCTGCCCTTGAAGAGGCAGGCATTACGACTGTGAGTAAGGCAATGTCAACCCTTTACAAGTTTTCCGACCTTGTAAAATTTAAAGAGCTTATATAGAGTCTGTTTATAAAGTCATATTTTTTGTCATTCCTGCGGAGGCAGGAATCCAGAACCTATTGAAACCACTGGATTCCGGCTTAAGGACTGCCGGAATGACACTCAGATAAGCAGAGTTTATAAACAGACACTATATAATCAAAGCTGCCTATACTGAAAAAGTTAAAGTTTGCTTTTTGGGGAATAATTATTTATTCTAAATTAATAAACATTTGGAGGTATGAAGGAATGACAATTACGGAAAAGGCTGCCGAGAAGGCAAAGGCTATACTGTCAATTGAAGGTAAGGACAAGTGGGGGATTAAAATATACGTTGCCGGGCAAGGCTGCTGTGGCCCCTCTTATGGCCTCAATCTACAAGAAGAGGAAATGCCGAATGATGAGGTTGTTGAGAAAAATGGGTTGAAGGTTTTTATCGATAAACAGATATCAGAAGCACTGTCAGGAATGCAGCTTGACTATTACGCTGGGAATGAAGGAGAAGGCTTTATCTTTAGCGGAGGTGTTTCATCCTGTAGTACCGGCGGTTCATCCTGCGGTACCGGCAGTTCAGGTTGCGACTCCTGCGGATAAAGGAGCAATTTCTCTATGATATTCATAAGCGGTATAGTCGTCATTCCTGCGGAAGCAGGAATCCAGAATAAAGCACTGGATTCCGGGTCAAGCCCGGAATGACAGTATAGCTATGTTTCCGATACACAGACCAAGAAGGTTAAGAAAAACCGAGACTATCAGGAGAATGCTGAGGGAAACCTCGCTTTCTCCTGATAATTTTATCTATCCCCTTTTTGTCACCTTTGGCAAAGGTGTAAAAAAAGAGATTTCCTCAATGCCGGGATGTTTTCAGGAATCCGTTGACATTATTGTCAGGCATGCCAAAGAGGTTTATTCCCTCGGTATCCCTTCTGTAATGCTTTTTGGGATTCCAGAACATAAAGACGAGATTGGCTCAGGTGCTTATGCTGAGCATGGCGTTGTTCAAAAGGCGATCAAGGCAATTAAAAATAAAGTCCCTGAACTGTTTGTTATTACAGATGTCTGTATGTGTGAGTACACAAGCCACGGCCACTGCGGAGTCGTAAAAGAGGGTTATGTTCAGAATGACCCAACCCTTGAACTGTTATCAAAAGAGGCTGTTTCACATGCAAAGGCTGGCGCAGATATGGTTGCACCATCGGATATGATGGACGGAAGGGTTGAGGCGATCAGATTTGCACTTGATGAGGAAGGATTCTCAGAAGTTCCTATCATGTCTTATGCTGCAAAATATGCATCTGCATTTTATGGACCGTTCAGGGAGGCAGCAGGGTCTGCGCCACAATTTGGTGACAGGCGATCGTACCAGATGGACCCTGCAAACAGAAGGGAAGCATTAAAAGAGGTTGCCCTTGATATTGAGGAAGGAGCGGATATTGTTATGGTGAAACCAGCGCTCGCATACCTTGATATAATCTCTGATGTAAAAGATGCCTTTGACGTCCCTGTTGCTGCTTACAATGTGAGTGGTGAATATTCACTAGTTAAGGCAGCAGGAAAACTCGGCTGGATCGACGAGGAGCGTGCTATGATGGAGATACTTACATCTATAAAACGTGCAGGGGCTGATTTAATCCTCACATATTTTGCAAAAGAAGCAGCGCGATCCTTAAATAAATAGCTAATTTAATCAGTCTACAAATATCCGCTTGTTATCTTCTAAGCCTTCAGCAATAACATCACCGATATGAGCAGTCAAAATATTTTCTTTCTGCAATGCAGTGACAAGTTTATCCTTCTTTTCTCCGGGAACAAAAATAAGGAGGCCACCTGATGTCTGTGCATCGTTTAATAGAAATTTTTCAATATCCGATACCCCGTCTCGCCATTTTACATATGGCTCGAAACTTTTACAGTTGGCTATCGAACCGCCGGGCACTTTTTTCATTTCAGCCAGCCTTACTGCATCTGTAAAAAATGGTACCCTGCTTGAATAAATCCGTGCGCTCAATTTGCTCGCAGAGAGCACTTCGTAAAGATGTCCTATAAGACCAAAACCTGTTATGTCAGTCGCTGTACTTACCCCAATCTCCAGCATAACCTCACTGGCTCTTTTATTTAAGGCAGCCATAGAAATCGTGAACTCTTCTATAGTAGATTCACTGCAGAGACCTGCTTTAACTCCTGTTGAGATAATACCGGTCCCGATTTTTTTTGTGAGTATCAGTGCATCTCCCGGCCGGGCCTTTACATTATCAAGTATCTTGTCAGGATGTATAACACCAAGAACTGCAAATCCGTATTTTGGCTCTTTATCTCTGATCGTATGCCCTCCAATAATTGATACTCCTGCCTCGGTCATCTTATCAATACCACCCTGCATTATTTTCTTCAGGTAAGGAAAAAATTCTGCCTGATTAGGGAACATGGCAATATTCAATGCAGCTAAAGGTTTCCCACCCATTGCATAAACATCAGAGAGTGAATTCGCTGCAGCAATAGCGCCATAAGAGTATGGATCGTCAACAATCGGTGTAAAGAAATCCGCTGTGAGGACTACGGCAATATCGTCTGTGATACGATATACACCGGCATCATCTGCATTGGATGAATCAACCAGTACGTTTTTGTCTGTAATTTGAGGTAACTGCCCCAGCACCTGGAGCAGGTCCAAAGGACTGAATTTCGAAGCTCAGCCGGAGCTTGTTGAAAGACTGGTCAGTTTGATGTCCATTTTTACCTCCTCAATTTAATGTCATTATATATTTTAGCAGAGATTGAAACTATCTGTTGATTCTCGGGAAGATTGTATGGAGCTATGATAAGTTATTGCATAAGGGAGAACATTTATTTAAGGGCGTCGTAGATCATTCGAATAGCGGCATAGCTTATGATTACAGCCAGAAAACGGCGAAGCAGTTTTACAGGAACCCTATGGCTGAAAAGGCCGCCCATCCGCGCACCCGGTATAGTACCAACCAATACCGCGGCTGTTAATATATAAGGTACCTGAAATGTAATCAGCTTTCCCAGAGCTCCGGCTATTGATGAAACAAAGACTATCCCCATAGTGCTACCCAGAGCAACCCTGGTAGGAATTCCCAAGATATAAATCATTGAAGGGATAAATATATAAGCACCAGGGGCACCAACCATGCCACCCACGAATCCTACTATTAAGGCAATGATGATTGCAATAACGTGATTAAATTGCACTTGCTCAGCAGGTATATTCTCGCCTTGTTCTCTTCGAGGAATCCACATCATTACCGCAGCAATACAGGCCATAACAGCAAAAATAGCCAGGAGGAAATGTGCCTTTGTGAATTTGGATATATAGGCCCCGGCAAAAGAAGTAAGAAAGCCGGTAATCCCCATAGTAAAAACTAAAGGTCTATTGACTGCTTTATGTTGGCCGTGGGTCAAGGTACCGATAAGAGAAGTAATAAACACCATGATGATCGTAATCCCTGATACCTGTTTCATATCCAGGTTCCCAACTCCTACCAGGGGTGGAATATAGAGTAAAGCAGGCACAATGATAATAGCACCGCCTAAACCCGTCATGGCAGAAATAAAGGAACCGATGAGACCTATAAGTAAGAGAGTTATTAGAAATGACCAATCCAAAATAAATTGCCTTAAAAACTGATCAGCTTATCACTCGTGATAAACATTTCATACAGATCTTTCTGACTGCCTTTACCACAGAACTCATTTTCACTCAATCCTCTGAAGCCAAGGCACTTTCCACATGCCAGAAGTTTACCTTCACTAAGCACAAAGGTCTTTACCAGTTCTTTGATATTAAATTTTTCTGAATCATAACTTTCATATGCGACTGCTTTTGAATTCAAAAAGATTGTAACCTCGTTTGTATCATCAGTGTTTAGACAGAGATTTGAAAAACGAAACGCATTCCAGATTGTCTCCGGGTCATTTGTTGAAATAAGTATCCCGATTTTCATCCTGACCTCCTTTTATTGAGACAAAAAATTTATCTTCTCCTGTCACCAGGATATTTCCCTTTCTTTGTTACAGGGCAACATTCAGGTCCGGGAAGTGATTCATGGTAATCTTTTTTCAGTATCTCGAGAAGATCAGGGATTATCGGGTCAACAAGAAAATAACACCTCAATCTCCCGTCAATATAGTAATCAATGATTCGAAAATTTCTGAGTAAAGAAAGATGTTGCGAAATATTCGGCTGACTGATCTCTAAAAACTCTTCGAAATCACTGACACACTTTACGCCCTTGGTCAACTCCTCAAGTATCTTTATCCTTACAGGATGTGAAATGACCTTAAGGAGTTCTATTCTCTGTCCGAGTGATCTCATAAATTATCCTGGATTCTTAATACGACTAAATATATTCAAATATTAGCATATTATTATATATAAATCAATAGATAAAAAATAGTAACTGGAATATATACTTGCCAAAAATGTTTTATTGGATTTCTCTTGACATAATTATGAGCATATGCTTATAATAAACCATGCCGCGGCCTAAAAAACTCAGATGTGTCAGATGTAAGCCGGATGCTACATATTTCAAGCCGAGAGGTATTCCACTTATAGAGCTTGAGGAGATATCTATAACAATGGACGAGCTTGAAGCTATCAGGCTTGCAGACTATGAAGGACTATACCATGAAGATGCTGCAGAAAGGATGAAGATTTCAAGACAGACCTTTGGACGGATCTTATATGAGGCACACAAAAGGGTTGCTGAATGCCTTTTAAAAGGAAAGGCTTTAAAAATAGAGACAAAACAAAAGGAGGAATAGGTATGAAGATTTGTTTCCCGGTATTAAAAGCTGATGGTTTGGAAAGCGAGGTTTATGGACATTTTGGTTCAGCGCCGGCATTTCTTGTAGTTGAAACCGACAGTAACAAAATAACAACGATCAAAAACAAAGACCAGGATCATGCACATGGTGCATGCAGTCCAATGAAGGCATTGAATAATCAGAAGATTGATGCCGTGGTGGTCGGTGGGATTGGAGCAGGTGCACTAAGCAGATTGAATCAGTTGGGGGTAAAGGTTTTTCAGGCACAGGCACCAATGGTCAGAGAAAACATCGAAATGTTGAAAGCGCAAAATCTATCTGAATTTACACTACAACATACTTGTCCCGGACATGGACATGTGGGGGGATGTAAACATTAGAAAGCATTGACGCATCAACAGGACGGTGAAATTACGAAGGAAATAATATATAAGCCGATTTAAAGGAGGTAAGGATATTATATGGCCAAGAAAAGGATAGCTATCATAGCATGTAAGAACATTAAGGGTATAAGTTGTGTTGGTGGTTGTTTGAAGTGTTTTAAGGGAATTTCAGAGAGGGCAGGGGAATATGAAAGATGGAAAGATTATGAAGTAGAAGTAATCGGCATGGATGATTGTGGCGGTTGTCCCGGCGTTATCATGCCGAAGATAGCCCTTATGATGGATATGGGGAAACTTTATGACCGTGATTTTGATGCTATTCATCTTGGAACCTGTCTCATGAAGGCAACACAGACCGCAAAGTGCCCGATTGACGTGGAAGATCTCAAAAAGAAGATCGAAGCCAAGATGAAGAAAGAGGTAATCCTGGGGACGCATCCGTATTAGAGGCCTTTGTTCATCTGTCGTCCTGAGCCGCCTCAGCATGTCTCGTAAATAGGACGAGATTCTGAAATTAGTTCAGGATGACAGAGTGCATATCGGTTCAAATGAGGATCTCGGCAGACTAACCGGATAGGAATAACTAATCACATTGGAGTCTTTCAAGAGTCCCCTATAATCTCATAGTCAGATCATACAATTTTGGATATTCAACCCTTGAAAGGAATACGTCTTCTTTTAAAAGCCTTAATCCTTCTGGTACATATTTCATAAAATACTTCTTACCTTTTATTTTGGAAAGGAATCCGTATGCGCCAAGGGCCTGCATATGGCGCTGAAGCTGGCATGGTAGAAGGGTTTCCCTGAATTCCTTCTCTAAAATCCTACCTTTTCCAAAGAGGGGATTTCGGGGGATTATCTTATGTATGTAATAATCCAGAAGTCTTTCTCTCATATCGTCCTTGAGGCGATAATAGGGATCCCATAGAATTGATACTAAGTCATAAGCGGGTGGCCCCATCCTTGCACCCTGGTAATCCAAAATTCTCGGGATTCCCCCTTTTATGATCATAATATTCTGTGATTGAAAGTCCCTGTGGATTACACTCTTTGGAAAAGCGTCAACTTTCACAGCCAGTCGATGAAACTCATCATTCAAGACTGAGAGATTTTTGACCTTGATATTTCTGATACCCTCTACAAATCTTTCGATAAAATAGCCTGTTTCCCATCGGAGATGCTCATAATCAAAGACCCTCTTATAAAGTAGCGGACATTCGGATACATGTTCAGTTGCTAATGTATGGATTAGGAGTAATAACTCAATAACATGCTTGTATATATTTTCTATCTGTTTCTGTTCACGCGGGCATTTAAGGTAGCTATATAAAGACAGATCACCCAGGTCTTCAAAGAATGCACACATCTTGGCAGGTTCTACATCTATCAATTCAGGTACCGGCATGGAATGTCTTTGGAAAAAACGTGTGTATTCTATGTGACGCTGAAAATCTTTGTCTCCAGCAGCACATTTCATAAGCACTGCTGACTTTCCAAATCTATTCACCCTGTAATATTTCCTGTCAGAACCGCCTGTGCCGATATGCAGGGCATCAACATCTCTGGAAAAACCCAACACCTCTGACTTACTGAGATCTATTTTAAATCCCGGACCAAGGATACAACTTTTGTAATGTGAATCACTTTTTGTATGGCTTCCCGGAAGCATAATGCAATTTCTAATAGGAACACCTTTATTTATTATGCTTTCCTTTTCAATAACCACATATCCATCCATTTCAATATGCTTGCATTTTTTTACTGCGGGATGTATATATACCATTTCACCATTCTTTCTAAGTTCATCTATGATAGCTTTTGCATAAGACGCTGGTGTTCCAATATCGCTCCAATAGCATCCGCTTACATCTAATGTCCCGATTTTATATCCTTCACGCATAACCTTTAACCAGGCATCCACAACATTTGAAATACCTGCAGGTAGAAATTTCAGGAAATCAGGAGAATAGACTGCAATGCCGGTAAAGGCTACCAATTTAGCGGCTACTGATGGCATATCATGAGCCTTCCCAATACCTTTGAGGGATCCCTTCTTATCTATTGCAAGATTATTAAACTCAGGATAATTATGCACAGCAAGGGTTACAAGATTTTTTGCTGAAAGGTGAAAGGTAATCAATTGCTCTAAATCTATATCGGAAATAATGTCTGAATTATGTACAAGAAAAGTGCTATTTTTTAGAAAAGCCTCAGCATTTTTTAAAGCTCCCCCTGTGCCAAGAATAGGGTCTTCAGGAAAGAGATCTATGTTCTTACTGAATGCAGACTGCTTTATCCAGTTTTCAATTGCCTTTTTTTTATGATGAAGATTGATGCCTATATTATTAATAGGTAAACTGGATACTTTTTCAAGGATAGATTCTAAAACAGGTTTTCCAAGGATGGGCAGGAGAGGTTTTGGTATATGGTTTGTGATTGGCCTCAGCCTTTCACCGAGTCCAGCAGCTAAAATGAAAATAGAAAGGTTCATGTATAAATTCCTTGAATCTTTTTACGTCATTCCGACTTGTTCGGAATCCTTTTTTGTCATGCTGAACTTGGTTCAGCATCTAAATGACTGAGATTCCGGGTCAAGCCTGTAATGACAACAAAAACAAGAAAGATTCCAGACAAGCTGGAATGACGGTTCTTATGATTGAACAATTTATCTTTATTTATAAATCAAATACCTTTTTCTAAAATTTTTATCAAATTGACTACACTGCTCCTGCCACCATTCTTCCATCTGATCAAGATCCTCGCCATTCTCGATATCCGTTCTAAGCCTATCAGTCCCCGCAAGAACATCTATAGGCATCTTTTCCGTTTCATATTCATATGGAGGCTGTCTCCATATGAATTTTTCAGGATAAAGGTCGTGCATTGCCTTGAGAATTCCAACTCCTGTCTTAAAGGGTTTAAGCTTGGTTCTGTCAGTCACGTGAATCTGTCCACCTCCGCAGAGCTTCCCTGCATGCTTTTGAAAAGTCGGCTTAAAATACATCGGCCTGAAAACAACGCCGGGGAGTTTAAAATCTTTAAGGTGATTTACTAACTTGTGGGGTTCTATAAACGGAGATCCAAATATCTCAAAGGGCCGTGTGGTGCCTCTTCCCTCGCTGAGATTTGTACCCTCGAGAAGGCACATGCCGGGATATACTGTAGCTGTGTCCAGTGTGGGCATATTAGGAGAAGGCATAACCCATGGCAGTCCGGTCTCATTGAACCACATCTTCCGTTTCCATCTCTGTAACGGGATAACATAAAAATCCAGAGATGGATAGAATTCATTCTGAAAATAATTGCCTATTTCCCCGATTGTCATTCCGTGTCGAACAGATAAAGGACGCTGTCCGACAAAAGATGCATAAGACATCTCCAATACAGGGCCTTCAGTAGTAAATCCTCCAAGAGGATTCGGCCTGTCGAGTATGACTATTGACTTGTTCGCCTCCTGACATGCCTGCATACAGAGTTCCATTGTCCATATGAATGTATAATAGCGAGAACCCAGATCCTGAATATCTATTACCATTACATCAACATCTTTCAACATTGCTGATTCAGGTTTCCGGGTATAACCATAAAGGCTGAATACAGGAAGTCCTGTATGGGTGTCAAGAAATCCTTCCCACTCAATCATATTATCCTGTGTTTCCCCACGGATTCCGTGCTGTGGACCGAAAAGGGCCTTCAATTCAAATTTTTTTGATTTAATAAAAAGGTTGACTGCATGGTTTAGTTTTTTATTAACAGAAGCAGGATGTACAAGAAGACCCACCCTCGAGTCTCTTAGTTTTTTTGGCCAATTTTTTTCGAATAAATCCAGTCCAATCCGGATTGATGTATTAAACATTTATTTCAATTATCAAACGCTTATGGAATTGTATCCCTTGAGGCAAATTCAGGTTCATGAAGTGGTATCAATATATCTGCCATATCTCTCACTTTCAATACAATATCATATGCCTCATACACATTGACATGCGTCCCAGGTGGAATGACTTCCATCTCCATTGCTTTTATCTTTGCAGGGGGATGAATATTTTCCATTATGACACAAAATCCTGTTATTACTGCTTTACCCTGGGCAGTGTCTACTATTACTGTCAATCCTCCCTCAGTATGTGCAGGTGTGTGGATGACCCGTATTCCTGGGAGAATCTCCGCATCTCCTGTTAGCTTTTTTATCTGACCGTTCTTTTCTACATCAAGGATAAAATCTTCATTATATCGGAAATCCAGTGAATGGGGGTTATGTATCCTCTCCAATTCTTTCTCATGCACATAAAATGTAGCGTTAATACATTTGTCATCGTTTTCGCAATGGTCATTATGTAAATGAGTATGAATGACGATATCAATGTCTTCGGGCTTTAAACCCCAGCGAGCCAGCCCTTCCTCAAATTTATAAATCTTCCCGCCTATAGCGGTTTCTCTTTCCTTGGATTGCAATGGTGCCATTTCTCCGGTATCAACAAGTATCTTCTTATCTCCGCCTTCCAGATACCAGCAATAAATGGGAATGGTATAAGGTTCTCCATACCCATATTGATAAGTCATCATACCTTTGTCAAATGCCTTTGTTCCCATCACAATGGGATGTATTTTATATTGGGTTGGTTTGTCCATATCATCCTCCTATAAACTTATTCTTATCATCTCTGATCTATTTTATCAATATCCATCCTTAAATTTCTGGATATATAAACTCTGATAACCAGAAATTTCGGTTACAATTTTTATAAAAAAGCTATTGACTTTTCATAGTAACTATGATAATTTTGCTAACCGGCAAAAAGAAAAAGTCTGTTTGAGTAGTTATAGCAGGTAGGGTTTAGAGGAGAAATAATTTTCTATTGACATTTAAATTCATATCTTTATAATAGTTCAATAGTTTAACCAATTATCCAGGCGGGGGAAGAAAGGTAAACGCTATATGAGCGAATCAGTGAGTTTGGATTGGGATACAAAAGAAAAATTAATTGCCAACATAAATGACTGGAAAAAGAAGTTTATTGATATCCGTGAATTAGTCCCCTCTGATGACGGTGAGAAAATAGCCGCTGTAGTCCAACCGGAAAAAGGAAAGTTTACTACCTGCGTAAATGGAGATGTCTGGGAAGAAATATTTGAAAGGGTATACTCGCTTAAATTCAAACCCGATAATCAGCTTATATCTTTAACATACAGAGATTATGTATGGGCTTTAGCTGTTGATCATGAGAAATGGGAAGAAACGTTCGATTTTATATGGAATCTGACCTTAACGCAGGATGGAAAAGGTATCGCCGTGAACATCAAACGGGATCCACAACTTGGAGCTGCATTAAATGGACAAGTGTGGGAGAATCTGTATATGGATGCGAGACATCTTGCCGTAAGTCCGGATGGAAAGAAGACGGCATCCTGTATTCAGACACAACAGATGAAGACATTAGATATTTTTACCTATCAGAAAGGTATCTGGACTGTTGCAATAGATGGAACTCCCTGGGAAAAAACATTCTGGAGTATCTGGGGTCTTGTCTTCAGCGCTGACAGTAATCATGTAGCTGCATGTGTCAGGACGGGCTTTGCTCAATACAATATTGCTGTAGATGGAAACACATGGGAAGGCCCATTCGGGTTAGTCTGGGAGCCGATTTTCAAGCCCAACAGCAACGATGTGGTTGCACCGATCAGAACGCCGAAAGGCACAACACTCGCAATGAATGGAAAGCCAATTTGGGGGTTTTTCTTTAACGTATGGCGTCAAAAGTACAGTCCTGACGGTCAAAAAATAGCTGCGGTTGTCGTCCCTGCATTTCCAATGTGGACAATAGCAGTAGATGGTAAACCCTGGGATATCAAATTCACTGATGCAGTGTTATCTCCTGTTTTCAGTCCTGATAGCAAGAGAGTTGCCGCAGTAGTGAAAGACAACAACAGATGGACCGTTGCCGTAGATGGTACGCCATGGTCTGAAAAATTTGACAACGTTTGGGATCCGGTTTTCAGCCCTAACAGTGATACAATGGTGGCAAAGGCTGAGAGAAATGGTAAATATTTTATCGTTGTTGACGGCAAGGTGAGTAAGAAAGGATATGAATCTCTCTGGAATCCCATCTTCAGTCCTGATGGGAAAAAGTTATTAATACGATGTGTTGATGGTGGAAAATATTATCGTAGAGTGGTTCCAATAAATGAACTATAATGCAGGGAGTAAAAAATGTATGATTTTATAAAAGATCCATCATTATATAATTTCGTAAGAGGCCCTTTGGTATGGCTTGCATTCATCATATTTATTGGAGGAAGTATTTATCGGTTAAGGTCTATGATTTTGCTGGCAAAGAAAGAGAAGGTAGTATATCCCTACATGGATTTAAAATTGAGCCTGCGTTCTCTTTTACACTGGTTCATTCCTTTTTATAGTCGTAATTGGCGTTTACGGCCTGTAATGACTATCGTAACCTTTCTTTTCCATATCGGTCTTGTAATACTTCCCGTATTTCTTCTTGCCCATAATGTCCTGATACGTGAATCCTGGGGGATAAGCTGGTGGACGGTTCCCGAAGGCCTATCCGACTTAATAACCATTATTGTTATCGGTTGTTGTCTCTTTTTCTTCCTGAGAAGGATTTTTGCCCCGGAGGTACGTTTTGTTACCTTTGCTGATGATTACCTAATCCTGTCTATTGCATTTTTACCTTTCATCACAGGTTTCCTCGCTTATCATCAGTGGCTCCTTCCTCATAAAATCATGGTTATACTCCATATGATTTTTGGCTCTCTTATGTTGATAGCGATTCCCTTTACAAGGCTTGGCCACATGCTTTACTTCTTCCTCACAAGGGCGTATATGGGTTCTGATCAAGGGTATCGCCATTCAAAGGACTGGTAAATTACTTAATGGAGGATTTTATAAATGGCTGAAGCAAGCGTCAAAGAAAATGTTAAAAAAGAAGATTGGCTAAAGCTGAAGCGGAAACCTGTTTCTGATCCAGGCTTTGATGAAACCGTTAAAAATCTCACACCGGAAAAGATAGAAAAGGTAGTAAATGCTGTTTTGAATATTGGGAAAAACGCAGCACGGTTCATGGCACCCCTGGAAACCTGCATTCACTGTGCGCTCTGTTCTGAGGCATGCCATTGGTATCAGTCCCATGGTAAAGATCCCACGTATGCACCTGTAGCTAAGGTTAAAATGACCCTTTGGGAGCTTATCAAGAGAAAAGGAAAGGTAAGCCCCGAATTCATGAAACAGGTTGCAAGGATTGTCTTTTGTGAATGCAATCTCTGCCGTCGTTGCAGCATGTATTGTCCCTTTGGGCTGGATATAGCATATCAGCTTGGCATGGTCCGCCGCATATGTTTTATCCTCGGGTTAGTTCCCCAAAATATACTGGATCAGACCCATAGCCTTTCAGCTACATTAACCCAGTTGTGGATCACCCAGGGTGACTGGATTGATACCATGCAATGGCAGGAGGAGGAAGTAAGAGCGGATATAAAAAATGTTCGCATCCCTATTGATAAAGAAGGGGCAGATGTTATGTGGTGCCCTCTCGGCACTGAACCGAAAGTAGCTACGTATCATATTGCCCGTACAGCAAAAATCATGAATGTTGCCGGAATTGACTGGACTGTGGCTGCACAGGATGGTTGGGACAGTGCAAACATGGGGATGTTCATCCGTGACATGGAGACGATGCAGAGGGTTGTACGGGGAATTTATGACAATGCCATGAGGTTAAAGATCAAACGAGTAGTGCTGACCGAGTGAGGGCATCCACTGAATGCCACATGTTATGTGGCACCGCCGCTGATGGGATGGAAGGATAGTCCGATAGAAACATTGCATCCTATTGAGTTTTACTATGAACTTGTCAGCACTGGAAAAATAAAGATAGATAAAAATAAGAAGATTAAAGGTCCTATTACCATTCAGGATCCGTGTAATCTTGTTAGGCTTAGAGGCAGAGCAGAGATGATTAGGTACCTTGTTGGAGAGACATGTGAGGGTCCTATTATAGAAATGCAACCGAACCGCGAACATAATTATTGCTGTAATGGCGGTGGAGGGGGAAATGCCATCGGCGCTCCATGGAAGGCTAACAGATGTGAGGGAGCCCGGATAAAGGCTGAGCAAATTAAGGCTACGGGGTGTCATAATATTTGCGCCCCGTGTCATAACTGTTATACCAGCATCAATGATGTAATAAAGTTTTACAATCTTGAAGGTCATGCAATGTTTATGGATGAACTATTAGCTGAAACTATGGAAGTTCCCGATGAATTTAAAGTTGGTGAATAAGACCGGAAGGAAAAGGAAGAGGATATGAACAAAAAGTTATTATTTTTTGTAATATGCGCATGTCTTCTGTTTGTTGTTATCAACGGGTTTCGCAGTGTTTATTCTGTGGAAGCTCCTGTAATAATTAAGAAAGTGATAGAGAGCAAGCCTGTGAAACCTGACAATAAAATCGGCATCGCTCATACGGAAATCTTCGGTGTCTTACAACGGCCGCAGGTAATATTTGATCACAATAAACATACCGAGGCATTTAAAAAGGAAGGCAAAAAAGAAGGGGAAGGGTGCGATACATGCCACCCTCTCAATAAAGAAAAGGATCTTATCTTGTTCGATTTTCCTAAAAAGCTTGAGGGAAAAGACAAAGACTCAGTGATGAATTCTTACCATGACGCATGCATTAACTGTCATAAAGAAAGGTTAATAGCAAAAAAGAAGGCCGGTCCGGTTATATGTGCGGATTGCCATGCTGAAAAGCTTCAATCCGTCGAAATCAAATATCCCGTCTTTGAATTTGATTTTCAAGTTCATAACACTCATGTTAAGAAGCTGAAAGAGAAAATAGGCAAAGATGACTGTAGCCTATGTCATCATTCATACGACATTCATGAAGAAGATGAATCTTTAAGATTAGTATATGAAGAAGGAACTGAGGAATCCTGTTACTATTGTCATGAATTTGGGAAGAAAAAAGGTCCTGAGTTAACTGCCATAACAAGTGCTGCTTCTAAAAAAGGGCTTTCGATAAGGGAAGCTTCACATATAAGATGCTTGAACTGTCACTTATATTATACCTTAAAACAAGAGAAACCAAGTCCTACAGGGGAGAAAAAAGTAGGCCCTATTGTCTGCACAAAGTGCCATACAGGAAAGTATAAAACAATTGCTGAACTTGCGAAGATTCCCCGACCCGACCGTGACCAGCCGGAGAAACCCTTAATAGAGATCGAAAATGCCAGGATGAAGGGGGTTTCTTTTGATCATAAGTTGCATGAAAATAATTCAAAGACCTGTCGGGATTGCCACCACGAAACTTTGAATGCATGCAAGAAGTGCCATAATATTATGGGCAGTCCTGACGGAAAATGGGTGAGTACTGCCAACGCATATCATGACATATCCTCTGGAAAAAGCTGTGCGGGCTGCCATAGAGTCAAGAAATCGGATAAGAATTGTGCGGGGTGCCACTACTACCTGTTGCCGGTCGATTTGCATACAATGAATCCGAAGAAAGAGCTCTGTTCCGTCTGTCATACCGGTAAAAAGGAACGTCTATCTACACCCCGTCTGACGGTTTCCGGGCTTGATACGAAAACAGTCAAAAAAGAAGTGGAGATTAAGACCCTGGAAAAAGAATTTGACCCGGCCAAGTTCCCGCATCTCAAGATTATCGAGAAGTTCGTCAAAATCTCTAATGACAGTAAAATGGCAAGCTATTTCCACAGGAAGTTGCAGACCATCTGCGATGGCTGCCACCATCAGAGCCGCGCTGAAGCTGAGCTCAAGAAAGACACTCCGCCGAATTGCAGGAACTGCCATACTATTACTTTTGACCCTGTGCATCTGAATAGACCGAGGCTGCTCGCTGCCTATCATCGCCAGTGTATAAGCTGCCATAATCAGATGAACCTCGAAAAGCCCAGAGAGTGTAAAGAGTGTCACAAAGAAAAAGCTGTACGGCCTGTTGATATAGTTCCGAACCCTCCGGGGTACGAAACCCGTTAAGATGGGAAGGAGATGAAATGATCCATATTTATATTTTTGAACAACTATTTACGTCAAAAGGTTTTGAATATGCGATAGCGGTTTTAGCTATGTTTGTATTCATATGGTTTTATTTCATTTTGAGTACAAAGAGACAATAATGTCATGGAGGCTAATCTATGAGTATTAGCAGAAGAGAATTCCTAAAGCGGACAGCAGCGATCGCAGGGACTGTCTTACTTGGCAACGGTGTTGCCGCTCACGCGTCTGAAAAACCTGACCAGAGTATTCTGTCGACCGGAAACACCGCAAATGAAAGGAATTGGAAGATATGGGCTGAGAGAAATAAATTGCATATTCCTGAAGAACGGCATGGTGTACTTGTCGATACGACCGTTTGCATCGGATGCCGAAGATGCGAGTGGGCCTGTAATGACTGGAATAAGAATCCGAACCGTCCGATAAAAGAATTTGAGGCGTCAGTAAATCAGAAAAAATCCGTCTTTGATTCCGTCAGGAGAATGCATGCCGGGAACTTTACCGTGGTCAACCGGTTCATCAGCTCTAAAGACGGGAAACCTATATATGTTAAAAGACAGTGTATGCACTGTGATGACCCGGGTTGTTTGTCTTCATGCTTTGTTGATGCATACAGAAAAACTCAAGAAGGATCTGTTCTCTATAATCCCGGCCTATGTGTCGGATGCCGCTATTGTATGATTGCTTGTCCTTTTGATGTTCCGGCGTACGAGTATTATGCACCACTTAATCCTCAGATTACGAAATGTACTCTCTGTTACGACAGAATAACAAAAGAAGGTGGTGTGCCGGCCTGTGTTGGGATCTGTCCGGCCGAAGTGATGAGATTTGGGAAGAGAGAAGACCTGATTAATCTGGCACATGGAAGGATTAGAAATAATCCTGGGAAATACGTTGATCATGTTTATGGAGAGCATGAAGTAGGAGGCACAAGCTGGCTTTATCTTTCTGCAGTTCCTTTCGACGAAATTGGTCTCAGAACAGACATCGGAAAAACACCGATACCAAAACTTAGCAAAGGGTATCTCTTCGGAGTAAAGATGTTTGAAATAATCGGTGCCTGGCCTCTTGTTTTTGGGGCCTATTATGCTATATCAAAGGCTCGTAAGAAAGCACAAGATAGCCACGAAACATCTGCGGAGAAGAAGGGAGAAGGACATGGCGGAAAACACTAATACCTGGGTGAGAGAAAAGATATTTCTTGGGATGACACCGCGGGATTATATCATCAGTCTTTTCAATGTCCCCAATTTAATCGCCGCGGTTATTCTGGCTCTTGCAGTTTCAGTAATGATTTGGCGACTCTTTTTCGGACTTGGCCCGTCTACGAATCTTTCGGATAACTATCCCTGGGGGTTATGGATAGGATTTGATATACTTGTCGGGATTGCCCTGGCCGCACCGGGTCTTACCCTTGGGACAGCAGTGCATCTCTTCGGGATGAAGCAGTATCATCACTTTGTCCGGCCGGCTATTCTTTCAAGTCTCCTTGGGTATATCTTCGCAGTATTTGCGCTTATGTTCGACCTCGGTCGTTATTACCGTATGCCCTACCTCTTAGGCGGGTCATGGGGATTTCCCTCTATACTGTTCCTAATAGGTTGGCATTTCTTCCTTT
>Ga0299912_10001725_pt1 | contig 17658 bp, 13 predicted proteins | sample RVTome_2_FD_207667 | JGI IMG/M metagenome (GOLD analysis project Ga0299912, IMG submission 207667) | Soil microbial communities from uranium-contaminated site in the Upper Colorado River Basin, Wyoming, United States - RVT95D214 (version 2) ... | reverse complement strand
CCGCGGCGCTCAGGGCGGCCGGCGGCAACGTGGCCGCCGCGGCCCGGGCACTGGGCGTCGACCGCGCCAACCTGCACCGGCGCCTGCAGCGCCTGGGGCTGAAGGACTGAGCGGAGCCGCTGTCGCGGGCACAACAGGAGCGTGTGCGCGGCACACGGCCTGCGGGCGGGAGAGCCGAGATCGGGCTTGAGAATAGGAGGCTAAGGTTTTGTCGAATGGCGAGAAACAGCGATGACCGCGCGAGGGCGACGCCGGGCGCGGCCCTTGCGGAAGGGGAGACAAAACCCCCGGCCCTGGAGTATCGCCATGGAGACCAGCCAGAGTTTCCGCCCCCAGAACCGCAGCCGCTTCTCGGCCTGGATCCGCCGCAGCCGGCGCCTCGCGCTGCCCGGGCTGCTGTCGATGCTCGCCACCCTGCTGTTGCCGCTGCCGCTCTGGGCCTTGACCCCCACGGCGCCGGAGACGGCCCCCGCCTGGTGGCCGCAGGTCAAGGACGACTGGGACGAGGCCTGGGAGCGGGCCTGGTCCCGCGAGGCGCGCGAATTCGAGTTCGCCGAGGATGAGGCCGGGCGCCGCGAAGGCGAAGGCGACTGGCTGCGCGAGGAGGGCGGCTTCGTGCACTTCCGCTACGCGGATGAAGGCTACGCGGATGTGGAACTCACCGGCGACTGGCTGGACTGGGACCGGCTGCCCATGGACTTCCTGCCGGAAGAGCGGTGCTGGGCGCTCAGTCTCGCCCTCGAGCCCGGCCTTCATCACTACCGCTTCATCGTCCGGGACGAGGAGGGCGAGTGGGAGGCCATCGATCCGGCCAACACCGAGGCCCAGCGCCTGGACGAGGTCGGCTGGGTCTCCGTGCTCGTCACCGGCGGCTGGGACGACGGGGAGCGCGAGAGCTGGCGCGAAGAGCGCGCGACCTGGCGGCGCCTGCGCGCCGAGCTGGCCCGTGACGACGGGGCGCCGCAGTTCCCCTGCGCGGAGCAGCGCTGCGACCAGGACGGGACCCTGGGTGCCTACCTCGACTACCAGCGCGTGGACGGCTTCGTGTTCGGCTTTGCCCCCCAGCATCTGGCCGAGTCCGACTTCGAGCTCTCGGTGCAGGGGCTGATCGGCTACGGCTTCGAGAGCGAGCGCTGGAGCGCCGGCCTCACGGTGCTGCAACCCCTAGTGCCGGGCCAGCGGCTCTGGCTCAAGTTGCAGGTAGCCAGCGGCACCACCTACGCGCCGCGCACCGGCATCGGGGATCTCGAGAACCTCCTGGCCGTCGCCCTCCTGCGCGAGGACTACCGCGACTACTTCCGCCGCGAGGGGGCGGCCGCGAGCCTGGTCGCCGCCGCGCCGGCCTGGCTGCGCGTGGAGGGGGGCCTGCGCAGCGAGGACCACGAGGCCATGCGCAACACGGCTACCTGGTCCGTGCACAGCGGCCGCTTCCGGCCGAACCTGCCCGTCGACGAGGGCACCTTGCGCAGCGTCTTCGCCAGCCTGCGCCTGGGCACGCCGCTCAACCACATCGCCGTGGCCTGGGAGCGGGCGGGCGAGGATGTCCTCGGCGGCGACTTCGACTTCTCGCTCGCGGAGGCGACGCTGCGCGGCCGCGTGCCGCTGGGCGAGGCGCAGCACCTGGACCTGCGGGTCAAGGGCGCCAGCAACCTGCGCGGCGCCCTGCCGCTGCAGCGGCGCTTCCTGCTCGGCGGCCTGGGCAGCGTGCGCGGCTACGACTACCAGTCGCTGCTGGTCGCGCATCCCGAGGGGCCTCAGGCGCTCTACGGCGGCGAGCGCATGCTGCTGGCAAACCTCGAGTACGGCTTCGGCCTCCTCGACGAGTTCGACCTCTTCGCCCTCTACGACGCCGGTATGGCCTGGGCGGACCGGGATGCGGACATCGAGTTCGCGGATCTCAAGGACAGCGCGGGCCTCGGCCTGGGCAGCGCCGACGCCGGCCTGCGCCTGAACATCATGCGCTCGCTGGACGGCAGCGACGAGACCGTGTTCGAGCTGCGCCTAGAGCGGGCTTTCTGATGCCGCGCCCAAGGGGAGGGGGGATTGCGTTCACGCTCATGCTCGCGGGCCTCGCCCTCATGACCGTGGCCGCGCGCCCCGCGGCCGGCGAGCCCGTCCTGCTCCTGACGGGTGCCAGGCTCGCCGGCGCCGAACTCCAGGTGGAGGTCGCCCTCGAGGGCTTCGTCGACGACGAACTGCAAGAGAGCCTCGATGCCGGGCTGCCGGCGGCGCTGCTCCTGCGCTGGCGGCTCTATGAGCGACGGCAGGGTTGGTGGGACCGCGAGCTGGCGGGCGGGCTCCTGCGCCAGCGTCTCTTCTATGACGTGCTCGAGGCGCGGTACACCCTCTTCGACGCGCGCGGGCGGCGCCTCGCCCACTGCGCCGACGCGCGGGCGCTCGCCACCGAGCTCGCCAAGCCGCGCGCGCAAACCCTGCTGCTGCCGGCGCTCCTGCCGGCCGGCGTCAGCGTCGAGCTTGCGATCGAGGCACGGCTGGAGCCGCTCACGGCGGCCGAACTCGCCGAGCTCGAGCGTTGGCTGGCCGGCGGCGACGCGCGCGGCGCGCCGGGCCTCCTCGGCGGGCTGCGCGGCGGCTCCGAGCGCCTCCTGCGCCGCATGGCCGGCCTCTCCAGCCGCCAGGCGCAGGCCCGCTGCGCCGTCGAGCGCCTGCCCTAGGCACCCCTCGCCATCGGGCTCGCCAAGCTCGCCGGTACCTGCTAGGCTCCCGCCCCGAATCGACAAGGCGGAGGCGGCGTGCTCAGCGACATCCATCTCGGCAGCACCCATCCCCTGGGCGCAAGCCTGCAGGCGGGCGGCGTCAACTTCGCGATCTACTCGCGGCACGCCCAGTGCCTGGAGCTGCTCCTCTTCGACGGTCCCGAGGACCCGGCGCCCGCGCGCGTGATCCACTTGGACGCCCGCCGCCACCGCACCGCCGACTACTGGCACGTGCTGGTCAAGGGCCTGGGCGCGGGGCAGGTCTACGGCTGGCGGGCCCACGGCCCTTTCGCGCCCGCGCGCGGGCTGCGCTTCGACGGCGAAAAGGTCCTGCTCGACCCCTACGCCCGCGCAGTAGTGATGGGCGCCGCCTACGACCGCGTGGCCGCCATTCGCCCCGGCGACAACTGCGCCCACGCGCTGCGCTCGGTGGTGGTGGACGCCCGCGGCTACGATTGGGAGGGCGACCGGCCGCTGTGCCGGCCCTACGGCGAGACGCTCATCTACGAGCTGCACGTGGGGGGCTTCACGCGCCACGAGAACTCGGGGCTGGCGCCCGCGCTGCGCGGCACCTATGCCGGCCTCGTCGAGAAGATCCCCTACCTGGTTGAGCTCGGCGTCACGGCGGTGGAGCTGCTGCCCGTTCAGCACTTCGACCCCCTCGATGCGCCGCCGGGACGGATCAACTACTGGGGCTACAGCCCGCTGGCCTTCTTCGCGCCGCACGGCCCCTACAGCTCGCGGCGCGATCCGCTGGGGCCCGTCGACGAGTTCCGCGACATGGTCAAGGCCCTGCACCGGGCCGGTATCGAGGTGATCCTCGACGTCGTCTTCAACCACACGGCCGAGGGCGATGAGCGCGGCCCCACGCTCTGCTTCAAGGGCCTGGACAACGGCGCCTACTACATCGCCGGCGACACGCCGGCGCGCTACGCCAACTACACGGGCTGCGGCAACACGATCAACGCCAACCACTCGGTGATGCGCCACCTCATTCTCGACAGCCTGCGCCACTGGGTGGCCGAGATGCACGTGGACGGCTTCCGCTTCGACCTCGCCTCGGTGCTCAGCCGCGACGGCAAGGGCAAGCCGCGCGAGAACGCGCCTATCCTCTGGTCCATCGACTCGGATCCGGTGCTGGCGGGCAGCAAGCTGATCGCCGAAGCCTGGGACGCAGCGGGCCTCTACCAGGTGGGCTCCTTCACCGGCGAGCGTTTCGCCGAGTGGAACGGCCCCTTCCGCGACGACCTGCGCCGCTTCCTGCGCGGGGATGGGGGCCTCGTGCCCGCCCTCGCCCTGCGCCTGGCCGGCAGCCCGGACCTCTACGCCAACCCGGCGCTGGAGGCCAACCGCAGCATCAACTTCGTCACCTGCCACGACGGCTTCACCCTGGCCGACCTGGTGAGCTACGCCCAGAAGCACAACGAGGCGAACGGCGAGGGCAACCGCGACGGCTCGGACGACAACTTCAGCGCCAACCACGGCGTCGAGGGGCCGACGAGCGACGCGCGCATGCGCGCCCTGCGCGCGCGCCAGGTACGCAACTTCCTGGCCGTCTTGCTCACCGCCCAGGGCACGCCGATGCTGTCGATGGGCGACGAGCTGGGGCGCAGCCAGCGAGGCAACAACAACGCCTACTGCCAGGACAACCCGCTGGCCTGGCTGGACTGGTCGCTGCTGGCCGCGGGCCCCAGCCTGCACGCCTACGTGCGCGACCTGGCCGCCTACGCGCGCTCGCTGGGCATCTTCCGCGACGAGCGCTTCTGGCGGGAGGACGGCGCTGGCGGGACGCTGATCCAGTGGCACGGCACGAAGCTGGGCGTGCCGGACTGGTCGGCGGACTCGCACAGCCTGGCCTGCACGCTCAGCCGCGCGGGCGAGGGGGAGTGGGTGCACCTGTGCTTGAATGCCTGGCGCGAGGCCCTCAGCTTCGAGCTGCCGCCGCCGCCGCCCGGGCGCGCCTGGCACCGCGTCCTCGACACCAGCCTGCCGCCCGGCGAGGACCTGCGCCTGCCCCCCGCCGCGCCCGCCCTGCCCGGCGGTAGCTACCGGCTGGCCGATCGCAGTGTCGCCCTGCTCCAGGCGTTGCCGGTGGCGCCGGCCTGAGCGCCGCGCTCGCTCAGAACGCCGTCGACAGCAGCAGGCGGGCGATGCCGGCCTCGGCCTCGCCGCCCGCGCCGTCCTCGCTGCGAATCGCACTCAACTCGAGACTCAGTGCCGTGCGCGGACCCAGGTCACGGCTGCCGCCCAGGGTCAGCACCTGCTTGTCGCAATCGCGCGCGCAGCGGCAGGCGCCGACGATGGCGCTGCCCTCCAGTTGTTCGCGGATCCAGGTGCCGCCCAGCTCGAGGCGGGTGCCGGCTTGCGGCTGCAGGCTGAGCAGGGCGCCCGTGCTGCGCGCCGTGGCCAGGCTCGTGCCCGTCGCCGGCCGCTCGCAGCGGGTGAGTCGCTTGTGGAAGAGGGCCAGCCCCCAGCGCTCCCGGCGTGTGCTGGCCGCGAAGCGCCAACCCTCCGTGTTGGGCAGGTAGGAGAGCGCCCGGTACTCGGCGCCGTAGTCGGGGCCCAGGCGCAGCCAGGCGGCGGCAAGCCGCAGGGCGCCGGGAAGCGCGGCCTGCAGCTCGCCGCGATAGGCCCAATCGCTGACCGCCTGCCCGCGGGCATCGACGCGGTCCACACGCGTGCTGCTGCGGGTCGCCTCCTGCTCGGCGGCGAGGCCGCCGGCGAGGGGCGTCGCCAGGAGCAGGCCGTAGACCTCGCCGAGGTGGACGAAGCTGCGCTCGTCGCCGGCATACAGCGGCCAGTCGGCGGAGCCGCCGTCCTCGTTCGCGGCGACGTAGTGGAGCTTCAAGGACGCCCGCTGTCCGCGAGCGACCCGCGGCCGCCACTCGAGCTGCCCGCCGAGCAGATCCTGGCGATAAGCGAGGGGTGGATCGGCGTCGCCAGCGAAGGCCTGGGCGCGACGGGGACGGCCGTAGAAGAGGGTCGCGCTCAACCAGGGCCGCGGGGCGGCGCTGAGTCGCAGGCCCTCGACGGTCAGCTCCGGGCCGAGCGCGTCCAGGGCCTCGAGGGCCAGCGCGTGGCTCGTCGTCCCGCAGGCGCCACAGCCGCCGGCGCCGCCGGTGCCGGCCACGGGCGGGTTGTCCGCGAAGTCCCAGCGCTGGAGCGTCAGCGGACTGAAGTGGAGCGCGGTCCACCCCAGGCGGGCCGACCAGGTCGAGCTGCCGTACTCCGCGAAGGCGCTGCCCCGTTCGCTGGAGAGGTACTCGGGGCCCTGGGCGAGCAGCGCGATGGGTTCGTTGCTCAGGCGCAGGAAAGCGCCGGCGCGCAGGCGGGGCGAGAGCTGGGCGGTCAACTCGTAGCGCAGGCGAAAGAGCAGATCGGCCAGCGGCCGCAGAGCCTCGCCGTAGGCGCCGCCCGGGCTGCAGGCGCAGAGCGCGGGCTCGCCGGGGCAGGGGCCGTCGGCGAGGGCGTCGTCCACACTCACGACGAGGGCGGCGAGACGAAGTTGCCCACAGCTGCTTAGCTGAGGATAGGCCGCGGGCGCGGGCGCGGTGCCGAGGCTCGGGCCGGGCGCGGAGCGAGCTGGCGCCGCGGCGGGGACGGCCGCCAGCGCGGCTTGAATGGCGGCGACCGCGTCGGGCTGCTTGTCCAGGACGCGGATCAGAATGCGCCCGTCGCCGTCCAGTAGCGCGAAGGCGAAGCTGCTGCCCACGGCGCCCAAGGCGGCGCTGAACTGCCCGCGGGGATCGTGGAGGAGGGGGTAGTCCAGCCCCTGCTCCTGCGCGAAAGCCGCGGCGTCCCAGGGGTCGGGATCGTCCACGGCGCCGACGATGCCCAGTTCGGGGAAGGTGCTGGCCAGCGCGGCCGTTTCGGCCACGTTCCGGAGGCAATCTTCGCAGTTGGTGTCCCAGAGAATGAGGACGAGCGGGGCTGTGGGCGAGAGGAGAGGGCGCAGGCTGCTTCGCTCGGACTGCCCGAGGCGAGTGAACTCGGCGTCGAGGAGAGCGGGCGGAAGCGCGGGCTGAGCCGCCGCAATCGCCGCCAGCGAGTTGAAAAGAAGAGCAAGCACCGCCCGTTGCATCGCGCCCCCCCACGCCCAGGCCGCCCAGGATTGGCGGGTGGCCCTCTTCCCAGACCGGCAGTCTAGCACGAATCTCGGGCTGGCACAGCCCCTTGACCGCAGCGGCGATGCTATACTTGGCAGACCATTTCGCCCGCCGGCGAAGAGAGGAGGCCAGATGATCCCCAGTCGCGCATGCTTGTCCCTGGGCAGCTTGCTCGCCGCCTTGCCCGCTGTGGCTTCGGTCCAGTTTGACGCGGAGTACAGCCTGCCCGCCCACGGCGAGAGCATCCTCGTCGACGGCCACTCGGTGCCCTGCCTTGCCGATCTCAATGCCGATGGCTACGTCGATCTCCTCGTCGGCGAGGGAAGCGGGCTCTTCCCGGGCCGGGTCCGGCTCTATCTCAACGAGGGCCTGCCGGGACCGCCGAGCTTCGGCGACTACAGCTACCTCCAGTCGACCGAGGGAGAGATCAGCTACCCCGGTGGCTGATGCCTGGGCCTGGCCCCGCGCGTCGCGCGGTGGAACAGCGATGAGCTCCCCGACCTGCTCCTGGGCACGAGCGACGGTTACGTCTACATCCATCTGAACGTGGGCACGGCCGAGGCGCCGCTCTTCGACACCGGCGGGCGCGTGCAGGTCGGACCGCCCGGCGCCAAGTTCGACCTTATGGTCGGCTCCCGGGCGACGCCCTGCATCGTGGACTGGAACGAGGACGGCTTCTACGACCTGCTGGTCGGTGCCCTCGACGGCAAGCTCCGCCTCTATTACAACGAGGGCGGCGGCCTGCCGCCGGACCTGCGGCACACGCTCTTCGTCGCGGACGCCTACGGCGACCTGGTCGTGCCCTATGGCTACTCGAGCCCGACAATGGCGGACTTCGACGGGGACGGAGTGAAGGACCTCATCGTCGGCAATGCCGAGGGCGAGCTCTACTTCTATCGGAACATGGGCAGCCAGGCGGCGCCGGCCTTCATCGCCGGCTCGCGCTGCGAGAGCCTGAGCCAGCCCATCGATCTCGGCGTCCAGGGCCGCGCGCGGCCCTTCGCCTGCGACTGGGACGGCGACGGCCGCCAGGATCTGCTCTCCGGCTCGAGCCAGGGCAAGGTGCACCTCTTCATCGGCCTGCCCAATGCCGTGGCGGCGCCGCCGCTCGCGGCAGCGGGACTGACACTCGAGGCGCCCTGGCCGAATCCGGCCAGCCCGGTCAGCAGTCTGGCCTTCACGCTCGTACGGGAGGCCGCGGTCGATCTGGGCGTGTTCGACCTGCGGGGCCGCCGTCTCGCGACTCTGCTCGCGGAGACGCGCGGCGCCGGCCGTCACGTCATCCGCTGGCAGGGCCTGGACGACGACGGGCGCGTACTTGCGTCCGGCGTCTATCTGCTGAAGCTCCAGGCGGATGGGGAGCAGGCGAGCGCGAAGCTGCTGCTCCGTCGCTGAGGAGCCAGGTGCCCCGACGGGTGACGCCGGATCGCTGCGAAAAAGAGCGCTCGCTCTGAATCAATGCGCGGCTTGCGGGATCCCATCCGCGGCCGGCCGGCCGACCGGCCGAACGTGGGGGGCTGCAAGTATGGTGCGAGTCCGTGGCGCGTGGGCCGCAATCCTGAGTCTCGTTGTCTGCGCGGGGACAGCGCTGGCCGATCCCCCCGTGGAAACTTGGCGCTACTACCGGCCCGGCAACACCGGCATCCAGGGCGACTACCCGGGGGCGATCTGGATCGCTCCGGACGGTGATCCCACTATCGGCGGCTACGACCCCAGCTTCGAGGAAGGCGGCTTCGCGAAGTTCATCCAGAGCGAGGATCGCTGGGCGAACTACTCGAACATCGACTACCCCGCGATCGGGCACCCCGACGAACAGGGGTGCGTGCGGGTGACCGACATCATCGCCGACGCCACGGGCAAGCTGTGGATGGGGACCTGGCTCGGGGCGCTCACCTTCGATCCCGCGGTCGGCCCCAGCTCGCTGACCCGCTACGGCCCGGACAACTCAGCCCTGGCGGCCGACAGGGCCTTCGACCTCGAGCGGGCGCCGGACGGCACCCTGTGGTTCGCCAACAACGGCTGCGTCCGCTTCAATCCGGCCACCAACACCTGGACGCAGTGGGCCACGGGCAATGTGCTCCTCGCCGCGCAGCCCAAGCCGGGCGGGGGCTACTACGTCTGGTCGGCGGATGCCTACTACGGGTACGTCTTCCGTTTCGATAGCGCCACGCAGGCCTGGACCACGCTGCCCTTTCCGCCCGTGCCGGGGGACATCGCGGGCATGCCCGGCAAGGACTGCGTGGACGACGCGGGCAACTTCTGGGCGCTGCGCCTGGTCCCGGCAGGCGGCTGGGAAACGCTGGAGTACCGGCGGCCCGACGGCAACTGGGTGGCGCCGGCCCCACCCTATCCCAGCGCGAGCTACAACATCGCGGCCTTCCGCGCCTTCGGGAGCGCGCAGGCGCTGCTTGCCGACGGCAACGGGGACGTCTGGCGTTTCAACGGCAGCGTCTGGCAGAGTCTCGGGCAATGGCGCCCGGGGCCGAACACCATGGACGTGACCATCGACGGCGCTGGCAACGTCTGGGCCTGCGGCGTCGGCGGCGCCGGCAAGCGCGATGCGACGACCGGAACGTGGCAGCGCTACCGCGTCACCAACACGAGCAACTACGACCAGTTCAATCGCGACCTGACGATCGCCGCCAACGGTGACGTCTACACCGGGGCCAACGCCGGGGCTGGAATCGGCGGCATGGTGCGCTTCGATGGATCGCGCTGGACGGGCTGGAACCCGCTCACCTACGGGCTCGGCTACGACTGGCCCTTCCCCAACGACTACTGCGAGGCACTCGCGTACCGGCCCTCGAACGGGCGCGTCGCGGTCTCACCGCTCGAGTGGCTCTATGGCATCCACGAGTGGACAGGGTCGGGCTTCCAGCCGCTGCCCGGAGTGGATGGCGCGGTGCGGCTGTGCGAGGACTCGCAGGCCCGGCTCTGGGCCCTCGGGGAGTACTACAGCCTCCACTACCGCGGTGAAGCTGGCTGGACCTCGGTGCCGATCGTCGGCTGGGGCGCCAAGCTCCAGCCGGACCCGACGCGGCCCGGCACGGTCTGGGCCGCCACGGGAAACGAGCTCCTGCGCACGGACGGCGCGTATCGCTTCTCGCGCACGATTGAGGACTTCCCGGAGCTGGAGCCGATCAGCGATCAGTTCAGCGGCCTGGCCGTCGCCGCCAACGGCATCGCCTGGATCGGGAGCTGGACCCCGAACGGCGCCACGGGCGGCGGCGAGCTGATCCGCGTGGACGCGAGTGCCGGCACCTACCAGATGTTCCGCTACGATACGGGTTGGCCGTTTCCCGGCCAGTATGTGCAGCCGCTCGCGGTCACGCCAGATGGCCGCCTGTGGATGCAGTACGACAGCGACTACCTCGTCGCCCAGCGGGGACTCTGCTGGTACGACGGCACCAACGTGGGCGTTTTCCCCGCGCCGCCGGGCGGCGAACCGCAGTGGGGCGGTCTGCCGCACGCGGCGATCGATGATCTCGAGGTGCGCGCGATCACGAACGGCTACGAGCTCTGGATGAGCTGCGTGAGCCGTGGGCTCGCGGTGCTCACGGTGCAGTATGCGGATCCCACGGCGGTGGGGCCGACGACCGCGCTGCCGGGGCTCGTGCTCGAGCCGAGCGCGCCCAATCCCTTCCGTGCGGCTACGACCTTCAACTTCAACTTGCCTGCCAGCGACCGCGTCGAGATCGGCGTCTTCGACGTGCAGGGCCGCCGCATCCGCGCGCTGCTGGACGATCGTCTCGCCGGCGGGCGCAATACTGTCACCTGGGATGGCAAGGACGACGCCGGCCAGTCGGTGGTCAGCGGCGTCTACTTCTGCAAGCTGCGGACTTCCAGCGGGGAAGCCACGCAGCGGATGGTCCTCTTGCGCTGATTGTCGCCCGCGGCCAGGCGCGGCTTGCCTGGCCGCGGGCGCTGCTCTACCCTCAGCGGCCATGGCCCTCATCGATCTCAAGCGCGTCTCCCTCGCCCTGGGCGGCCCGCTCCTGCTCGACGGCGTGCAGTTGCAGGTCGAGCGCGGCGAGCGCATCTGCCTGCTGGGACGCAACGGCGCCGGCAAGACCAGCCTGCTTCGCCTGCTCCAGGGCGCGCTGAGCCCGGATGCCGGCGAGATCGCCCGCGCGCCGGGCCTGCGCGTGGGCCTCTTGCCCCAGGAGCTGCCGGAGCCCCTCACCGGCAGCGTGCGCGAAACCGTCGCCGCGGGCTTCGCCGCGGCCGGCCTGCCGCCGGCTGGGCACGAGCAGGCCCACCTGGTGGAGCAGGCCCTCACGCGGGGCGGCCTGGATGGCAACGCCGACCTGGCCACCCTGTCCACGGGCGGCAAGCGGCGGGCCCTGCTCGCCCGCGCCCTGGTTGTGACGCCGGACCTGCTTCTCCTCGATGAGCCCACCAATCACCTGGACATCGACGCCATCGCCTGGCTCGAAGGCGAGCTGCGCCGCTTCACGGGCGCGCTCTTCTTCGTCACCCACGACCGCGCCTTTTTGCGCGCCCTGGCCGGGCGCATCCTGGAGCTGGATCGCGGGCGCCTGCGCAGCTGGGCCTGCGACTACGCCAGCTACCTCGAGCGCCGCGAGGCGATCCTGGCGGCCGAGCAGGCGCAGAACGCCGAGTTCGACCGCAAGCTGGCGGCCGAGGAGGTCTGGCTGCGCCAGGGCATCCGCGCCCGGCGCACGCGCAATGAGGGCCGCGTGCGGGCGCTGGAGCGCCTGCGGGCCGAACGCCTCGCCCGCCGCGAGCGAACTGGGGGCGCTCAGCTGGGTCTACAAGATGCCGAGCGCTCGGGCCGCCTGGTCTTCCGCGCGCGGGGCGTGGACTTCGCCTGGGGCGAGCGGATGATCCTGCGCGGCTTCAGCACGGTCATCACGCGCGGCGACAAGGTGGGCATCCTGGGTCCCAACGGCTCGGGCAAGACCACCCTGCTGCGCCTCATCCTGGGCGAGCTGGCGCCGGATGCCGGCACGGTGGAACTGGGCGCAGGCCTGCAGGTGGCCTACTTCGACCAGCAGCGCAACCAGCTGGACGAGGAGCGCAGCGTGCAGGACAACGTGACCGAGGGCGGTGACATGCTGACGGTCGGTGGGCGCAGCGTGCACGTGACCTCGTATCTCCAGCAGTTCCTCTTCACCCCGGAGCAACTACGCTCGCCGCTCAGCCGCCTCTCCGGCGGCGAGCGCAACCGCCTGCTCCTGGCCCGGCTCCTGGCGCGCCCGGCCAACGTGCTGGTGCTCGACGAGCCCACCAACGACCTGGACCTGGAGACGGTCGAGCTCCTGGAGGAGCAACTAGTGGCCTGGCCCGGCACGCTGCTCCTGGTGAGTCACGACCGCGAGTTCCTGGACAACGTCACCACCAGCACGCTCGTGCTGGAGGGCGAGGGCGCCGTGGCCGAGACGGTGGGCGGCTACTCGGATTGGGCCCGCACCCGGCGCGCGGCGCCCGCGCGCGCCAAGGCGGCCGAGAGCCCGACGCGGCCGCGTGTGCGCCCCGCGCCCGCGCGACGTCTGAGCTGGCAGGAGCAGCGGGAGCTGGAGGCCTTGCCCGGGCGCATCGAAACCCTGGACGCCGAGCAGGGGGACCTGCACGCGCGGCTTGCCGATCCCGCCTACTACCAGCGTGCCGGCGCCCGGGTGGCTCAGGATCGTGCCCGGCTGGAGGCGCTGGAGGCCGAGTTGGCGGCGCTCTACCTGCGCTGGGAAAGCCTGGCGGACAGGCAATCCTGAGGCGGCCGGATGGCGAAGCACCGGGCGCTGGGGGGGGGCAGCCGCGTCCGCGTTGACAGGAGGCCAAAGCGCGTCTAAATTGAGGGGGTGATCCAGGAACCGGGGGCGACCAGGTTTCGACGGGGATCCAAGAAGCTGGAGCTGCATGCCGGGGACTTCTCGATTCAGCCCCGTTACCAAGATCGAGAAAACACAATTGCCAACGATAACTTGGCCCTGGCCGCCTAACTTAGTTAGGTGACCTGCCCGCCTCACTTGCGTCACGGGAGTGGGGGCCGGGTATCATAATCCGCGACTGGTTCCCCGCCGCGTCCGGAGGCGGGGGGCGAGAAACACCGGACTGGCTGCGCGACGGATCGTCTGCCGTCCTCGCGCGCGGCGAGAACCAAAGCTGCGGACTAAGCATGTAGATGCACTGGTGGACGTTTCTTCGGACGCGGGTTCGATTCCCGCCGCCTCCACCGAATCGGGATCCAAGGGGATCCAAGGACGACTCAAGGCCCGCGTAACCGCGGGCCTTTTCGTTTCGGCGTCTCGCGCCCGGCGCCGCCCCGCGGGGGGAACTTGACGCGGGTTCGGCGCTTCCCCATCCTGCTGCGCACGGCGTGCAGCGCCCGAAAGGACGGTTCCTATGCGACCGCTTGCCAGCCTCGCGCTGATCCTCATGCTCGGCCTCCTGGCCGGGCCCGCCTCCGCTGGGCGCCTCTTCGGCGACATCAAGCTGGATGGGAAGCCGCTCGGGGCCGGCGTTCCTGTGAAGGTCACGCTCGCGGCCCCCGCCGGCGCTCCGGGCGCAGCGGCCAAGCCCGCGCCAACCGTGGCCGACTCCACGGTGACCGACAAGTTCGGCTCCTACAAGCTCACCGTGAAAGGTGAGGGCAAGTGCGTGCTGACGCTCATCTACGAGAAGCGGGCCGTTACCCTCGAGGTCTTCTCCTACAAGGAAGCCACGCGCTACGACCTCATCCTCGAGAAGAAGGACGGCGCCTTCACCCTGCGTCGAAAGTGAGGCGGACATGGACGAGCAACCGCCCAAGCGGCGGGACGCCTGGGACAAGATGGAGATCCTCATGCGCCCGGTGGGCGGCCTGCTGACGGCGGCGGCCATCACCGGGCTCGGCTTCATCACCTCGGGCGCGCTCAGCAAGCGGCAAGCGATCGACACCAATACGCGCCTCTACACGGAGCTGATGAGCCGGCGCGAGGAGTCCGAGAGCGCGCTGCGCAAGGACATGTGCGTGTCCATCCTCAGCTCCTTCGTGAACCCGCGCGACGTGGGGCTCAGCGCCTCCGTGCTCAACCTCGAGATGCTCGCCTACAACTTCCACGAGTCGCTAAACCTGAAGCCTCTCTTCGCGGAGCTGCGCCGGCGCGTGCTGCGCGAGCAGGCCGAGGCCAAGACCGAGGCGGCGCGGGCCGAGAACGAGGCCTACCTCGAGCGGCTGGAGAGCATGGCGCGCGAGATCGTGCGCCGGCAAATGATCGTCCTCGAGGGCGTCGGCAGGAAGTGCGACCGCACGATCGACCTCACCGGCGACCCCATCGGCACCAGCCTGGAGCCGGCAACGATGGTGCTCGACGGCGTCGAGACGACCTTCGCCATTGACGTCCTCGACGTCGATCGGGCGAACCGCGAGATCCGCATCGGCCTCAGCATCGAGACCCCGGATCCCGAGTTGGGCCGCCAGACGAAGGTGGCGAGTTTCACCGTCAGCTACTTCGACTTCCCGATGATCGACAACACGCGCCTGGTGGGCGGCCAGCGCTGCGCCGTGGTGCTCAACAGCGTCTCCGACCAGTCGGCCGACATCACGCTCGTGCTCTTCCCGGGCACCTATGCGAGCCTAAAGGAGAAGCCCTACTACAACGAGGTGATCGAGAACGTGCTGACCGCCAACCAGCGCCTGGCGCCTTAAGCGCAGGGCTTTGCTGATTGGAGGCGCCCGCGCCGCGTGATCGCCGAGGCGCGGCGCCCCCAGGCAGCGGCGAGCTAAGGATCGGGATTGCCGTCGGCGTCCACTTTCATCAGCAGCAGGTCGCCGTCCGCGTAGCCGGTGATCAGGATTCCCCCGTCGGCACACTCGATGACATCCCAGGCTTGCCCGAACTGCCAATTCGCGTAGGCGCGCATCCACAGCGGATCGCCATTTTCAGCCAGTCTCACGATCGTTGGCTGACCGCCGGGGTATTCTGGTGCCCGACCGGCTGCAATGAAGCCACCATCGACGCAGACGATGCCGGCATGGAGGCGGCAGTCCCACTGCTCGTAGACTCGCCGCCAGGCGGGTGAGCCGGCCCGGAAACCAAAGGGGCTGTACCCGAAAGCTACGTTGGGAACCGTGCCGAGAAGGAGGTAGCCCTCGCCGGCCGCGGGCTGAAAATCGCTGGTTTGAAAGCCGGTCTCCCAGCCCTCATTCCAGCCTTGAAGCGGCAGGCTGCTGCCCGCGATGCTGCCATCGGCGCGGTAGTCCACGAGCCAGATGGCGCTGTAGCCGTACCCATCGCCCCCGGTGTAGTAGCTGCTCGCTGCGAGCGTGTGGCCACTCGCCAGGGGAATGATGCCCACGAGCAGATCGGAGGTTTCGAACCGAGGTTCGTCTGCGGCATCATGAAAGTACCCGGGCCCGTCCTCGAGGCTTTCCCAGCGCGGCGTGCCGAGCGAGTCTAGGCGTGCTAGAAGGAGGTCGCCGTGCCAGTACTCCCCACCAAAGGAGTCGATGTCGATACGGCGCACGCTGCCGCCGAGGAGGATGTCACCATCCGGTAGCGCCGCGACGCGGGGGCGATCATCATCCTGAATGCCCCCGTAGTTCTGCCCCCAGACGGGCTGTCCGGTCGCGTCGATCTCGAGCAGAAAGAGGTCACTCCCTCCCAGGCCCCAAGACTCCACGGTGGCGGCGATGAAGTAGCCGCCCGTCGGGTTTGCGGCGCCGTGCAGGCCGACCTCGTCGGCCGGGCCGCCTACGGTGCGCTGCCACTCCTCGTTGCCGTCGGCGTCCGTCTTGAGCAGCCAGATGTCTTGCCCGCCGCTGCCGAATGAGCTCGTGCTCCCGACGACGAGAAAGCCGCCGTCCGGGGCGGCGATCAGGTGGTAGCCGACATCGTAGCCCCCGCCCCCGAAACTGTGCGTGAAGGTCATCCCATCGCTGGCGATCACGCGCAACACCAGGTCCGGGCAGTAGAGGCCCGGGTAGTCCACGCCCAGCTCCCAGCGGAAGCCCTTGTCCGGCCCAGAGCCGATACCGGGGCCGAACTGGGGAGCGCCCATGCCGGGCAGAGGCAGCACACTCGTCACGCGCAGGCTCCAGGTGACGCCGCCGTCCAGGCTGGCCACCGCCGAGATGTGGTCGGTCATCGTGTCGGGATCATCGAGGTCGTAGATGACCTCGACCTCCTGGCTGCCGTCGCGTAGCTGCTCCACGCGGACGTTGCTGACCGTCGGCGGCACCGCCAACGCCGCCCGCGTGACGGCGAGAAGCAGGAGCAGGGCGGCGGGCCGGCGCATCTTCACCTCACTTGAGCAACAGGAGCTTTGCGCCCCGGCTGCCCCCCGGATAGGCGAGCCTGGCCGCGTAGAGGCCGCTGCTCTGCGCGCGGGCATCCCAGCGCCAGGCGTGCCAGCCCGCGGGCAGGGGCCCGACATGGAGCCGGTCGATCTCGCGCCCGGCAACGTCATGGATGGTCAGCCGCACAGGCTGGGCCGCGGGCAGGTAGAGCCGGAGTGTCGTCACCGGATTGAAAGGATTGGGGTAGCTCTGCAGGATGGGGATGCCGACCGCCGGCACGCTGTCCGCAGCATCCCCGCTGCCAAAGACCACGAAGCTACCGCTGGTAGCCGTCGCCGCGTTGCCGAAGTAATCGACCACGGAGACGGACCAGCGCGCGTCCAGGGTCATCAGGGCCCAGAGCTCGGCGAACTCCAGCGTGTAGTCGCAGCCCGGCTGCGGCGGCGGTGTCCACTCGGCGAAGAGCTCGGTGCCGTCGAAGAGCCGGACGACGATGGGTGCCACCAGGGGCGGCACCGCGCAGTCGAGGCTGTCTTCCAGCACTTGCCATCGCAGGGTGACCGGGCTACCGGCCCGTAGCGTGTCGCCGCCGCTAGGGGAGATCAGCTCGATGAGGGGCAGCCGCGCGTCCACGGCAGTGGGTGAGGCTTCACCCCAGCCGGTAGCCGCCGTGCTCAGGCGGGGCAGGAGGAGAAGCAGGATCGCCGGCAGCAGCCGTCCCATGCGGGATCCCCATTCGTGCAGGCGGCGGGCGACTGGAGTATAGGCGTCTGCGCGCCGCGGGGGCAAGGTTGGGAATGCTGTCGCCAACAAAAACCCCGCCTCCGAGGAGGCGGGGTCACTGGAGACGAAGCAGCGCCGCAGGCCTAGAACAGGCTCTTCACGGTGCTGAAGCTGTTGTCCTCAGCCGGGGTGAAGCAGTCGCCCGTGACGTCGATCGTGTAGGTGCCGCTGGCGCCAGAGTAGCCATCCACCACGATGTAGTAGAGCTGGCCACCGGTGACCGGAACGGACGTGCCGTTGGCAGCCACCAACTCGGACACAAAGCCCGGGCACTCGTCATCGTTGCAGGCGACGACGCTCTGGGCCGCGTCCAGGACGTACAGCTTGGTGTCATACAGCGAGTTCGCGCAGAGCGTGATGTCCAGCAGGCAGGTCAGGCTGGGGGTGAAGGAGTACACGACGTCCGGCGACGTGGAGCCCGTATAGGGGCAAACCGCGTCGTAGTCGTTCGTGTAGCCCACCGTGGTGCCGGCGCCCGAGAAGGGCAGCGCCGTGATCGGCACGGCGCTGGCGATGGTATCGCCGCCCTGACGATCGAAGGTGCCGTTGAAGGTGCCATACTCGAAGGGGGCCTTCTCCGCCAACGCGCTCGTGGCAAGCAGCATCAGACCGATGAGGAGCAAAGTAGCGAGTCTCATGGATTCCTCCTGGATGTGTTGCAGTTGTGAACCCCCGGAGGGGGTTGCCGCCGCCATAGGTGCGACTGCGGGGCCAACCGGCAACATCCGATTCAGCGCCAGCGGACCCTGAGCAAGATTGTAGCATCCGAAATCGTTCGGGAGCTAGCGAAATCGACCGCCCTGTCGATGCCTCG
>Ga0299912_10001724_pt1 | contig 17658 bp, 15 predicted proteins | sample RVTome_2_FD_207667 | JGI IMG/M metagenome (GOLD analysis project Ga0299912, IMG submission 207667) | Soil microbial communities from uranium-contaminated site in the Upper Colorado River Basin, Wyoming, United States - RVT95D214 (version 2) ... | reverse complement strand
ATTTCCTCTTGAGATGGAATTTCGTCGGTATCCTGATGATATTCGTATTCCCACATCACTTCGATTTTGTTGTTTTTCAGCAAAGTCGGCAGTTCGGCGATTTTGTCGTGGTTGCCATCCTGGTCATGCTCAAAGATAATAACCGTAGCCTCACTGCCATTGCGGACACCTTCGATATCTGCGGTCAGCTTCAAAGTATCTCCGCGACGGGCTTCGGTTTTATCCCATTTCATATTGGAAACTATAACTTCCGGCCTGATCGGTATGCGATTCGATTCGGCGCTTAGGCCGAGCTGAGGCAATTCAACTTCAAAATAGGCATAATCGTCGATTTTGACTTTATCCGGAATAGATAGTTTGCCGGAGAAACCGTTGCCGTAAATTTTATCTTTTAATTTGCCGAGTTTCTTGCCTTTTTCAGTTTTGCCCGTGATTTTAATTGCGCCGCCTTCGCCAACAAATAAAGTTTTTACCTCAATACCAATTTCGCTGCCGACATGCGCCTCATTGGCAGACCAAATCGCGGACAGAATTGATGATTCAAGCTTGATTGTGTGTTCTTGATCGGTGGTTTTGTTAAATTTCGTTCCCATAACCCAATCTGATAGAACCTCTATTTCTTTTCGGTTGATGGCATAAATGAATCGATTATCGCGTCTACCTGAATCCCGATAGTCTTGATAGTTTTCTTGGAGAAACTCGAAGTGAAATTGTAAGCCCTGCCGTCAATTATCGTAAAAACTTGTTTCTGGAATAAAATCGTATCATCGGCGGGCGCCCATTTATAGACTATCTCATAAGCCGGATAGCCTGATTTCAGCGCTTTTTCATGCTCTCCCAAAAGCTCGAAACCGGGCAGCGTCCCCTTGATCGAATCAAGTCTGAGTTTGGCGTAAGTTTTCAGATTGACTCCTCCCGCCTCGTTGTCGATTATTAAAACCAGATTATGCTGGATTCCGCTGTCATCTGGACCTTTGAATGTATAAATAGTCTGATCTTCCCAATTATCGGGGAGATTTATGCTATATAAACCACGATTTATTTCTGGAGCCATATATGAGCCTCCCGAATATTTATTATCATTAATTTCATTAAGTTACCGACTTGGCCGCAGGCAGAGGCTTGGGCTGAAATATTTTCAAAAAAGCTTCTCCCGTGAAACTATCATTAAATTTCTTAAGGCCATCACCGGCTGTATGAATTTTACATCTCGCCGCCGGTAATTCTTCCAACTGTAGGGTGGCATCTATGTTTATTTGCCATTCTGATTTCACTTCATGGATATGTGTACGAGCCCGCCCGTCGCAATTGAATACCCAGCCGTGCTTGCAGGCGACCACCGATTCTTCTTTAGGGTCCATCCCGGCCGATGGTATCAGCTGAACCTGAATCCAGTTATTTCCCTTTGGCAGAGGAGATTTCTTCAGTCTCTGTAAAGCGTGATCCAGGCAGACTTCCACGCCAAAAGTGATTTTCTCCATTTCAAAAATACCCAAACCGGAATAGTTAGCTACCTGATTTTCTTTGCCCGCTTTCTGGTTGGGATCCCATTTTTTGAATATCCACCAACCTTTTTGTTTACCGGCTTTGAGATGGTCGACATTCTCATCCCAGAGGTGATCAGGGGCAGCATTCTTCTTGATAACATAACGTTGCCCGGTAGCCGCGTCGAACTTTATCTGTTTCTGCCGGGAAAAATCGATATTTGACATGACATCTTTTACGATGACACAAGATTTTTCCTCGCCCGCTCCACCTTTCTGGACCAGCACCGTATTAAGAATCGTTTTGCGATTTTGTATTTTGCCTTTGGAACCTTCCGTCTCTATTGCCAGAGGTTCGAAAATTGCCAGTATAGTGCCAAAAACGAATAGCCAATTTTTCCAATTATCGCCCTCAACCAGCTTGCGCAACTTTTCGATTACTTTCTGATAATCATCCAAAGAATACGCGCCCGCGCTGCCTCTGAAATAAAACTCGGGCATCATGAATAATTTCAAACAATTTTCGGCGGCTGAAATTTCGGCCCGCTTTGCGGCCGCCTCTATAGCTTCCTTGACCAGATCGCAGCGATTATCGATGTCATCTTTAGCACTTGCTTTGCCCAGATATTCATCATCGATTTCATACGTCGGTAGGCTATGTACCTGGCCGTCGAAAATATGATCGCGATTTCCCATATAATGCAAATTACCGGTTTTGGGGAATGTATCCACCTGATAAGATATGAATTGAATGTCAGCGTATTCGAGCGGGAGAAATACGCGGGTGGGTTGAATATTGGCTTCACGAAGTTTGGCTTTGGCGTCAAGCTCACTTTGGGCTTCGATCTCGCCTTTAACCATTTTCTTGTCTTTGGTGCCGCTGTAGGAATATTTGGCCACTTCGCAAGCCCTTATCTTTGACTGATTTTAAAAATTGCCGCCAAAATAATCAACTGAATGCCATAACAATGTTCTTATTCATTGACAACATCAATAGTAACTTCAATCTTTCCGGGTGGGATATTTTCTTCCTTGACATAACCGCTGGAATCAAGCTGACCCTCGCGGATTTCGCCGGAGGATAGAAAAAGTTTATAACCCGCGCCGCCCGCCGGCTTGCCGCTCTCGTCTTTTATCTCTAATTCGATATAATCCTTGAATCGCAGTAATCCGGATCGAGCCGAATGGTCTTCGGCTTTGACCACAAAGTAATATTGCGGCAGCGAATAGCCGCCTTGTTTAGTTTTTGAATTCTGGATATCCAGCAGTTTTTCATCGACTTGGAATTCCCAATCAGCCTTTATTTTATCACCGTCAACTTTGGTCTCTATAATTTCAAATAATTTATCGGACGAATTGGAATCCTTCATAAAGATACTAATAGTTGCCGGGGCGCCGGATTTGATGCCAAACGATTCAGCGGAAAGCTTAACTTTTTCACCAACTTTAGCCTCCGAAACGGACCATTCGGCCAGGTTTATTCCTTTCAACTGAATTTCATAATTTCCCTCTTTGACCCCCGTTTTATTGACCTGGCCGCTCAAAGTGCCGTTAATACTCTTATTATCAGGGGTCTTGATAGTATAATTTACGCCCGTGATAGGATTTCCCTTTTTATCCGTAAACTTAACTTTAAGATAATGGTCTTCTTCGCTCTGCGGTTCTTTACCCGCCATCGCCGCCGAGCCAGCCGCTCCGGCCGGACCACCGCCGCCACCGCCGCCGGCGCCGCCCTCGCCTATTAACACCGTGGGACAACCGACAATTATCGAATCTGGGGGGCCGCTGCATTGCGCCATATCGCCCATCCGGGCCGCCATCTGGCCGCAGATAAGCACGGTTGGACTGCCCAACAGAATCGGTCCGCCGACATGAGGCGGCGGCGGTACGCCTGGATTCATCATCGGACAAACATGCATATCATTGGCTCGCGCCGCCGGTTTGCCGCCGATTAAGACCGTAGGCGCGCCCGCGACTATAGAGCCGCCATGACTCGTAGTATCACCAATTCTGGCTGCCGGTTTACCCATTATTCCCTCTGGATATTAAATTACACTTGAATAAAATGTAGATGATTGTTATAATTTGTCAAGATATTTAATAAGGCAAACGGAAAGATGGGGTATTTTTAGAAATATCTATTGATTTTAAATTGAACACTAAATTTTGGCTAAGTTTAAAGAAGGTTAGGAAATATGTATTGGAATCTTAAAAATGACGCAAAAGCAAAAACAGCACCCGCATGTAATAGTGTTCTTTTCACCGCAATAATCTTTTCCATCTTCTTATTAACCACATCTCAAACCTATGGCGGCAAAGTTTATATACCCAAAGGAACCGAGATTTCCGTTAAATACAAATTGAATCTAACGACCGAAATGGCGCCCAAGCCATCCGGCGGCGAAATTTTCGAGGTCGCCTCGAAACAGGTTATTTCCGGTATTGAGGTTTTCCAGTTAGGCGGCGAAGTGTTCTGTGAGATTACGAAATTTAAAAAGCCGGGATTATTAGGCGGAGGCGGAGAAATTGAAATCCGGATCGATTCGGTTATGACTACTTTAGGTAAAAATATCGCCGTAGAAAACCAGATATTAAAATGCAAAGGCAAAAGCAACCGCCTGAAAGCAATCCTGATGATACCGGTTTTAGGTTACGGGTTTCTCGTCAAAGGCGAACATGCCGAACTGGGCAAACCAAATGAAACCATTATTCTGAAATCTTCGGAATTGAATAGTATATCTTTTTAGTGAAGAGTTGAATCTATTGCCATATTAAATAATCGGCGACTGCCAAAAGCAAAATTAACCTATAGCTGATTTTTTAATGATGTCTCAAATTCGTTCAAATCGAAAAGCAATTTTACATTAAGGCTTTGTTTATTGAAACACAACTTCTTGTTATTCCACGATAATATTTCATAACCGCCGGGGATTATGCAATTATCGACCGCCACGGCCTTATTGACATCGAAAAGATTAATCTCAATATCGTTCTGCGCCGGGATTCTAATCCTTTCCCTTGACGTCGCGTCAATGGCCCCTTCCGGAAAACCCGGCTGGGATTCAAAAGTTATATAATAACCGTTCGTCCCCGGATCAGCGCCGGATACCGTGAAATAGATATAGTCGCCCTTTCTTTCAAGCTGTGCCGCCAGATTAAGGTAGCTTTCGATATTTTGTTTATATTTGTCCACACCCGGCATTTGCGCGAATTCATCAAGTTTGACCTTAAGCTCGGCCAGTTTTGCCGGAAATTGATCTTTATCGGCTGTATCCAAAAGATACATGTAATTTTTGTTATTAAGATTGGCAATAAAATCTCTTTTTAATTCCGCGTATTCATCTATTAATTTCGAAACGTTACTATGTTCGCCCGCCGAGGGCATTCCCGTCAGAGCATCCCGCCATGATTTTAGGTCATTGGTCATCCACGCCGTACTGTAACCTTGGGTTTTAATCGATCTCTCCAATTCCTCAGCCTTCGACAGGAGGTTTTTTAACGCGGATAGCGCGGCTTTGTAAGATACAGTGTCCGATCCCGGCTCTTTGGCGATTCTTAGTAGAGAAGCGGCGGAATCTTTGGCCAATTCAAATTGATCGAATCTGACCTTTACCCAGTCATCTCCTGATACTCCGGAAAAATGGCTATACTTTTCATTGGCTACCTGGCTGAAATCATTAAAAAATAATTTAATCAGAAAATTATTGGAATAGCTATTGAATGCTGTCGCCAAATCGCTATAGGCTTCAAGCTTATCCAACCTAAGATTTGAAATACTGTCGACTAACGAATCTATTTTTTTGATATTATAGACATTAACAAGCGATGTCATCATAACCAGAAACAGCGAAATGAAAACAAACCACTTAAAAATCACATTTAAAATGACCGCTCGCCGACAAGCCCTGATTCTTTTCAGCGCCCATTCCAACGGTTGGCTCACGCCCAGCGGCCTGAAATCTGCCGGAGGAGTCTTGCTTAAATTTCCGGGTTCATTACCAATAACTTGAGGCGGATTGCCGGTGGAGGATACGAAAAATACCTGATAATCCAATGTGCTTTTAATCAGAGGATTGAAAAATGATTGAAACCTGCCAAGTACCGCTCGGAGAGTTTTCTTCCACTCAGGGTATTCAACAAGATATTGCTGTTTAACAATTCCATTCAAGAAATCGTTGAAACGTTGAGCCTTGATATAACCGAATCCGCCGCTTATCAAAGTCGATTGCAGGCCTGATTTAAAGCCCGGCAGTTCATCGGCTTTGGTAATAACCAGCCCTATCGGTATTTTCAGCTTTTTTAATGGGCCGGCCAACTGCTTGATTAGCTGAGTAAAAGAGGCGACCCGTCTGGTAAGTTCGCCTTCACTGTTGATAGCATCCGGTTCTATAAGAAAAAGTATGCAGTCGCAGATCTGATAAAAATCCAGCAACTCCGGCGGTATTCCGCTGGCGGAATCTATATACAGATTCTGGCCTGAATAATCTATAGTTTCGAGAGTTACATTGACTGTCTTACCGATCTGAGCGGAGAAATTAAGCTTTTTTTCCGTTGATGTAGCTCCGGGGAACTTTCGGGCATCAATTTTTTGACGGGTAATTTGGTCGCTGCCCTTACCCTGCATCAGATTGAAATTCTCTTCCAGATAAGCCTGGGTATCGCCCATAGCCATTAATTGCAGGTTGGGTGAGTCTTTGGAAAAGGCGTACACGGATGTCAAGAAAACTGTCTTGCCGACATCGCTATGCCCGAACAGGCCGATGCGATAGATGGACTTATCTATCGGCTCGCCGCGTTCACCGGGCTGTTTTGCTTTCCCGGTCAGTTTGGTGGCTTTTTTAAAATATTTCAAGAAATTTGGCATATTTTACGGCTTTCACCAAAATCATTATTTGCTAATCAATAGGAGACCATGTCGGATAGCTTTCATAACTCGATTCTGTAGTTAGTCTGACAAGATTGGTTCCATCTGTATTCATAACATATATTTCAGAATTTCCATCGCGATCAGATTGAAATACTATCTTTGTTCCATCGGGCGACCACTGAGGCAGATAGTCTTGAGAAGCATAGTTTGAGATATTATGCTGATTTGACCCATCAACGTTCATTACATATATTTCCCAATTAAGATCACGATAAGATGCGAATGCAATTAGAAGGCCGTTCGGTGCCCAAGCAGGGTAAGCATCTGGATCTGACTGATTAGTCAAGCGAATTTGACTTCCGCCGGCATTATCCATCGCGTATATTTCAAAATTGCCATCGCGATCTGAATGGAAAACCAGCCCTAACGCATCTGGCGACCATGAACAGGACCAATCAGAAGCCGAATTATTCGTAAGGTTAAGTGTATCCGAGCCATCGGTATTCATCACGTAAATCTCATCGTTACCGGTTCGAGAAGTCCAGAAAGCGATCTTGTCGCCTTCAGGCGACCAGGCCGGCCATAAATCGGAATATCCATTATTCGATATATTTACCGTATCAGTTCCGTCAGTATTCATTATATAGATCTGGCTTGTACCGCTCCGGTCACTAAAAAAAGCAATTTTCGAGCAATCAGGCGACCATGAAGGTTTATAATCATAGCCAGGGGAATTTGAAACATTTGTTTGATGCGATCCATCCGCCCACATCGTATATATTTCATAGTTGCCATCGCGATCGGATACAAACGCTATCATGCCGCCTTCAGGCCAGGCTGTATCCCCAATCGTGAAGCTCCAAACCGGGCTCTCGGTTTGCCCGCCCTTGCCGTCAATCGCCGTGATTTGCCAATAATAGATAGTATTGTAAGAGATTTCAGTCGCAACATAAAAAGTAGTTTCGATAAGCGAATCGTAAATCGCCGGCGTCATGACCGTGTCAAGATAAATATTATAAGTCAGCGAGTCGCCATCGAGATCGGAACAGGCCCATGAGAATTCGACATCCCTATTAGGTACGGTGGCGCTATCCGCCGGCACCGGGTTTGAGGGAATTTCCGGCGGCGAATTAAGCACGGCTATTTTAAGTTTGGAACAGGTAGCCATTATCAATAGCGCGAACAACGCTAATACCAGCTTATTTATAAAAGTGGTTCTCATATTATCCTCTCCTTATGAAATCAAAATATTTTCTCATGTTTATTCAAGCAAACTGTAAATCTCGTTTTATTTCTCATGCCTTGCCTAATTAACATATATCCCGGCGCCAATCACGATAAAGCTCATGGCGTATTTGCCCAGTATGGAATAACCGCGGTATTCGGCGAATACGAACATGTTTTCCTGGAGAAAAGCATCCATTCCTAATTTGCCTAAAAGCCCAAATAAAGTTTTGCTGCCTTTTTCATCCAGCACGTAGGCTACACCGTCTCCTTCGAATTTTCCATTCTCAATCTTGGAATTAAACATTCCCGGACCAATGCCCAAATAGACGCGATACTTTCCGTTGAACTCTTTATATAACCCGGGCACAAACAGAAAATTGAATGTATTTAATGCCCCAAAATCATCGCCTTCCTTGGGATCGAATTCGCTAAAATTCGCGCCGTTAACATCGAGATCAATAAAAAGATAAGGCAGAACATTCGCTTTGAGGCTTAAAACAAAGTTATTCCCGCCCTTCCAGTTGCCGTCATCCTCAAATCCCGGAGAAGACATTTTTATGCCATAGCCGACAGCCGCCCCATAACGGCCAAAATATTTATATTCGACCGCGGCTTTGGCTGTTGACTGAAGATTGATTCTCAGGTTTAGCGTTTTGTCTTTAGCAACGGTTATTGCTGTATCAACAGCGCCATATCCGCTTTTTTCTAATCTGACAGTATGAGCGCCCCGGGGAATTTCTTTTTCCCATATCCCGCCATTATCGGTTTTGCCTTGCGGTTCGCTATCAATGAAAACGTTCACTTGGCCTGGATTCGTGGCTATTTGCACGATGCCCATTCTATAATACTGCTTGACCGCGTCGATTACCGAACGGCTGAAACCCAGCTGCTGAAGAGAATCGATATGTGCCTTGGTCACTTCAAATGTCAGCCCTGATTCGGTAATCTGCTCGGCAATCTGTTTATCATCCATGCCGAAATCCGGTAATTGAATAATCCCCTCAAATGAAATCGGTTGTTTTGTTTGGCTAAACCCGCTGGAATAGCCTGCAATCACCAATAACAAAATTATTGCCCACAAACCTGTTGCTTGTTTCATTTATTTTCCCTCCGGAATTTCAAAAATATTTATCAATTTAATTTTTTATCTACTTCAGCTTTCAATTTTTGCACTTCAAGAAACATTTGATCTTCGGGGATCTCTTTGTAAACCTTTAAAGCTTCCCCACAGCGATTGGCGGCTTCAGCATAGAGTTTGGAATTTCGTAGCGATTTGGCGAAATTAAACAGGATTTCCACCTTGAGCTGTTTGGCCGGGACATACTTTGGCCGCGAACTGATAGCGGCATTAATTTCGTTTAAAGCCCGTCCATAAAACTTGGTATCACCGGAAATCGCTTTATCGAGATATTGATTTGCCAAATCAAAATGAGATTGAAAATCAGGCTGGGGCGTGGATGCCGGTTTATCGAGTTTCGCCGGGGCTGCCGAAATCTCTTTTTTAGCCAATGTGAAATTGGCCTTTTGATCGGTGCCAGCCAGATAAATATTATCGATTTTAGTTTCATAACCGTCTTTGCTTAACCTTACCTCAACGCTATCAAGCAAATGAAGATTATTAACGGATAAGCTCCCGTTTTCATCGGTTTGCCCATAATCTTTTTTATTCAGTACTATATTGGCATTCCTTATCGGTTCACCAATTTCGCTCAATGCGACAATCTGTAATGCGGCAAATGGCTTACTCAACACAAAATTAACATTTAACATATTATCAGTCAATGAGATAGTTGTATCCAAAGGATGATAAGGAGATTTCTGAGCAGTTATACGGATATTGCCCGTTTGGCCAATTGAAGCTGTGATTTCGCCCAGTTCATTTGTCTGGCCAATGAATTGTTTGTCGATATTAATTTCTACGCCGGCAATTCCCTGACGAAAGTCATTGGCTATTCTAACTTTAAGTGGAATTAATTTAATCTTGTTCCAATCAGAGCGAATCGTGCTTAAGCCGTAAAAAATGATAATTAGCATCAGCAATATTAATATGGTGAAAAATGTCACGCGCCCAGATTGATTATTTAATAATCGACAAAACAATTTTGAACCCTTGATTTTAGCGAGATTCCCCTACCATCAATATTGAAAACACGCCAAATATTTTCCTGCCGGCTTAAAAATAAGCCTAATTTCCCACACCAAAATAGCTTAAAACAAAAATAAATGCAATAAAAATGTAATAGTCAAGCATAAATTAGACTTTTGGGTTGGTTTTATTTAGGGCGATTTTCATCATTTAGCCTTTTCATAGGTGCCGCGTAACTCCGCTCTTTTAAAATCTAAATAATCAAAAAAAATTCCGCCTGCGCGTTTTTATTATTGCGGATAATGACGTCTAAATATCTCCAAATTTCAAGTAATAATTAATATGAAAAGCATTATAGATTGTAACTTTTCCGAAAACTCCATGCGGTCCAAAAAGTAATCTGTCACATGCGGGCCTGCAATTGCTGCTAATTGGAATTTTGTTAAAATTTAAAGGTAATTCCAATCGAGGGCAAAATCCCTATCGATTCATTTTCCTCTAAAGCTGATTCACGGTCATCCCAGTCCGGGATTCCCTTTTGCGGACGGTTATAGATGTTCTGAATATCAATATAAGTTATCATCATCCAGTTGTTGAACATCCAACGTTTATCGAGGCGTAAATCCAGGGAATGGTTACTTGGCGTACGTACGCTATTATAACTTGATTCGTCTTTTGAACCATCAGCGTTGAATGGCGTGTACGGCCTGCCGGAGGCATAGCGAAAACGGGTGGCGATTTCCCAGTCGGCATTGAATATATAACCGCCTCCGATATTGATAATCCAGCGTTGATCCCAGCTTGAGGGGCGCTCTATGCCATCCACGGCGGTGAATTTGGTTTCGCCAAGACTGATGCTCACCAGGCCATAACAGGGAATCTCCGATAATTTCTTTTGTATAAACAGCTCCAGGCCTCTCGCCCGGCCTTTGCCTTTACCGGTTAATTGGTCCAAGCCAAAAGAGGCGAATCCTTCCTCGGCGCCTCCGAAACCGGCACCGGTATTGGCCAGAATTAGATATTCCCTTGTTAGACTCGAAGGATAGTTGAAATATCTTTTATAATAACTTTCAATACTAACTTTAGTATCCGGCCATAGTAAATACTCCAGCCCGCCTATATATTGATCGACAGCCAGAAACGATAATTGTCGATTGATTGGGTTGGCGATAAGCGATATATAAGAAGGCGATTGATAATATCGGCCAATACTGAAACTAAGGTTTGTTCGCTCACTTAATTTTATCAGATTAGACAGTCTTGGAGAAATGGCATATTTATTCCGGATTAGATCAAAATAGTCCAATCTGCCACCAAAAGTCGTTCTAAATCTGGAATGGCTAAAGCTAAATTGAACGAAGCTTCCCGCCTTTGACGCGAGTGTTTCAAAATTTTTATCCAAAGTAATAGTGTCGCCAAAATCGGTTATTAGCGAAGGTAGAAGCGCATCACTTTCGAATCTGATATTTTTAACTTTGAAGCCGGTCATCATCTCCAGTGAACCGGATAATTGATAGGTCAATTCGGTTTTAATATAGAATTCTTGTTCTGTCGAGGAATTCCTGAAAATAGGCTGAAGCAAAGAATCATTTTGCTGGTAATAGAAATCTACGTAATTAAAGCCGCCGCTAAAATTGATATAGCCTTTGTGCAAAAGGTGCTGCCAGGTAATACCGGTTATCGCCTGGTTTTGATCGCTGCCAAGAATATCGGAGTTATCATAGCGATTATCAGAATCATCATTAAAAAATTTAACATTATCGATCGCTCCGGTGGCCAGGATATTAAGTTTATCCGATTTACTCAACCTGTAATCTATTTTGGTTAAAAAATCCCAATATTCGGGTACGAAACTAAAACCAGCCGATTTGAATATGACATCCAGCCAGCTTCTTCTGATAGACGAAATATAAGAACCTTTTTCGGCAATTGGGCCTTCCAGATCGAAACCAAAACTCGTGGCGGAAAGAGTTCCTTGAATTCCAAGTTTATCGCTTCTGCCATCCCGTAAATCAATATCCAGTACCGATGACAGTTTATCTCCGTAACGCACGCCGAATCCGCCGGTTGAGAAAGCGGTATGATCGACATAATCAAGATTTATAAATGACAGTGGACCACCGCTTGATCCTTGAGTTCCGAAATGGTTGATGTTATTAGCTTCCAAATCTCCGATGAGGTAGAGGTTTTCCGAGGGGGCACCACCTCTGACCACCAAATCATTACGGCCGCCATCGGGCTGGGCAACGCCGGGCAGTATAGATGTGGCCCTGACGACATCTTCGAATGACCCGGGAAGCCTTCTGATCTCTTCACCGGATTGCATCTGAGTACTCAGATTCATATCCGGTGTTTTGGCAAAATAATCAGGGGTGACAAATATCGGATCTATGTCAACCGGGCTTTCCCGCAGCGCGAAACCAAAGGATACCGGCATTACGTTATCGACTACTACATCGTTTTTGGCATTTGGCTCATAACCCAGAAGCTGCACTCTAACCGTATAAATTCCCACCGGCACTTTACTAATCGTGAAATTTCCTTCTGCATTGCTTGAAGCGCCTAATCGTGTTCCGACTACAATTACGGCTGCGCCCGGTAATGGCTCAAGGGTGACCAGGTTTTTCACTGTACCGGTTATAATACCGGTTTTAACCTCTGCCCAAGCAGTAGCTGATATTGCCATCAACAAAATGCTCGATATTATTTTAATCATATTTATCATAATTATCTCAATTCGTGGCTTAAATTTTATTCTTGATCAACAACTCCTTAACGATTGTTGATTTAATTCTGTCTTCCGAGACAGCTCTCTCTATTACCATCGGCAGTTTATCAACAGGACAAAATACTATCGTTGGCAGATTTTTAACGCCTAATTCTTGAGCCAGGACTTCTTCTTGTTTAATATCAACCTCATAAAATTCGACCGATCCCTGATATTCTATAGCCAGCCTGTCTAATGCAGGCCCAACAGCTTTGCATGGCGGGCAAAAATCATCATGAAAATCAATGACACACGGTAATTCCCCCAAACTACTTTTTTTGTAATGACAAAACAGTGCCAGACAATACTACTGCCTGGCACTACAGGGTTGGCCCGATAAACACAGGGGCTGAGTTTTTCGAGCAAATCACCTAATTTAAATAACACATGAACCGGGTCGATTGTTCCAGTAAAATTAGGTCTGAAGCAAGGGTCAAACCTTCAACCCGCCTCAACGCATATGGATGCTATTCACAATTCGGCCAAGCAGGCATATCCCTACTCGCTTAAATAAGCTTTCCTGACCTGCTCATTGCGGGCGATTTCGGAGCTGGGGCCTTCGAGGATTATACGGCCGGTTTCGAGTACATAGCCATAATGCGCGATCTTCAAAGCCATATGAGCGTTTTGCTCGACAAGTAAAATCGTCATCCCCAAATCTTTGTTGATCTCGACAATAGTCGAAAAGATAGCTTTGACAAGAATAGGCCCGATACCCAGCGATGGCTCATCCAGAAGAAGCATCCGTGGCCGCGCCATGAGCGCCCGACCGACCGCCAGCATCTGCTGTTCGCCGCCCGAAAGCGTGCCGCCGCGCTGGTTGACCCGTTCTTTGAGCCGCGGGAACAAAGCGAACACCCGTTCGAGATCGCTATCGATGCCGCTTTTATCTTTGCGGAGATACGCTCCCATCTCGAGGTTTTCCTTGACGGTGAGATTAGCAAAAATCATCCGGCCTTCGGGGGCATGCGAAATTCCCCTGCCGACAATTCTGTGGGCCGGCAAATTGGCAATACTCGTATTATCGAAAATAATATCTCCTCCGACAACCCCGATAAGCCCAGAGATAGCCCGTAAAAGCGTGCTCTTGCCGGCGCCATTAGCGCCTATCATAGTGACTATCTGACCCGGTTTAACGGATAGGGAAATCCCGTTCAAAGCCGTAATCGCGCCGTACTTGACTTGAAGCTTTACAATTTCCAGCATAAATTTATTCGACCGTCTCGCCGAGATAGGCCTCGATGACTTTCGGATTCCGCTGAATCTCGCGCGGCGCACCCTCGGCAATTTTAACGCCATAATCAAGCACCACCAGACGCTGACAGATGCCCATGACAACTTTCATGTCATGATCGATCAACAGAATCGCGATCTTAAAATGCTCTTTCACGAGCTTGATAAGATTCATCAGGGCCACTTTTTCCGAGGGATTCATGCCGGCGGCCGGTTCATCCAGAAGCAAAAGTTTCGGTTTGGTAGCCAGCGCCCGCAATAATTCGACCTTACGCTGCAGGCCATAGGGAAGTGAGACCGCCATTTCGTCTTTAACAGAGGTAAGATTGAAAAATTCCAGTAGTTCCATTATATTGTTGTGGATTGTCTTCTCGCTATCATTGAAAATCCCTGCTTTAGTTATGGCTTGAAAAAAACCATAGCCTGTATTTTTATTGAACGCCGCCTGCACAGTTTCATATACAGTCAAGGACGGAAAAAGCCGGATATTCTGGAAAGTCCGGGCAATGCCCCGGCAGGCTATCTGATTCGCTTTTAAATCTTCAATGCTGTTGCCGTCAAAAATAATCTCACCGCTTGTAGGCCGATGAATGCCGGTGATCATATTGAACACGGTGGTTTTGCCCGCGCCATTGGGGCCAATCAAGCCAAATAAATCATCTGCAGCTATAGCGAAATTCAAATCGGAGACAGCAGTCAGTCCGCCAAAGCTCATGGTACATGATTTTAATTCTAGCAGATCCACAGATTGCCTCTTTGATAACGCCGACCACTTATTCGCCTCAAAATTGCCAACGTAGGTAAATGCTTGCCGAAATACTTAAAACAAGACACTGTTAAACCCATCAATGCATCACATTCCGGATTTAGACAAGATTTTATGTTTTCCGAACCTGGGCAGGACGAATAATCCCCGGGGGCGAGTAATCATAATAACGATAAGCAGAAGCGAATAAATCACCATACGATATTGAGCCACGGAGCGAAGCGCCTCCGGCAGGATTGTTAACAAGATAGCGGAGAGAATAACGCCGAGAATACTGCCCATACCACCAATAATCACCATGACAACGATTTCAAACGATTTCAGGAAACTAAACTGAGCCGGATTAATGTATGTCACGAAATTGGCATAAAGCGCTCCCGCCATGCCGGCGAAGAACGCGCCGGTCACGAAGGCTATTACTTTCACTCGCGTGGAACTTATGCCAACCGCTTCAGCCGCGATTTCATCATCCCGCACCGCCAAAAAGGCTTTGCCATAGGTGGAGTTTATAAGGTTGCGTATGAGAAATATCAAGACAGCAGTTATCGAGAAAACCCAGAAGAAATTGGAAATCTTGGGGATACCTGTAAAACCCCTGGCCCCGCCGAGAAAATCGAGATTTTGTACGATCACCCTGATAATCTCGCCGAAACCCAGAGTGGTGATAGCCAGATAATCTCCTTTCAGCCGAAGACTTGGTATGCCGACTATCAGGCCGAAAATCGCGGCAACGACGCCGCCGGATAACAGAGCCAGAGCGAAGATGGGAGCGTACAGAATAGAATTTCCGGCGATTTGCAATTCGGTCGTTATGACCGCGGATGTATAGGCGCCAACGGCCATGAAACCGGCATGCCCCAGCGAGAATTGTCCGGCAAAACCGTTTATCAGATTAAGGCTGGAGGCTAAAATGATATTTATACCGACATAGATTGCTATTTGATAATAATAAGGGTTCAGCCGATTTTCGAAAAGCATAGCCAAGAAACTTACAGTTACCGCCGAGGCGAGGAATATTATCGATTTATGAACCCTCACACCTTCTCCCGTTCGTGATGTCCCAAAATGCCGGAGGGTTTAAATAACAAGATGAGTATCAAAATTGAAAAGGCGATAGCATCCCGGAAGCTGGATGAGATATAGCCTGAAACAAATGTCTCCGTGATACCTATTATCAGACCGCCCAAGGCCGCGCCCGTAAGATTTCCGATACCTCCGAGGACGGCGGCCACGAACGCTTTAAGACCGGGAAAAATGCCCATCAGGGGGTTGATGCTGGGATAGACTGAGGCGAAAAGTAACGCCGCCGCGGCGGCCAGGCTTGACCCCAAAATAAACGTGAAGCTTATGATAGTATCTATATTAATCCCCATGAGGCTGGCGACCCGATGATCGAAAGAAACCGCCCTCATGGCGGTTCCCATTTTAGTGTTGAAAACGATGAACCGTAGAAGCATCATCAGGGCGAGCGCTGTTACAATTACCACTATCGAATTTGTGCCGATGACGACGTGTTCCGTGTTGATGATTGAACCCGATGGTATCAGTTGGGGGAACAATTTTGGATCCGGCCCAAAAACGAGTTGGCCGCCGTATTCGAGAAAAAACGAAACCCCAATTGCGGTAATTAGGACTGTGAGCTTTGGGCGCGAACGAAGCGATCTATAGGCGAATTTTTCAATCGCGACGCCCAGAACGGAGCACCCCAGCATAGTAATCAGCAGTACGGCGGGAGCGGCCATAAGAAGGTTTCCTCCCATAAGTGCGATTATACGCGGCGCGCTATAGTAGCCGATGAAAGCCCCCACCATAAAAACATCGCCGTGAGCGAAATTTATAAATCTTAATATGCCATAGATCATGGTGTAGCCGAGAGCGATCAAGGCATAAATACTGCCCAGCGAGATTCCGTTGACAATTTGCTGCAGTAATTCGCTCATCGAATAATAGCGCGAAATAGGCTACGGCTGAATAGTCTCTTTATATTTCAGCTTTCCATCCACTACACTGATAATAACAAGTGACTTATGCGCGTTGCGTTCCTTGTCGATAGTGATTCTGCCGGTAACGCCGGAGAAATTCTCCGTAGCGCCCAAAGCATCCCGGATGGCGGGGCCATCGGTGCTTCCGGCCCGGCGGATAGCGTCGAAAAGTATAAGCCCGGCATCATAACCCAGGGCGGCCATGGCGTCAGGCATTTCGTTGAATCGGGAACGATATTTAGCGACAAAATTTTGCACCGCCCAACTGGTATCATCCGTTGAATAATGAGTGCTATAATAAGTATTGTTTAAGGACAGGCCCCCGACCTCAAGCAATTTGGATGAATCCCAACCATCGCCGCCCAGCATCGGCATGGTCATATTTAGCTCCCGGGCCTGTTTGACAACGAGAGCGGCCTCGATATAATAGCCGGGAACAAAAATCGCCTCAGGTTCAGCCGCTTTCAAGGCGGTAAGTTGGGCTTTAAAATCGCTGTCCCCTTCGCTATAAGCCTGTTCAGCCACAACAGTGCCCCCCAGCCCTTCAAATGTCTCCTTGAAATAATGCGCTAATCCCACACTATAATCATTTTTCACATCTTTCAAGGTAGCGGCCTTTCTGAGACCCAGCGAATTATACAAAAATCTGGCCAATATCTCACCCTGGAAAGGATCGATATAGCAAACTCGGAATATATAGTCACCTTTTTTGGTAACCTCAGGGTTCGTCGAGGCAGGACTTACCATCGGAATTCCGAGTTGTTGACAGATGGGCGCGGCGGCCAGGGAGCGAGATGAAGCTACTTCACCGATAACGGCTTTAACCTTGTCTCTGGTGATTAACTTGGTTACCGCTGTCGCGGCTTCCTCCGGTTTGGATTGATCATCTTCAACTATAAGCACGATTTTTTTCCCGAGCACTCCGCCGGCAATATTAGTTTCATCAACCGCCAATTCCAGCCCGTGATGGGTAGATTGCCCAAAAGTTGCGGTGGTTCCCGTGAGTGAACCAAATTCGCCAATCAGGATTTCGTTCTGGCTATGGTTTCCCCCGCAACTAATAAACATGACTAATACTGTGGATGCACTTAAAATACCAAGGAATTTCTTCATTTCGCTCCATCCTGCTCTTGTTTTTTTGCTTTCCATGATAAGCCTATTATGCCCTTTGTGTCAAGCCATATTCGATTTGTGACGGGTTAAGGTCGTCATTTCCCGGCCTTGTTTGACTTCTGGTCGCATCTGT
>Ga0299912_10001723_pt1 | contig 17660 bp, 17 predicted proteins | sample RVTome_2_FD_207667 | JGI IMG/M metagenome (GOLD analysis project Ga0299912, IMG submission 207667) | Soil microbial communities from uranium-contaminated site in the Upper Colorado River Basin, Wyoming, United States - RVT95D214 (version 2) ... | reverse complement strand
GCTGTTGCCAGCATCCCTGAAAAGCAGACCTCCCGACCGGCATGAAACCGCTCGACGACGCAGCCGTGGCGGAAATCGAGCGGCTGCATCGCGAGAACAAGCTGACGCTGGCGCAGATCGGCGAGCGCTTCGGGTGCACGGCCACGTACATCTCGGCGCTGGCACGCAGGCGCGGATGGCTGATGCGCTCGGAGATGCTGGGGCGCGCGCCGCGCAAGACGACCGCGGCCTCGACGCCCAAGGCGCGGGCCGCACTCGCGCACCGGCTCTGCGACGTGATCAACCAGAAGCTCGATCAGATGGAGAAGGACATGCAAAGCGGCGAGCTCAGCTCGGCGGACCTGGAGCGCGACGCCAAATCGGTGGCTTCGATGATCGGCGGCATGGAGAAGGTGGTGACCGGCCCGGATGAAGACAAAGAGCGCCAGCCGCGAGCCGCCGCGATCGCCGCCGTCAATGACGTGGAGCGAATTCACCGCGAAATTATCGAGCGCTTTGAGCGAATCCAGCGCCGCCGGGAAGCTGAGCGAGGATCTGGCTGAGCTCGGGCCCGAGCATCTCGCCGCCATCCTCGGCTATTGGCCGCTGTGGGCGCGCGCCGATCAGCTGCCGCCGACTGCGACGCAAGCGGGCGATGATTGGCGCGTATGGCTGATCCTCGGCGGGCGCGGGGCCGGCAAGACGCGCGCCGGCGCCGAATGGGTGAGCGCCAAGGCGCTCGGCCGCTCGCCGACGGGCGCGCAAGCCGCCTATCGCATCGCGCTGGTCGGCGAGACGCTGGGCGAGGTGCGGCGCGTGATGGTTGAAGGCGTGTCGGGACTGCTCGGCGTGCATGCAGCGCGCGAGCGGCCGCACTTCGAGCCCTCGAAAGGTCAGCTCATCTGGCCGTCGGGGGCGATCGCGCAAATGTTCTCGGCCGAGGACCCCGACAGTTTGCGCGGGCCGCAGTTCGATGCCGCCTGGTGCGACGAGGTCGCCAAGTGGCGCCATCCGGAGCGGACATGGAACATGCTGCAGTTCGCGCTGCGGCTTGGCGCCCACCCACAGATGGTGGCGACGACGACGCCGCGCTCGACGCCGTGGCTCAAGAAGCTCATCGCGGATGCGGGCACCGTGGTGACGCGGGCTGCCACCGCGGACAACGCCGACAACCTGGCGCCGACGTTCGTCGCCGAGATGACGCGGCGCTATGCCGGCACGGCGCTGGGGCGCCAGGAATTGCTGGGCGAGCTGGTCGATGACACCTCGGGCAGCCTGTGGCGGCGCGACTGGATCGAGGGAACCCGTGTGGCAAGCGCGCCCGAGCTGGTCAACGTTGTGGTGGCGGTCGATCCGCCGGTGACGGCGACGGCGCAATCGGATGCGTGCGGGATCGTCGTCGCCGGACTCGGGCCCGACGGCCGCGCCTACGTCATCGCCGACCGCACGCTGCAGGGGCGCGAGCCGCAGGTGTGGGCGCGCGCGGCGATCGCCGCCTATCGCGAATATCTGGCCGACCGCGTCGTCGCCGAGGTCAACCAGGGCGGCGACCTTGTCGTCACCGTGTTACGCCAGATCGATCCAGCCGTGGCGGTGCGCACGGTGCGCGCCACGCGCGGCAAGTGGCTGCGCGCGGAACCGATCGCGGCGCTCTACGCCGAGGGGCGCGTGGCGCACGTGGGTGCGTTCGATGCGCTCGAGGACCAGATGTGCGTGTTCGGCGCCGACGGGCTCGCCAAGGGGCGCTCACCCGACCGGCTCGATGCGCTGGTGTGGGCTTTGACGGACTTGATGATCGGCGCCTCCAGCCGCCCCGGCATTAGGCGGCTTTAGGGCGCGACGCCGAGCTCTGACCACCTCTCCCCGGTGGGGAGAGGTCGGGCCGTCCATGCGGAGCATGGGCGGAACGGGTGAGGAGGCGGTGCGCTCATTTCGAAGGGGAACACCCCCTCACCCTGACCCTCTCCCCCACAGGGAGAGGGGACTATCGCTCAGCTCCAAAAGGAAACCCATGTCGCGCATCCTCGATGCGATGAGCCGGCTGTTGCCTGCTCGCGCGCCAAAAGCCGACGCCCATCCCGAGGGCAAGGCGAGCGCGGTGGGCCCGCTCATCGCCTGGGAGCCGCTCGGGCAACCGGTGTGGAGCCCGCGCGACTACGCTGCCTTCGCCCGCGAAGGCTACATGCAGAACGCGATCGTCTATCGCTCGGTGCGCATGATCTCCGAGGCCGCCGCCTCGGTGCCGCTGTTGCTCTATGAAGGTGGCGAGGAGATCGCCGAGCACGGCCTCATCGATCTCATCGCGCGCCCCTCGCCCGACCACACCACCGCCGACTTCCTGGAGAGCTGGTACGGGTTCCTGCTCGTCGCCGGCAACGCCTACGTCGAGGCGGTGGGCGTCGGCGGCCGCTTGCGCGAGCTGCACGTGCTGCGCCCCGACCGCATGAAGGTGATCCCCGGTACCGACGGCTGGCCGGAGGGGTTTGAATATTCCGCCGGCGGGCGCTCGGTGCGCTTCGCCGAGGAGCCGGTGGCGAGTGTGCGCCCCATCCTGCACGTGCGCCTGTTCCATCCCGACAACGATCACTACGGCATGAGCCCGATCGAGGCGGCCGCCGCGGCAATCGACATCCACAACGCGGCGGGCGGCTGGAACAAGGCGCTGCTCGACAACTCGGCGCGGCCGTCGGGTGCGCTGGTCTATGCGGCCAAGAGCGGCAACCTGACGGGCGAGCAGTTCGCGCGTTTGAAATCGGAGCTGGAAGCAGGCTTCCAGGGGGCGCGCAACGCCGGCCGGCCGCTGCTCTTGGAAGGCGGCCTCGACTGGAAGCCCCTGTCGCTGTCGCCCAAGGACATGGACTTCGTGGAGGCCAAGCACGCGGCCGCCCGCGAGATTGCACTCGCCATGGGCGTGCCGCCGATGCTGCTCGGCATTCCCGGCGACAACACCTAGGGCCTCGTGCAGACGGTGCAGGCCGTCGGCGGGCTCATCGGCACGCTGATGACGATCTATGGGCGCGTGCGCGCGAGCCAGCCGCTCGAGCAGCGCAGCATGTCGCTGAAGTTGTGAGCCGATCGCGCATTCATGACGAGTTCAGCCGGCGCCGATTAAAGAGCGAGCGATGCCCCTGGATTTTTCCCTTCCGCGCCGAATCGCTTTTCTGACGCTTCCGCTTATCGCGGTGCTGGCATCCACTCCGGCGCGCGCGGCCTGCATCGCCGATTGGTCGGTTGCAGCGCCCATCGTGCACAAGGAGGGCTTGGCGACGGTGGAAACGCTGTCGCGCCTCGCTCAAGTGAAGATTTCCGGAAACATCGTGAAGACGACGCTGTGCGAGGAAAACGGCGGCTTCGTCTATCGCCTGGTGATCCGCGATTTGCAGGGGCGGCTGTCGAACCGCACGGTGGACGCACGCTCGCCCTTCGCGCGCTAGTTCCAATCCGCATGCTCTGCACTATCTTGGAGTGAGCGGAGTTCGGAACAACGCCAGGAGGATCGCATGCGCTACGTCGATGGATATGTGGTGCCGGTACCTAAGGAGAAGCTGCCGGCCTATCGCCGCATGGCCCAGAAAGCCGGCAAAATCTGGAAAGAGCACGGCGCGCTCGAGTTCCGGGAATGCGTGGCCGAGGACGTCAAGGTGGGAAAGCGCACCTCGTTCCCGCGCAGCGTCAAACTCAAGCCCGACGAGACGGTCATTTTCTCCTGGATCGTCTTCAAATCGCGCGCCGACCGCGATCGCATCAACGCCAAGGTGATGCAGGACCCGCGCCTGGCGAAGATGATGGACACGAAGGACGTTCCCTTCGATGGCAAGCGCATGATTTACGGAGGCTTCGAGACCGTGGTCGATCTCTAGGCTGCTTGGCCGCGCTAGGAGAGAGGAGCGCAGCTCGCTATAGTTGCCCCGCAGATGAAGCAGCGGAGCGAGGGGCACGTGCGCGTCCTGGTCGTCGAGGATGACAAAGATCTGAACCGCCAACTGGTCGCGGCGCTCGCCGACCAGGGATACGCGGTCGACAGCGCGACCGACGGCGAGGAAGGCTTCTTCCTGGGCGAGACGGAGCCCTACGACATCGTCATCCTCGATATCGGCCTGCCGAAGATGGACGGCATCTCCGTCCTCGAGCAGTGGCGCCGCGCCGACCGCAAGATGCCGGTCATTATTCTCACCGCACGCGACCGCTGGAGCGACAAGGTCGCCGGCATGGACGCCGGCGCCGACGACTATCTCGCCAAGCCGTTCCACATGGAGGAGCTCTTAGCCCGCGTGCGGGCGCAGGTGCGGCGCGCCTCCGGCCACGCCAAGAGCGAGATCGAGTGCGGGCCCTTGCGCCTCGACACCAAGACGGCGCGGGTGACCTGCAACGGCCAGCAGATCAAGCTCACCTCGCACGAGTACCGCCTGCTCGCCTACATGATGCACCACAACGGCCGCGTGGTGTCGCGCACCGAGCTCGTCGAGCACCTCTACGAGCAGGATTTCGACCGCGATTCCAACACCATCGAGGTGTTCATCGGGCGGCTGCGCAAGAAAATCCCCGTCGACCTCATCCAGACCGTGCGCGGTCTGGGCTATCGCCTGAGCGAAGAGCCCGAGCAGGCCTGACAGGGATGCGCTTCAACTCGCTCGCGTTCCGACTGTTCGCCACCGCCGCCGCCTGGACGCTGCTGGTGCTGCCGATTGCCGGCTTCATCATCTACGGGCTCTATCGCGACGACGTGCAGGCGAGCTTCGACGGGCAGCTGCAGAAGCTCGTCAACGCCATCACCGTGGACAGCATGGGCGTCGGGGCGACCCAGCCGCTGCCGCCGACCAACCTCTACGAGCCGCTGTTCGAGGTGACGCACTCGGGCTGGTATTGGCAGATCGCGCCGATCGACGATCCGGCCGGTCGCAAGCTTGTCTCCGCGTCGCTCGCCACCGGCTCGCTTCCCTCCCCCGCCAAAGATGGTGTCCCCGCCGACGCATCCGGTGCGCGCTGGATGAACGTCAAGGGTCCCACGGATGAGCCGCTGCGTCTCGTCGAGGTCGTCGACACGCTGGGCCACGAGCCGGGCAAACCCAGCTACTCCATCGTCGTCGCCGGCCCGCAGGACTGGCTCGATCACCTCGTCGCCAATTTCCGCTACCGGCTGACGACGGCTTTAGCGCTCGCCGGGCTAGGGCTCGTCGCCGTCACGCTGTTTCAGGTCCGCTTCGGCCTCTTACCGCTGCGCCAGATCGAGCGCGGACTAGCCGGCATCCGCTCGGGCGCAGCGAGCACCCTCGAAGGCGAGCTACCGGCCGAGATCGAACCGCTGCAGTCGGAGCTCAATGCGCTCATCCGCTCCAACCAGGCGATCGTCGACCGGGCGCGCACGCAGGTCGGCAACCTCGCGCATGCCCTGAAGACGCCGCTCGCCGTCATCGCCAACGAGGCGCGCAGCGACAAGACCGGGCTCGGCGCCAAGGTCGCCGAGCAGGCGGAGATCATGGGGCTATCGGTGACGCGCTATCTCGACCGCGCGCGCATGGGCTCGCGCGTCGGCGTCATCGGCCGGGTGACAGCGGTCGCTCCGGTCATCGAGCCGTTGGTCCGCACGCTGGAGCGCATCCACCAGGACAGGGGCGTGAGGATCGCGGTGGAGTGCCCGCCGGATGCGCGCTTCCAGGGCGAGCGGCAGGATCTCGAGGAGATGCTGGGCAATCTCCTCGACAATGCGTGCAAGTGGGCACGGCGCAGCGTACGCCTCAGCGTGGAGGTTTCCCCGACGACGAGCCGCACACGCAGCCGCCGTCTGTCGGTCACGGTCTCCGACGACGGGCCGGGGCTCAACGACGAGCAGCGTGCGCGCATCGGCAAGCGTGGATTGCGATTGGACGAGACGAAGCCCGGCTCCGGCCTCGGGCTGTCGATCGTCATGGAGCTGGCACAGTCCTACCGCGGCAATTGCGAGCTGGGGCGCAGCCCGCAGGGCGGGCTCGCGGTGCACCTCAAGCTTCCCGCCGGGTGACCGCCGAGGCGTTCGCGCAACACAGGCGATTCGCCGCAATAAGGCCGGAGTTCGGCCACGAGCGCTGCACATTCGTTGGCTAATGCGCTACACTGTTGTCCGATTACCAGCAGGGGATTGGCGCGGCGCTTTAAAGCCGCGCCCGAGCTTCGGGGAGACGCTCCATGCGCCACGCGCGCATCATCGCCATCGCACTCATTCCGGCCTTGCTGCCGGCCTGCGGTCCCGAGGGTCCGAGCAAGGCCGACACCGGCATGATCGTCGGTGGCGTTGCCGGTGGCATCATCGGCAATCAGGTGGGTAAGGGCACGGGCAACGTGCTGGCCACCGTCGCCGGCGCCATGATCGGCGGCATCGTCGGCAGTGAGATCGGCCGCTCGATGGACGAGCAGGACCGCATGCTGGCGGAGCGCGCCGAATACGCCGCGCTCGAGGAAGGCGAATCGGACCGGCCGCGGCGCTGGCGCAATCCGGATAACGGCCGCTACGGCGACGTCGTCCCCGGCCGGCCGTACAAGCGCGCCGATCGCGACTGCCGCGACTATACTCACACCATCTATATCGACGGGCGCCCGCGCACCATGCGCGGCACCGCCTGCCGCAATTCGGACGGCACCTGGCGCAACATGGCCTAGGCCACCGCCACTCGCTGTCGCTTAACCCATTCCGATCTTGCGCTGCGGCAGAAACCTTGCCGCGGGCGGCAAGGCTTGTCAGCCGAGCGCCCGAGCCCTATTCCAGCCCCTCGGCGAGGCTTGGATGACGCCATGGTGCTGTGGATAGCGTTTGCGGTTTTGGCGGCGGCCGTCGTTTGGGCGGTGACGCGGCCATTGCTCGCTACGGGGCGCGGCGCGGCGACAGCGGCTGACAGCGAGCTCGCCGTCTATCGCGATCAGATCGACGAAATCGAATCCGAGCGCGCGCAGGGCCTCATCGCCGGCGCCGAAGCGGAAGGCGCGCGTGTCGAGGTGGCCCGCCGCCTGCTGCAGCGGGCGGAGGAAAAGTCTCGCACCGGTGCGACCGCGCCAGGCGAGACCTCGCGTGCGCGCCTGGCCGCGCTCTGCATTGCCGCGGCACTTCCCGTCGTCGGCCTTGCGGCCTATCTCGCCGTCGGCTCGCCGGCGCTTCCCGGACGGCCATACGCGGAACGCCTCGAGGTTCCCGTCGAGCAGGCGAGCGCTGCCGATCTGGTCGCCAAGGTCGAAGCGCACCTTCGCGATCACCCCGAGGACGGACGCGGCTGGGACGTTCTGGCTCCTGTCTACATGCGCACCGGCGATTTCCAGCAGGCGGCCGACGCCTATGAGCGCGCCATCCGTCTGCTGGGCGAATCGCCAAAGCGGCTCGCGGGCTTTGCACGCGCTACCATCATGGTGCAGAACGGCGTCGTCGGCGAGCCGGCGCGGCAGGCTTACGCCAAGCTGCGCGCCCTCGATCCGCAGGCGATCGAGCCGCAGGCGTGGCTGGCGATCGCCAAGGAGCAGGACGGAGACCTGGCCGGTGCGGCAGCAGAATATCGCGCGCTGCTCGCCGGCGGCGGCTCGCAGGAGCCGTGGCGCGGCCTGCTCGATGAGCGGCTGAGAAGCGTGACGCAGCGGCTTGCCGGCGCGGATGGCGCGGACGCTAAGTCCGACGGGCAGCCGCAGGCCCCCGACATAACGCCGGCCGACGCCATGTCCGCCGCGGCCGCGATGAGCCCCCAGGATCGCGAGAAGTTCATCGGACAGATGGTTGACGCGCTCGCCGCCCGCCTGAAGAAGGACGGCAAGGATCTCAACGGTTGGATGCGTCTGGTGCGCTCCTATGCCGTGCTCGGACGGCGCGAGGAGGCGACGAGCGCGCTGGCCGATGCGCGCAGTCAGTTCACGGGCGACGAAAAATCGCTGGCCGAACTGCACGCGCTGGCGGAAAGCTTGGGGCTCGGCTCGTGACGCAGCGTAAATGGAAGCCCGCATGACGAGAAAGCAACGACGCGGCGTGTTGATCAGCGTGGGTGTCGGCGTGCTCATGCTCGCCGTCGGGCTCGTGCTGTTCGCAATGCGCGATTCCATCGTCTTCTTCCACACGCCGAGCGACCTCGCCGAAAAACCGATCGCGGTGGGCCAGAGGTTTCGCCTCGGCGGCCTCGTGGCGGCGGGATCGGTCAAACGCGGTGAAGGCGCCAAGGTCGATTTTGTCGTCACCGATACCTTGAAGGAGGTGCCCGTGGTCTACGAGGGCGTGCTGCCGGATCTGTTCCGCGAGGGGCAGGGCGTCGTGGCCGAGGGCACGCTTACGGCGCAGGGCACGTTCGTCGCCGACACCGTGCTCGCCAAGCACGACGAGAACTACATGCCGCCGGCGGTGGCCAAGGCGCTGCAGGAAAGGGGCGTGAAGCTCGGCAAGGGCGTGACACACCCCGCGGAGGGCACGCAATGAAGCGGCACAAGAATGGGTAGGGCAGCGTGATCGTTGAGCTTGGACATTTCGCGCTCGTTCTGGCGCTGCTCGTTTCCATCTTCCAGATGGTGGTGCCGGCGTGGGGCGCGCGCGTGCGTGACGAGCGGCTCATGGCCGTGGCCGAGCCCGCCGCGCTGTGCCAGCTCGGGCTGCTGCTCGTCGCGTTCCTGTCGCTGACCCAAGCCTACGTGACGTCGGACTTCTCCGTCGCCAATGTGGCGGCGAACTCGCACTCGACGAAGCCGCTGCTCTATCGAATCTCCGGCGTGTGGGGGAACCACGAGGGCTCGATGGTCCTCTGGGTCTTGATCCTCGCATTGTTCGGCGCCGCCGTGGCCGCCTTCGGCCGCAATCTGCCGCCGACGCTAAAAGCCAACGTGCTGGCCGTGCAGGCCTCGATCGCGGTGGCGTTCTGCCTGTTCATCCTGCTCACCTCCAATCCCTTCCTGCGCATCGATCCGCCGCCGGCCGACGGCCAGGGGCTCAACCCGATCCTGCAGGACCCCGCGCTCGCCTTCCACCCGCCGTTTCTTTACACCGGCTATGTCGGCTTCTCGATCGCCTATTCGTTCGCCATGGCCGCGCTCATCGACGGCCGCATCGACGCCGCCTGGGCGCGCTGGGTGCGCCCGTGGACGCTGGCTGCCTGGATGTGCCTGACGATCGGCATCGCCATGGGCTCGTGGTGGGCCTACTACGAGCTCGGCTGGGGCGGCTGGTGGTTCTGGGACCCGGTCGAGAACGCCTCGTTCATGCCGTGGCTTGCGGGAACGGCGCTGCTCCATTCCGCCGTCGTCATGGAAAAGCGCGATGCGCTGAAAGTGTGGACGGTGCTGCTCGCCATCCTCACCTTCTCGCTCTCCCTCATGGGCACCTTCCTGGTGCGCTCGGGCGTGCTTACCTCGGTGCACTCCTTCGCCGTCGATCCGCAGCGCGGCATATTCATCCTCGCCATCATGACGCTGTTCACCGGCGGCGGGCTGGCGCTATTTGCCTTGCGCGCGCGCGATCTGCGCCAGGGCGGCATCTTCGCGCCGCTGAGCCGCGAGGGCGCTCTCGTGCTCAACAACATCCTGCTGACGACGGCCTGCGCTACGGTGTTCGTCGGCACGCTCTATCCGCTGGTGCTGGAATCGCTGACCGGCGACAAGATCTCGGTGGGGCCGCCCTATTTCAATATGACGTTCGGACCGCTGATGCTGCCGCTACTGATCGCGCTGCCGTTCGGGCCGTTCCTCGCCTGGAAGCGCGGCGACGTGTTGGGCGCGGCGCAGCGCCTGATGTTTGCCGCCATGCTGGCGGTCGTCGCCTTTGCCTTAGCGCTGGCAGCGTTCTACCGCGGGCCGCTGCTCGCTCCGTTCGGATTGGCGCTCGGCGTGTTCGTGATGGCGGGTGCCGTCTCGGAGCTCGCCAACCGCGTGCGGCTTGGCAGCGTGCCGCTGGCTGAGGCGTGGCGGAGGCTGTTGAGCCAGCCGCGCTCGGCGATGGGAACGACGCTCGCCCATTTCGGCATAGGTCTGCTGGTCGTCGGCGTCGTGGCGACAAGCGCCTACCGCGAGGAGCGCATCCTCGTCATGAAGCCGGGCGAGGAAGTTTCGCTCGCCGGCTACACGCTGGCTTTCCGCGGCGTTGCCCCGTCGACGGGGCCGAACTACCGCGAGGAGCTTGCCGTATTCGACGTCACCCGCGGGGGTGCGCCGCTGACGCGCGTCGAGCCTTCGCGGCGCCTCTATGACGCGCCGCCGCAGCCAACGACGGAAGCGGGCATTCACGCCTCCTGGCGCGGCGACCTTTACGTGGTGCTGGGCGACGCGCAGAAGGCCGGCGGCTACGCGGTGCGCATCTACTTCAATCCGCTGGTGCGCTGCATCTGGCTCGGCGCGCTGATCATGTTCTTCGGCGGCGCCGTGTCGCTGTCGGATCGCCGCCTGCGCGTCGGCGCACCGGGGCGCGCGCGGCGCATCGCTGCGCCGGCGCCGGCGGAATGAGACCGATGTTGAGAGCGACGCCCCGGCTCTCGCGGACCCTGCTCGCAGGTGCCGTCGCGACAATCATGCTTTCCGTTAGCACCGCACGCGCCGTCGAGCCCGACGAGATCCTGCCCGATCCGGCGCTCGAGGCGCGTGCGCGCGATATTTCCACCGGCCTGCGCTGCCTCGTGTGCCAGAATCAGTCGATCGACGACAGCAACGCGCCGCTCGCCCGCGATCTGCGCTTGCTGGTCCGCGAGCGCCTGAGGAAGGGCGACAGCGACGCGCAGGTCGTGCGCTTCATCGAGGATCGTTACGGCGAGTTCGTGCTCTTGCGACCGCCGTTGAGCGCGCGCACGGTCGTGCTGTGGCTGGCGCCATTTCTCGTGCTGATGGGCGCAATCGCCATGGCAGCCAGGGGCCTGATGCGGCGCCGGGTGCTGCCCGGAACGGGTGCGCCGCCGCTCACGGGCGAGGAAGAAGAAAAGCTGCGCGTGCTGCTTGCGGACGGGAAAACCCCTCCGGGTAACTAGCGCGTCCGCGATCAGCGCACCGGGGCGGCGATCTTTCCCGTCACGACCGCGCTCTCGCCGGTGAGCGCGTGCAGCAGCGGTCGCGTCGCCAATCCAGAGACCGGCATGTGCGCCGCGCGCTCGAAGTTCTCGATCGCCGTTTTGAGGCTTGCGCTGAAGCGGCCGTCGCGTGGGCCGCTGTAGAGGCCCTTGGCGGCGAGGCCGGCCTGCAGGCGGCGCACGTCGCGGCGGCTCGCCAGCGTGTCGGCGCCGAGGAAGGCATCTAACGTGGAGGCGAACGCCAGCGAGTTCACCCCGGTGTTGGCGACGTCGTCCGACCTGAAGCGGTGCAGGACCTCGCCGTTGAGCATGATGACCTTCGACTGCACGTAGGTGCCGACGTTGATTCCGACGACCTCGAGGCCGTCGGGACCATCGACCAGCAGCGGTGAGCCCGAGGATGCCGCGCCCGTGTCGCACGTGTGCAGCAGGAGTTGCTCGGGATCGGCGAAGTCGCGTTTGATCGTCTGCCAGTCGGCATCCTCGAAGTTGCGTCGCACGGCGCACGCCGCGTTGAGCATCGGTTGCCACTTGGGCAGATCGCGGTGGTAGGCGATGTTGAACACGTGGCCTTCGTCGGCGAGCTTCATCACCTCCGCCACCGGCCGGCGGCTGAGCTTGAAGGCGCCCTTGCACGCGGGCTGCGCGAGCCGTACCAGCGCCCAGTCGCGCGTGGCGTCGATCGGTGGACGCACGTTGAGACGCGTCGAGCCGGACGTCACGTTGAGCTCGGCGGCCCCGACGTCGGAGCCCGCGATGCGCGCGGGCGGATTGCCGCCATGCAGCCGGAAGGCGAAATCGGACAGCCGCAGCGGGGTCTCGCCGCTCGTGCGATAGAGGCAATGGGCAGCAGTCGCCACCGCGTCGGGGGCCACGCAGAAAGCCGTGCACACCGAATGCGATCGAGAATCGTACAGTACGCCCAGCTTTGTACCGGCTTCGCGCAGGGATTGGGGTAGGGGGACGCGCTGGTCGCTACCGAACACGGAGACCATGTGCAGCAGTGGATTGGCGCCCTTGAGAGGCGGCACGGCGCCGGCCATGGCCTGCTGCAAGCCCCCGCCGATGCACAGAGCTAACCCAAGGAGCGCCGCTGGCGGCAGAGCCCTGGCGGCCCCAACGAAGGGTCTGGATACGCGGCTCATACGGCTTTACCCCCGGCTCCCTGTCATGGTGAACAGTTCCTTTATTACCAACTGTTAAGGCAATCGAAAGGCTGCCGTAATGCCGATTTCGCTAGGCCTCTGGGACGAGATTTCCCTGCTTTGCAGAATGGAGGTTCCTGCGCATGCAATCCCACCCCAGCTCGCCGGAGGGCGAAGCAAAGAGCGGGCCAACGAAATCAACCGGTCGCGATTTGCGACGCCTCGCCGCCGCAGCGGTGGTCGGAGCCGGATTGCTTGGGATTGGCCTTGCCGACTACTCGGCTCCCGCCGTGGCTCAGTTCAAGCCGGGCACCCCTGCCGAGACCCTGTCGTTTGCCGACATCGTCGAGCACGTGAAGCCGGCGGTCGTCAGCGTATCGACCACGAACGAGGTGAAGGTGGCCGACCGCGGCGCTCGCGGCGGCGCAGGGCGTCCCTTCGAGGGCATCCCGGGCCTGCCCGAGGATCACCCGCTGAACGAGTTCTTCAAGAATCTGCCGAACAATGGCGGCGGCGGTCCGGCCCCGCAGCGGCCGCGCCAGGCTGCCGGCTCGGGCTTCGTCGTGTCGCCTGACGGCTACATCGTGACCAACAACCACGTGGTCGATGGAGCGACGAAGGTCAAAGTCAGCTTCGATGACCAGGAAGAGATCGATGCCAGGATCGTCGGCACCGATGCCCGCACCGACATCGCTCTCTTGAAGATCGAGCCGACGAAGCCGTTGACGGTCGTCAAGTTCGCGGAGAAGACCCCGCGCGTCGGCGACTGGGTGCTGGCGGTCGGCAATCCGTTCGGCCTCGGCGGCACGGTGACGGCGGGCATCGTCTCGGCGCTCGCCCGCAACATCGGCGGTCCCTACGACTACATGCAGATCGACGCGGCCGTGAACCACGGCAACTCCGGCGGCCCGACCTTCAACCTCGAGGGCAACGTGGTCGGCGTGAACACGGCGATCTACAGCCCGACCGGCGGCAACGTCGGCATCGCCTTCGCGGTGCCCGCCGAAACGGTGCAGAGAGTCGTCGGGCAGCTGCAGAAGGGCGGCGCGGTGAGCCGTGGATGGCTGGGCGTGAAGATCCAGAACATCGATAAGGATCTCGCCGGCAGCCTCGGCCTCAAGGAGCCGAAGGGTGCGATCATCAGCGAGGTGATGGCCGATGGCCCTGCGGCCGATGCCGGCCTCAAGGTCGAGGACGCGATCTTGCAGATCGACTCCAAGCTGATCGAGGACAGCCGCGATCTCGCCCGTACCATCGCCGACTTGCCGGCCAAGGCTTCGGTCGACGTGAAGGTGTGGCGCAACAAGGCCGAGCAGACCGTGAAAGTGAAGCTCGGTACCTACCCCAACACGCAGGAAGCGGCCGAGGGCAACACCGAGCCGAAGGAGCCTGAAGATCTCGGCGGCAACGTCGACCTGAAGCAACTCGGCCTCAGCCTGAAGGCGACCGGCGGCAAGGATGGCGTCGTCATCGCCGACGTCGACCCCAACTCGGACGCCGCGCTGAAGGGCATTAAAGAGGGCGACATAATCCTCAAGGCCGGCGAGCAGTCCGTTTCCTCGCCGCAGGACGTCGTCAAGGCTGTGCAGAAGTCGAAGGACCAGGGTCTCCCCGCGGTGATGCTGCACATCAAGAAGAGCGGCGATCAGACGGTTCTCGTGGCTATCCCGCTCAGCAAGAGCTGAAGTCGTCGCGAGCTATGAAGCCAAAGCGGCCCGCACCCTCCCCCGGAGTGCGGGCCGCCTCGACGTTTGAGGGGGCGCAGGGCACAATGCCAGAGTCGCATCCGGCAGCGACAACGGCGAAGCGGTGAAAAGATGCACGTGCTTGTGGTTGAGGACGACAGGGAAACCGCCAACTTCCTGCAGAAGGCTCTGAAGGAGAGCGGACACGCGGCCGATCTCGCCGAAGATGGCGAGACGGGACAGTCGCTCGCCGAGCAGGGCGTCTACGACGTGCTGATCGTCGACCGCATGCTGCCGCGCCTCGACGGCCTGACGATGATCCGCGAATTGCGCGGCAAGGGCGTGCGCACGCCCGTCCTCATTCTCTCCGCGCTGGGTGAGGTCGATGACCGTGTCAAAGGTCTGCGCGCCGGCGGCGACGACTACCTGACCAAGCCCTACGCCTATTCGGAGCTGCTCGCGCGCGTCGAGGCCTTAGCGCGGCGCGCGGTGCCCGAGGAGCAGGAGACGCGCTACGTGGTCGACGGTCTGGTGCTCGACCGGCTGTCGCATCGCGTGACGCGGGACGGCGAGCCGATCCAACTGCAGCCGCGCGAGTATCGGCTGCTCGAGTACCTGATGAAGCACGCGGGCCAGGTGGTCACGCGCACGATGCTCTTAGAGCACGTTTGGGATTATCACTTCGACCCGCAGACGAACGTCATCGACGTGCACGTCTCGCGGCTCAGAGCCAAGATCGACAAAAACTTCGAAAAGCCCCTACTGCACACCGTGCGCGGGGCCGGATATACGATCCGTGATGGCCCTGCCTGATCGTCTCAGCCGCGCAGTTTCGACCACCGCCTTCCGCGTCGCCGCGGTGACGGTCACCGTCTATCTCCTATGCGCGGGCGTGGTCGTCGGGATGCTGCTATGGCAGACCAACCGCATCCTCACAAGCCAGGTGCTGGGGACGCTGCGCAGCGAGGCCGAACTGCTGAAAGTCGAGGCGCAATCGGGCGACAGGGCGGCGCTGGTGCGCGCGATCGAGACGCGCAGCCGGCCGGGCGGCCCGGGGCTGTATTACCTCGGCGACGCGTCGGGGACGAAGCTCGCCGGCAACCTGAGCCGCATTCCCCCTGAGATCGCTGGAAGCGCCGCCGGCGGCGTGTTCCGCTATGCGCCCGACGTGGCCAACTCGTCGAGCGAGCAGCTCGGCGTGGCGATACCCGTCGATGTCGGCGGCGGCACGGTGCTCATCGTCGGCCGCGACGTCGAGGAGCAGCGCCGCTTCGCCGGCGAGATGGGAACCGTGTATTTCCTGGGTCTAGGGTTCCTGACGCTAGGCGGCCTGCTCGCCGGATTTCTCGTCAGTCGCGTCGCGCTGAAGCGCATCGAGACGATCAACGTGGCCGCCCGCTCGATCATGGACGGCGACATGTCGCGGCGCATCGCCATCACCGGCGCCGGCGACGAGTTCGATACGCTCGCCGGCAATCTCAATGCCATGCTGGAGCGCATCGAAGCGCTGATGAGCGGGCTGCGGGAAGTTTCCGACAACATTGCCCACGACCTGAAGACGCCGCTGTCGCGTCTGCGCAATTCGGCCGAGGCGGCGCTGCGCGACGCGCGCGGCTCCGAGGCCTATCGGGAAGGCCTCGAGCATACGATCGAGGAGGCCGACGAGCTGATCAAGACGTTCAACGGTCTGTTGCTGATCGCCCGGCTCGAGGCCGGCGCACTCGAGAAGAGCGCCGAACGCTTCGACGTCGGACGCGTCGTGCGCGACGTGGCCGAGCTCTATGAGCCCGTGGCCGAGGAGCGGGGCATGACACTCATCGTCGAGGTCGGCGAGGACCCGCAATTGACCGGCAACCGCCAGCTCGTCGTGCAAGCGGTCGCCAACCTCATCGAGAACGCCATCAAGTATTCGAAGACGGCAGCGGCGGCCGGCGCCGCTGCCGATGCAACGATCACCATCGGCCTGCGCGACATGGACAAGGTGGTCGAGATCGCCGTCACCGATCGCGGCCCCGGCGTCGCGCCGGAGGATCGCGAGCGCGTGTTGAAGCGCTTCGTGCGCCTGGAGAAGAGCCGCACCGAGCCCGGCACCGGTTTGGGCCTCAGCCTCGTGCAGGCGGTGGCGCGGCTGCACGGGGGAAGCGTGCGCCTGGAGGATAACCGGCCGGGGCTGCGCGTGGTCGTGACGCTTCCGAAGCGGGGCGATGACCGCTAAGAGGGAGCGGTCCATCCACAGGCGGCTCGGGTCATGAAGGCGAAAGAGGCAGCGGGCGCCGGCTCCCTTGTCGAGCGCATCAAGGAGGCGCCGACGACGCGGCGCGATCCGGCGGTGGCCGCGGCGCTGGCGGCGTTGCGCGAGACCGCACGCTCCGATCCGGCACTTCTCGCCCTCGCTGAGGCGCTCGATCGCCCGCGTGCCGCGGACCTCCTGGCCGGTATCTTCAGCGGCTCACCGTATCTCACCGGCCTCATCGATCGCGATCCGGCGCGCCTGCAGCGCGTCCTGACGACCGCACCCGAAGCGCGGTTGGAGGAGCTGCGCGCCGAGCTGTCGGCCGAGCTTGAGGCGGCTGCAACGCGCCCTGCGGCCATGCGTGCGCTGCGCGTGTTCAAGACCGAGGTCGCGCTGCTGACGGCTCTCGCCGACCTCGCCGGGGTGTGGCCGGTGCCGACCGTGACCGCGGCGCTGACCGAATGCGCGGACGCCGCGCTCAACGGCGCGGTCGGCTTCCTGTTTCGCGAGGCGGCGGCGCGCGGCCAGTGGCTGGCGCACGGCGATGGCAGCGTGCAGCCCTCCGGCTACATCGTCATCGCCATGGGCAAGCACGGCGCCGGCGAACTCAACTATTCGAGCGACATCGATCTCATCGTCTTCTACGACCCGGGCCGCATCAGGGTCGCCCCCGCGATCGAGCCGCCGGGCTTCTTTGTTCGCCTGACGCGCGATCTGGTGCAGCTCATGGAGGAGCGCACCGGCGATGGCTACGTGTTCCGCACCGATCTGCGGCTGCGCCCGGATGCCGGCGCCACGCAGCTCGCTCTTTCGACGATCGCAGCGCTTTCCTACTACGAAAGCTTTGGACAAAACTGGGAGCGCGCGGCCCTCATCAAGGCGCGCGCCTGCGCCGGCGACCTGGAGGCGGGCCGCGAGCTGATCGAGGAGCTGGCGCCGTTCGTCTGGCGCAAATATCTCGACTTCGCGGCCATCGCCGACATCCACGCCATGAAGCGGCAGATCCATGCCTATCGCGGCTTCGGGCAGATCGCCGTCGCCGGCCACAACATCAAGCTCGGCCGCGGCGGCATCCGCGAGATCGAGTTCTTCGTGCAGACCCAGCAGCTCATCGCCGGCGGGCGGCAGCCGGATCTGCGCACGCGGCAGACCCTGGACGCCTTGGCCAAGCTCGCCGAGCGGCGGTGGATCAAGGCGCGCGTCGGCAAGGAGCTGGGCGAGGCCTATGTCTTTTTGCGCAAGATCGAGCATCGGCTGCAGATGGTGGCCGACGAGCAGACGCACGAAGTGCCGGCGGAACCAGCTCGACTCGAGCGCTTCGCGCTGTTCTGCGGCTATGAGGACACCGAGGCCTTCGCGCGCGATCTCGTCGCGCGGCTGGAGACGGTGCAACGCCACTATGCGGCGCTGTTCGAGGATAGCCCGGAGCTGACGCCCGGCGGCGTCAACATGGTGTTTGCCGGCGAGCAGGACGATCCGGCGACCGTCGCCGCGCTGAAGGAGCTGGGCTTCAGCCAGCCGCCGGACGTGCTGGCCATCGTCCGCGGCTGGCATCACGGTCGCTATCCCGCCGTGCGCTCGCCCCGCGCCCGTGAGCGGCTGACGGAGGTGCAGCCGCTGCTCATCGCAGCGCTCGCCG